>Ga0208277_1000640_pt1 | contig 20463 bp, 26 predicted proteins | sample ETNtaG_5_FD_185782 | JGI IMG/M metagenome (GOLD analysis project Ga0208277, IMG submission 185782) | Marine microbial and viral communities from oxygen minimum zone, Eastern Pacific Ocean - ETNP201406SV205 (SPAdes) (version 2) | ecosystem: Environmental > Aquatic > Marine > Oceanic ...
TCAACCACACACCGTTCCAGGCGTTGTGATCTATCCGGTATTATTCTCAGTTTCCCAAGGTTATCCCAGAGCATAGGGCAGGTTATCCACGTGTTACTGAGCAGTTCGCAATGATCTAATTCATTCTACTCGCATGGCTTAATCGAACTCCAAAAGCGGTCGCCTCTGGCAGGATCAACCAGATTTCTCTTGTTATGATCCTTAGGCTACTTGTCGCAAATTCATATATTGAAATTGAATTACTGTCCTAAAAAAATTGGCGAGAGTATAATGCACTAATGCTTCTTACACAAAAATACGTCATAATCTCGATCACCTACCTGACCCTGAGCGAGCTTCCGTGGGGGGAAGGTTTCTCAGAATCGCAATCGCTTCGGCTTCACGTGTCAAGAGGATGGCGGCTTTCATTGTCCGGAGACTCTGCCGCCAACGCCGTTCTCAACTACGCAAGCATCTTGGCCACTCACCTCCCCTATATCAAAGTACCCGACTGCCAAAGCGGGTGAAACCAGCGCACTGCGTGGGAAAAAAGGTAGGAATTACAGCCCAAAACCAAGAAGAAAAAGGGCCCGAATGATTGAACACGGAAAGCAAAGGGAAGTTCAACAATGAAACAATCCATTTCGAGGGGTGATGAGGCCTTTTTGCGGCATCAACATCAACCCCTTAACCTCCACCACCGCCGCCGTGTCCGCTGTCCTCAGAATAGTACACAGTGTAGGATTTCAGTGCGTGGGCATCCCCAAGAATGGTTTCTGAAAGGACAAAAGTCGACCCTTGCCGTCCTAAGCTTGGACTTACAATCTGTTCGACCCAGGCGATGTACTTGCGAGTAGGGTCATAGTATTGAGTTCGAGTGTATCTTTCAAGCGTTTCTGGGGAAAAAAAGCCGGCGATGAGTTGTAAAACGAATTTCACAGATGGGATAAATGTGAAAAAACCGATCACTGAAAAGATCAGAGCCAACAGCAACGGCACTTCAGAATCACCAAACAAAGTTAATGGGAGCATCATCAATCCAAGACCTGAAAAAATGGTGAACCCGAGGGCAAACCAAAGCCCGAATAAAGTACCAAAAATGTTCTCCAGCATGGTTTCACCTCTGCGGCCTTTGCGGCATTCCAATACCTCATGCGAGGCTGATTCTGTATTGTTAGCAATGGCGTTGAGAAGGTTTTCACGGTCAGCTGAGTACCAATCAAAATGCTCTTCATGAGCCGCTATTGATTCCGATTCGAATTCAAACTCTGAGGCACAATAAGGGCATTCATATGCCTCATCAAAGGGGGCTTCAATGCTAAGATGTTCACCGCAAGACGGGCATGCCACTTCGGCAGAATCCTCAGAAACGTGACCACCATTGAGAATACGCCGATGGGCCTCTTCCGGATCTAGGTCATGGTCTTGATGGGTGAATGTGGGAGAGGTTGATTCTGATTGAGGCATCACAAGGTCGATTCCAAGCTTTTTCGACCAATAGGTTGCGACATTTCCGTCCTTTTTTTCAAGCGATGGAAGCGACACATTTCCCTCAGAACCACTGAGGAAATAGAAGGGTCCTGCTAGTGGCATAGTATGACCCATTCCCTTTACGATATAACGATACCACCTGCATTGCTGAGGTGCATTTCCAATCAGAGAAAGAAATCTAAATTCAACCACGGTTCATACCGGGCTAGAGCAGGTGCCTGACTTAGATCAGACTTGATCCCAGAACGTGCCGGTTTCGTTGGTGCTGTCCACTTCAGAATCAGCCTCGTCAGCCAAGGGCTTTGTCTCTTCTTCAGGGGTTGAAGAAACCAGAGGCGGACGGATTTGACCCTCAAGAGGAGGTGGACTGGAGTGAGCCATCGGCATGATAGAGCCATCCAATGGAGATTCCAAATCAAGGGCACTGAAGAGGCTATCAACAAGATCCTTCCGGATAGTATTGTTTTTATTTTCTATGAAAAACAGGACGTGGGTGCCGCCCTCATAGACGCAACTCAAGTTGAGGCCTTCGTGATGGGAATAGGTTGTCCTTGAAGATCCATCCTCTGAAGAACTGCGGTGTGTTATGGTGAAGTTATGCTCTTCCAGTGTAAACTTTTGAAAATCAACATTCACCCAATCAAACTTCGACAAAGGCGTACCAATATTGAGGCGACGTTGAATTTGAGATTGTCGCAAATCAAATTCGATTAAAGTAAACCGAGCACGCGTAAATGCCAAGATGCAAAACCCGATCAACATCGGCAGCATGTATGGGAAGAGGATTTGGAGTATGTCTCGTTCTAATGGAGCCATGTAGTGGTCGATATTCTTACTTGACACACCATACCCGCGTACCTCAAGAGCTTCCCACCCTGGTTCATCATCCCAGGCCAACAAAAGACGGTCATTACCGAATGGTGCATCGGTCGAAGATTGGTAGTTCACTGAAACCGAGGAGGGTTTTTCCTCAACCCAAGAAGGCATATCTTGGCTGACACCATCATAGTATGAGTAATGGGAGAGGTTCCGATCCATTGAAGTGCCTTGAACACGAATTAAATTCAGACAATAGTAGGTGTCATACTCTTGATCCACATCGCACAACGTCACCACATCACCAGTTTGAGACCAACGATGTTCTTCAAAACCACCCCATTCGTTTTGATACCTAAAATGCCCTTCATCTACTTCGAAGGAGCTCATAGACCAACGGTCCTGGTAATCCAAACAGAGAATGCCCACGTCATCAAATTCAATTGATTCAGAAGATGATGAAAATTCGCAGGGGTCCTTGTCCTCTTCTGATTCACCTGTTATTGCCAAGACATTGAACACTGCAAAACCCATCGAACCAAAGAGAAATGAGAGCCCCAGTGCAAGCAGCAAACTGCGCCGAATTAAATCTATAGAAGGGTTTTTCACAGCGATTTTTGTTGTGACCTTACCATCACCCTTTGCTTCGATTGAGAGGTTTTGATACGGCCGAATCCACAGCACTGGACTCGACGGTTTGGTGAACGGAATCAAGAAATCCCCGAACTGCATATATGCAACTCAAGAGGTCGTGACTTCAAGTTGTTGCCGACCGTTGACCATCAATGGCCAAGGGCATCAAGTTGGCATCAAACCGTCTCCCGAAGAGTCGGCTCAGTCGGCTCCGAAGAACTGACGGATCATTGGGTGCATTTCCATCGCTTGTTCCTTCTGGATCTGCTCATATGTTCTAAGGATGATACCAACAGCCAGTAACAGACCTGTACCCGACGCGTTACCTACCGTACCAAGTAAGTCTGCACCCGCTGCTAACAGTCCAACGAATGCACCTGAGAAGTAGGTGACTGGGGGAATGTAATTTTCAAGGATCTTCTCCAAAATCTTAGGATTCTTTCGGAAACCTGGAATCTGCATACCAGTACGCTCGATTTGTTTTGCAACATCTTTCGTACCCATGTTTGTCGTATCGATCCAGAACTTAGCGAAGACCATCGAACCAACGGTCATCAACGCCACATAGAACACCACGTGGACCATGATCTGGGTCAAACTATGCCCAAAGACATCGCCTTGCTGATTCAGTAAGGGTATCATCCAATCATTGACACCATTGACCATGCTTGCATACCATGCAAACCCTCCCGAAGCCGTCGTTTGACCTGCTTCATAGGTGCCTATGAATTCAGAGGCTGAACCCCACCCCTGCCGTCCAAGAATCGGTGTCTGAGAGAGGGTTGGATGGCTCCAGAAGAGCAACGAAAACATGTTGATGTTCGCAAGCAGAGCTGCCATCAAAATCACCGGAATGTTCGATGCATAAACGAGACGGATCGGGTACTTTCCACGGTGACCACGAACTTTACCATGCGTCAATGGCAATTCGAGTTTCGATGATTCTGCATAGGCAACGACCAGGAACACAACAATCGATGAGAACAACGCGGCAATCGGATTGACGTGAGTCAGTAACATGGTTTCGAAACCATTGTTGGAAATCATTTCTGCATTCGTCGCTTCACGGAACATGTAGAAAATCATCGGGAGTGTCCCCGATGGTGGGTTTTGAAGGGAGTATGGCACGCCTGTGGTCGCTGCAAGTGGTGAAAGCGTACCGACGAAGGTCGATTGTGCAACACCGGCTGCAATGAACAACGAGATACCGGAACCAATACCCCACTTGCTGACAAGTTCGTCAAGCAAGAACACAAGGTATGAACCGGCAAAGAGTTGGGCTACAATAACGAAGTTCGCCCAACCAAGACCGTAGGTGTCGATGAGGAATTCGGTTGGGTCGAGGAATCCATAGGTCTGTGGAATGGATTCGATTGGAATCATAATCAGGACGAGGAGCTTCTGCACACCTTGGTACATAGCCTTGTCTTCGGTGTCTCCAAGGTCGAGACGGATGATCTTCGCACCAGCAAACAATTGCATGATAATCGAACCGGTGACGATTGGTCCAATACCCAAGTGCATGATGGTACCAGAGGCACCAGCCATGATGGAACGGAATCCACTGAACAAGTCAAGAGCTTGGCCTGAAAGACCGTACAGCATGACGTTGGTCATGGCGAAGTAGATGATCAAAACAAATGTGGTGGTCCACATCTTTTCGTTGAATCGTACGTGGCGTTCTGGCTTGGTAATGGTCGGGTAGACGTCGACGAATCTACGCAGAGCGTACAATCGGCTGCTTTTGTCACCGCTCCACATGAAACATGTGAGGATCGCTGCTGCGCCAAATCCGAGAAGCAGAATACCCACCAGGAAGAAGCCCACACCGTCAGCATAGCCACCCCATACATCGGGCAACCACGATTCAGGACGGACATAGAAGACGGCAATGCCAACAAGAGCTAGCCATGCGAGTAACTTCCCATAGCGGCCAACAACTGGTGCATCTTTGAGGCCACCAGGCATGTCCATTTGGAAGCATGCCATGAGGTAGCCTACGTAGACAAGAGAGAAGATGATTCCAAACAATGCAGCGTCACGTGGTGCGCCTGTGGAGTTCAAATCATCGGATGCCCAGTAGACAAGGAGACCCCAGTAGAGTACCCCTGTCAAGACAATGGCCCATGGAATTGGCTTGTGCTTCATTGTTCATCCTCCTTATGTGGTAGTGTAATTTGGTTATGAGGGTTAAGGTTCATTCGTTTGTGCGAACTCACTCTTCGTCCCATTCTTCATCATCGCCAGAGTCAACAGACCCACCGGCGGCTTCGATCTTCTCAACAGCCTTTGCACTTGCTTCCTCAACGATGACATTGAGAGCAGTGTTGATTCGACCGCTGCCTAGAATCTTGTCGATTCCAAGTTCAGTGAGGTTGATGGAATCATTTCCATCAGCCATGGCTTCGAGTTGGCTCACGTTCACAGTGACGTGAACGTTGCGGAGTTTCGGGTGTCGGTTGAATCCGTGCATACCCCAGTGATTTGGCATGTACTTGATTCGAGTCATGACACGGTGCTTGTTGATACCAGCGTTTCCACGTCCACCACGCTTTCCTGCACCACGGCCAGCTTTCTTGCCACGTCCATGGTATCGGTTTCGTCCACGATGCTTGTTTGCTTTAGTTCCCATTCATCATCACCTCAAATCATTCGCTCAACGAGCGCACCAATTGCTTCTCCTCGGGATCCGAGGGCGCCTCCAACAACGTAGGAGCGCTTGATGCCGCCCCATCCTTTCGGACCACGTGGAGGGTGGAGTCGGAAGACTCGCTTCAAATCTGGAACAGCCTTGACGGTTGCTTCACCTGCTGCGATTGCCTTGGCAAATGCTGCGATGTCTGCAAAGTCGGTGTGTTCTGCAACAATTTCGTCGGTGAGTGGAGCATCGCCGACCATTCGGCCACGACCGCTCAACATCTTCTCGATGAGTTCTTCTGTTGCTTCGCCCCAAGTGATGTAATCCTTGGCCTTTTGCAACATACCTCGGTATTGTGCATTGTCTGGAATAATGACAGCATGGTTCACCTTGGTGAGGTTCAAATGCAGCATTGTGTCCTTGATCGTACGCTCAACGCCGACGTTGCTTCGTGCTCGGACAACGATGAAACTCATTCGAGAACCCTCCCTTTGTGAATGAACAGTCGTTCACGCAATGTGTCTGGAACACGGGTGGTGTTCATGTTGTGGAGAGCGTTGAAGGTTGCTGCAGCGTAATTGATTGTGGTACGGGTCTGTCCCTTGGTTCGGGAGAGAACGTCAGTAATTCCAGCAAGATCAAGCACACGCTTTCCGGTTTGGCCGATAACGAGGCCTTTTCCTTTAGCAGCTGGCATGAGGGTGACTCGGGTAGAAGCCGAGCGACCTTGAGTCTTGAAAGGAATCGATGTACCTGGACCGGCAGATGATTCCCAAGATCCATTACCGCGCTGGACTGCGATGAGGTTGAGTTTAGCAGCAGTGATTGCCTTTCGAATGGCTGTAGCAACTTCCTTTGCTTTTGCCATGCCCAGACCGACGTATCCATCGCGGTTGCCAACGCATGCCATGACATTGAAGCGGACACGTCGTCCACTGTCGGTCATTCGCTGAACCATGTTGACCTTGATGACATCGTCTTCAAGGTTAGGAATCAGTGCATCGACGATTTCGACTTCTCGGATTGGTAGCCCACTTGCAAGCGCTTGCTCGTATGTGAGAATTTCACCAGCCATGACAGCGTGGCCCAATCGAGTTCGTGGAACCCACTTGCGAAGAGCAATGATTGGATCGTCTTGGTTTCGACGTCGTGGTCGGCGTCCTTCGGTGTTTTCCTCAGGTTCCTCAGGAGCGAAAGCTTGCATGAGGCCTGGGGCCATTTGTTGAACTTCTTCTTCAGTCATCAGTATGCCTCCTCGATTGTTTTCTTGGTGGTTTCCACCGCACCGGCGATGTTGTCACCGATGTGGGCGCCGTTTACACGGTCATCATCTGGCAACACTTGGTCACCGTGAGGAATGTCTAGGCCTGCATCGACCATACCCTTGAGGGCAGCGAACACACGTCCACCTGCTGGTGTTGCGGCCAGTCCGACGTCAAGAACTGCTTCCTCACAGCCTTGAGCCATAGCGGCCTTGCCCATTGCAAAGCCTACGAGGTAGGATGCAGGGACCGACTTCTGTGAGAAGTCTTCAGGCCATCCGTATTTCTTCATCAAATCGGTTCCAGTCATGCTGACCTTGACAAGATCACCAGAAGCGGCCCAATCGACGAGTTGGCATGTCGTACGGGTGTTGGACACTCGGACGACTGCACGGGACTTGCGTCCACGAAGGAGTTTCAATCGGCGACGATAGTCGGTAAGACCAGCCTTACGTCGGCGGAAGATGGAGCGGCGTTGTGTACCACGCATCACTCATCACCTCCTGGAAGCGAAATACCCTCGATGGTCATCTGAGAGCGCAAGTGGGCAATGGATCGGTAGGATCCACCCTTTGCTTTGAGGTAGTAGCGGCGGTATTCCGAAGATTGGAGGGTGCCGTCTTCTCGCATTTCCTTCAGAACACGGCGCTGAGAGCGAATGGTTCGCATCCAGCGGTTCTTTCGAGGGTTTCGAGCGTTGGCTGTACCTGCGCGCTTTCCGTGACCTTTGCGTCGACCCTTGCGCTTTTGCTCAAGTCGATTACGGGCCCGAACTCGGGAAGTGCCCTTGATTGCCTTTGCTTTGATCCAGCCTTCTTCGATGAATTCACGAATGTCGTCTGTCTGAACAGCTGACGAAACCTGGTCGACGTAGGATGGGTTGATCCACACACGGTGGACTCCACAGCCGAGCAATTTAGCAGCGAGGCGCTTTTGGTTGGTGATTTGCATCAAACATCCCTCCTTCGGTTCAACACACGAATACCAAGTTCATCGGCCCGTGAGTAAATGTGTTCTCGCTTTCGACCGCCAACACTTCGGCCAACACGTGCAGCCTGAGTTTCTGGGTCGATTGATTCGAGATCTGTTGTGTTCTGCACCATGACTTCTTCGAAACCAGATGGGTGAAGGCCACGAGCGGCTGCAACCTTGCCGTGACCAACACGGACAAGAGAACCACGGTAGCGGTAATTTCGTCGTTGCTTGCTGTCCATACCGTGAGGCGCACGCCATCCTGAACGAGACAATCGCTTGTATCGGAACCATTCGGTTCGTCGGAATGATGGGGTGAGTTTCTTTTGTTCAGCACGAAGGGCAAGAGCAGCCTTTGTCTCTTCATCGAGAACTGGCTTTTGCTTGGCGACGTGGCCTTCGACTGCCTCGTCATCCCAATCACCATCGTCGTCCCAAGACTCGTCGTCTTGGACTTCTTCGTCTTCGACCGGTGCGGCTTCATTCGCTTCGGTGAGGCGAGCGATGAGATCGGCTTTCTTTCCTGAAAGGGGCAATTCTGCCGCCTTGAGAAGTTCCTTGAGTTCAGCAACTGTCATTTTCTGATAATCTTCTGCCATTCATATCACTCCTTCTTGATGAGGTATATTCCATCCTGGAACACACGTCGGTCACGGTTCTTGACCGTGGTGCTTCGTTCGATGTTTGCTGCGGTCTGGCCAACACTTTCTTTGTCGATACCAGTCACAGTGACTTCCACTTTGTTGCTGACCTTGACTTCAACACCCGGAAGGATGTCTGAGGTTCGAGGAACTCGCTCACCAAAGTAGTTGTTCACAACAAAGGTGTTTCCTTTCACTGCCATGGTCATGGGAAAGTGAGAGTACAGTGCCTTGAGTTGGTAGGTGAATCCTTGTGTGACACCCTTCACCATGTTGTTGAGGTGGGCGTTCCAAGTTCCAGCCAATGCTCGTTGCTTTCGGCGAGGCATGTCAACACGTACGAGGATGCCACCGCCCTCTTCGTGGAGTTTGCATGAGGTGCTCACAAAGGTGCGGGTCAAGGTCCCCTTAGGACCGTTAATGGTGACGACGCCATCTTCACTGAGCGTAGCAGTTACGTCTTCAGGGATGGTTACGAAATGTTCGATTCTGTCGAGTTTTACCATAGTGTTCACCTCAGTATACGTAAGCCAGTAGCTTACCACCAATACGGGCGTCTTTAGCATCGTAGTGATGCATCACGCCGGAGTTCGTTGTTAGGATCAAAAGGCCAAAGTCTTGGGCAGGGAGGTATCGGGTTTCCCACTGGTCGTATTCTTGGCGTCGGATGCTGTGACGGGGTTTGACCGTACCACATCGGTTGATGGCGCCGCGAAGTTCAACAGTGTACGAGCCGCCTCGACCGTTTTCACTTCGGTCGATGGAACCTACATAGCCAGACTTTTGCATGATTTCCAAGACGTTGCCAAGCAGCTTTGAAGCAGGTGCAAGTTCGACATTGAACTTACCCGCTTGTTCTGCGTTGTACATCTTGATGAGTGCGTCGTTGAGTGGATCAAATTGCATATCTTTCTCCTCCTTAATTCATTTTCTTAAAGCCAATCGAGGGTGCGACATCGCGGAAGCATTGACGGCAGAGGCGTAGCCCATGTCGTCGAATCATTCCACGCTTTCGTCCGCATCGTCGGCATCCGATTGTTCGTCCAATCCTTTCTCCGTGATCTCTTGCCATTTTCATTCCTCCATGATTGTGATGCCGTAGTGTTCTACGAACCAGGCACGTGATTCTTCAGGTGTGACACGGTGGTCCATTCCAACCTTGCCCTTTGCACGGCGTCGGCGGCTTACACGGTGGCCAGGTCGTTCGAGGACGACGGTGATGTCCATTCCGTAGATACCAATGTCTGGATCGTACTTTTGACCTGGGAAGTCCGTGTAATCACGAACACCGAATGAGAGGTTGCCTTCACGGTCAAAGTTCCATGTTGGAATAAGATTTTCACGAACCCAGAAAGCATCGGTCAAGAATTTCTTGATGTCTTCGCTGCGGCGCATGGTTGCTTTACAACCGATCGGAGCACCTTGTCGGACCTTGAGGTCACGGTTTTGGATTCGTCCAAGAGTTCGTTGTGGTTTGACACCAGTCACAAGTTCAAGCACGTTCTCTGCATTGACAAGGCGTTCTCCACCTTCACCAACACCGATGTTAACGCTCACTTTCGTGATGCGGGGGACAGACATTGGATTGACGGTTTCGCTCATTCAACCACCTCTGTGTTTGGAAGAGTTGCGTCGCCAACTGCGAAGACGTTCGCAGCAACTGTGCCGAACTCCTCGAATTGAACTTCATTCGCCATGCTTGATCGCTTGACTTCGTAAGCGGTCATGTTTGCGAAGCCTCCAACGTGAGCACCACCAATGAGGTAGCAGCGAACGCCTTCGACGAACTTGATGTGTTCAATGATTTCTTGGCTTGGAAGCGAGAGTTTCAGTGAACTGCCGGTTGAGTATTCGGATGCATCATCGACAAGGATGTTGCGGCCATCGTGGAGGTTCAGTTGTGTTTTACCACCCTTGATGGTGCTCTTGCCTTCAATTCGGCAAACCTTCCAGCCTGCTTCATCTGCAGAGATTTGGCGGTAGCGGAGGCGACCGTTGTGGTCGAGCACACATCGATAATGTGTGTCGCCCAAGCTCAAGACATCCATGAGGCCAACGCCGCGGCGTGTCTCTTTGCATACACGACCGTCAATTTTTGCCAATCCATTGTGGAGGATGTGTCGAACTTCACGGGTTGAACGAGCAAAGCCGAGAACGTCACGGATGACGAGGTTGATCGGCATGCACAATTCGAGAGAATGTGCGCCTGGCGTTGGACGTGTGACCCAGACGGTGGTTTTGCGGGGGAGTGGCCAGCTTCGTGGCATGGCCAATCGCTTCAAGTGATTACTGCTTCCCATATTCTTCAGCTCCTGTTGCCGGTGAGTTGTTGCATTCGCAACTTGTCAGTCTCGTCCAATCGAACGACGACGACATTGGAAGAGTGGACCGGAACCGCCTCTTCCTTGTTGTCGGCCTTGGAGGCCTTGGCACCTTCAATGTAAAGGCGCCCTTTTTCTGAATCGATTCGAATCACAGTTCCAACAAGTGGATCTGCGCCTCGCTTTCCGCCGTGGCGCTTACCGCCGCTGGCGAGGTCACCTCGGATGACCTTCACAGTGTCTCCAACACGAACAGTGACGGTGCGAACACCATCGAACCGCTCATCTCGGTCTTTGAGTTGTAGGCGTGCAGCGACTCGCTTGCGCTTCTCGTGCATCGGCGCGTTGTAGTGCGCCTTTCGTTGCTTTCCTGGTTTCATACTTTTTACCATAATTTCACCTCAGATAATTTGCTTTGCGTTTGCAGCGATACGTGGCCAGCGTTCTGCGGCTTCACGGGATACTGGTCCTTTGATATCGGAACCTTGCACGTCACCCTTTTCATTGGTGATGACACAAGCATTGTCTTCGAATTGTACCCATGTTCCATCGACTCGGCGGAAAGGCCGGCGTTGACGGATGATGACTGCATTGAACATCTGGCGTCGAGTTTCTGGTGTACCCTTCTTCACCGAGACCTTGGCAAGGTCGCCGACACCGCCAGCTGGATATCGACGAATGGTGTTTCCAAGCTTGAGGATGTTGATGATTTGGACAACCTTTGCACCAGTGTTGTCAGCGACGTGCAAGCGTGCAGCCGTTGGCAAACCACGAGTTTGGCGTCCTGCGATTCCACGCATCAAGCCTCACCTCCGGTGTTTTCGATCACACAGAATGAGACCGTCTTTGAAAGTGGTCGGCATTCCATGACTTTGACAGTGTCGCCAACTGTGACTTCACCAATGCATGATGGAAGGTGAGCTGAAAGAACACTGGTTCGCTTTTCGAATCGTTCGTACTTTTCCATGTAGCGAACGTTGTTTCGCTCAATGGTGATCGTCTTCTGCATACCGAGGCTGGAAACCGTTCCTTCCAAAACCTGGCCACGTAGGCGTAGGCTTCCATAGAAGGGGCAATTTGCATCTCCGTCCCACTCGTCTGTGGGGTTTTTTACGTCTACTCCGATGTCTCGCATAGTATCAGGCCATCCTGTATTTTCGGTTGGTTCGATCTTCTGGGCGCTGACCAACCAGTGCGCCTTGAACGACAACATCACTGTTATCGAGTGTGAATTTGATGCTAGCCTTACCGATTCGGATTTGAGAATCCTTCTCGAGCATGACCAATGTGTTCTTGGTTTCATCCAAAACCAAGCCTGTTCGACCAACCAAGGTCGGGTCGTTTGATTCGACGATGTTCATCATCGAACCGATCCATGTGCTGTTGTAGTGTGTCATATCATCGCACCTCCACATTGAATCCTTCGTTTTTGAGTACTCCAGCAGCCTTCTTCTTGTGATCGCCTTGGAGTTCGATTGTTCGTCCTTTCACTGTACCACCGGCTGCGCATTTGTTTTTGAGAATTTTAGCGAGTTTGTTAATGTCAATTGCTGAGTCGTCGATTCCTTCTACCTTGGTCACAATTTTTCCATATCGTCGTCGGTCTGTTGAAAGAATGGCTCGTTGTTGTTCTTTGGCGATTTCTTGACAGATGCACAACTCATCAGGGAGTCCGCATACATTACAAATAACCGCCATCGTCAATCTTCTCCTGTGAGTTTCACTTCATTGCTTCATGTGTGTCTTGAGTCGAGCGATGCTTCGGCGAGTTGCCTTGTAAGCACCGATGTTCGATGGTGTACCACCCAATGCCTTTTCGGCACGGAGTTGCAATAATTCTTCTTGGAGTTCAAGCATGCGTGCTTCTCGAGCTTCCTTGCTCATTGAAGCAATTTCACGGTTTGACACGTGGCTCATTCGCTCGCCTCCACTGGTGCTTCAGCTTCTGCTGCCGCTGCTTGTTCTGCACGAACGCGCAACTCATCATCAGAGAAAATACTGATTTCGTGAGGAAGTTTGGTGCCAGGTCGCATGATGGCGACGGTGACGCCGATGGTTCCCAACTTCTTGACGGCCACTGAGTAGCCAGTTTCCATGTGTTGCAATGCGGTTTCACCGCAGTACTTCACGTGGCCACGAATGTACTTCTCTGTTCGGTTTCGAGAACCGGTCAGTTTTCCAGCCAGAGTCACAATGACACCGCGGGCACCAGAATCCATGATGTTCTGTGCAGCGCTGTTTCCAGCACGGCGGTGGTACCAACCACGCTCGAGTGCTGAAGCGATTTTCTCTGCCATAACTTGTGCATTGAGGGTCGCCTTTTCGATTTCTTCGACCTTGAGCTTAGGGTTTTCAAGATCGAATTCTTCATTCAATCGCTTTTGGAGTTCGTTGATGATCTTTCCTTTTCTTCCGATCACCATACCTGGGCGTTCTGCGTGAACAGTCACTTCAGTCCCTTGTGGAGTTCGGCGAATGTCGAGTGCACCAAAGCCAGAGCGCTTTGTGTTCTGCATCAAGAATTCCTTGACGAGATGTCGCTCGACGTTTCGGTTCACGATCGTTCGTAGAGTGCTTTGTTTTCCTGCCATAATCAATCACCTCAGAAGTCGTCCTCCAACTCGTCCTCTTGGACGGAGAAATCTTCGAGGAAAACCTCGAGATTTACACGGTAGTGGTTTGATGGAGTAGCACGGCCTCGTGCACGAGGGATGAATCCCTTCTTGATTTGGCCACGGTGTGCCGCAATGTGTGTGATTTCCATTTCTTCTGGATCTACATCTTCGTATTGATGGCGAGCATTTTCCATTGCGCTTTCAATCAGCTTGATGATCGCTCGGGATGCTTTCACTGGGTATCGGCCTGGACCGACGCCACCTTTTCGGTGACCAACCATCGAAGGACCTGAGCGCTTCTTCTTCTTGTTGCCACTTCCAAGACGGAATGGGACTGCTGCTGCCTTTCGGCGAACATCTGCACGATCAGAATCGATGCGTAGAACCTCATTGAGGAACTCGATGGCCTGTCCAGCCTTCATGCGCTTGACGTAGCGGCAGATTTCGAAGCAATGCTTCACGTGCATGTCCACGTTTGTGGCACGGGCAGTTGCAAGGCGGTTGCCTTGAAGGAGTTGCGTGTAACCCTTTTGAGGGAGTTCACGGCGCTTTGAACGGCGATCCATTTGTGACTTAACCATACATAACACCTCACTTGAGCGGTACGTGCTTTGACGACCGAGTTGCACCGACACCAGGGCCGCTGTGTGCGACACTTCTTCGGGTAATTGCGAATTCACCAAGGTAGTGACCAATCATTTCAGGCTTGATCTCAACAGGGACGAATGCTTGTCCACTGTAGACTGCGATGGTCTTGCCAACAAACTCTGGGAGGATGGGCATGTCCCTTCGGTGGGTTCGGACCGTGGAACCGTTTGAACGGCGCACACGGGCGAGGAAATGTTCGTTCTCAACCGAGAAGCCTCGAGCCATCGAGCGGCGAGCTCGGGCAGGCAAGAGGGTAATCACGGATGGAGCGGATGGGTCTTCATCAGGCCAAAGCGACATTGTGGAGAGTTCTTCCACAGTGTAACCACGGTAGGTGAATTCCTTCTTGACACGGCCAGAGGTGGTCGAGAGGCGCTTTCGTGCCTTTCGTCGACTGGCCTTTGGGGTCATAAACGACTTCTTCTTCTTTCGTCCCATACATCATCACCTCAAATTTTCTTACCTCGGCCTCGGCCAGTTCGGCTCGGTGCGATCAGACCGACCTTAGCACCTGGTGGGGTGCCACGAGCGACTGAGTTTGGACCGTGCACAGCTTGGTGGTTTCCACCACCGTGTGGGTGGTCGACTGGATTCATTGCAACACCACTGACGTGAGGATAGAGCTTACCACGGGCCTTGGCCTTGTAGTACGCTGCACCTGCAGTTCGTAGAGGCATTTCGTCTCGTCCGTGACCAGCGAGGACACCAATGGTGGCTCGGCAGTTGGCCGGGAGTTCACGAAGGCTACCTGATGGCATTCGGACACGCACCTTGTCGCCAATTCGTGCTTCGACAAAACAGGAGTTTCCTGCGGCTCGAGCGATTTTACCACCGTCGCCTGGACGAAGTTCAAGATTGTTGATTGCCGTACCCTCAGGAATGTTCTCGAGGGATGTGATGTTTCCTGGGCGCAGGGCTGCATTGTCACCAATGGCGACCGATGAGCCAACTGAAATGCCTTCGGTAGCGACCACAAAGGTGGTCTCACCGTCTGGAAGTTTCATTCGAGCGAGTGGAGCCGAATGAACAGGGCTGTGAACGAGTTCGGTGATTTCACCAACGACGTCATTCACGCGTGGCATACGGTTCTCGCCTGGGAACCTGTGGCTCGCAACGCGGTAGCGTGGCGAGGAACCTTTTCGTTGTGCACGTATTCTCTTACCCATGATCAATCACCTCAGAATGCTCCCAAGCGCATTGCTGCGTCTTCTGCGTCATAGCCTTCGGCAAGCTTAACGGAAGCGTGCTTGCCATGCTTTGTATTTCGTACGTTGACTTTCGAAACTTCGACTTCAAAGATCGATTCAACTGCACGAGCGATTTGTGCCTTTGTTGCGCCACGGCGAACGAGGAACTCGAGGCGTTGCTCTGTGGTACGAGCTTCCATCGATTTCTCAGTCAGCCAAGGTTGGAGGATAATATCGTATGCGTTCATCATCATCACCTCAGTTAAGTGCCTCCACGGCGTCCTTTGTGAACACGGTCAAACGACCAATGTCGCCACCAGGAGCTAGGTCTTCTGCACAAAGGTCACGGGCTGCGACCACATCGACACCAGGTAGGTTTCGTGCGGCTTGAGCGAGTCCAGACTTTTCCTTGACAACAAGAAGGACCGATTTTGGAGTTTTGTGGACGCGTCCACGCATGGTTGCCTTACCGGCTCGGATGTTTCGTCCATCACGAGCACGTTGGAGATCAGCACCGATTCCGATTTCGTTGAAGATAGCGAGGACCTTACGAGTAGCGGAACCATGATTGAAGGCTTCAATGCTAAATTCTTCGGTCTTACCATCTCGAACCTCAGCATAGTTGCCAAGAACGATTGGGAGGGATTCGATGTCTTCTGAGAAGCGGTGTCCTCGTGCACTTACGTTTTCCACAGATGTGGTAGCGCTAAGTGCAGAATCGCGAGCGAGGCGGCGTTCCTTGAGATTGAGTTTGCGACCCCAGTTCTTTTCGACCTTAGGTCCGTGAGCACGGCGACCACCGAGGGTGTGCGGGTTTTGTGCACCACGGCTTTGCCCAGTGCGTCGCATAATTCGGGACACACCACGGCCCTTACCCCACCATTCGACGGAGTGCTTCATACCAGCCATTGGTGCACGCTTACCAACATGTGGGCGCGAACCGTAGGCTTGGCGGCGGTTAGCGCGGCTGGAAGCCACTGCCAACTTGATCAAATCTGTACGGAGTTCAGTTTCGAACGCTGCAGGTAGATCGACTTTCTTTCCGTTGGAGACAGAGATCTCAAACACATCAGGAAGACGACCTGCATCAAGCTCGGTCTGAGAGATGGTGTTGGTAATATCAAGAACGTTCACCTTCAACTTCAGACCCCCTGCTTGGATGCTGTACTCACGTACGTGATTTCGAACGGATGGAGCGTTTTGTCGCTGCCACGAGTTGCGTCACGGAATCGAATCAATCGCTTGGCAGGTCCAGGAACGCTGCCTTTCACGAGGATGTAATCGGATTTGACTTCACCATAGTGGAGGAAACCGCCAGCAGGTGTAATCGAGTGATCTTCGGTGCTTGCAATGCGCATGATGCGCTTATTGTATTCAGTTCGCTGGTGGTATCCTGTTTGTCCACCTTGTCGGATTGTCTTTCGCACATATCCGTCACCGAAAGCACCCATGTTACCGTGTTGTCGGCGCTTCTTGGAGTTCTTGTGAGATTGCAACTTACCACCGAATCGCTTGATGACACCTTGCCATCCGTATCCTTTGGTCACTGCAACAATATCTGTGAGCGTGCCTTCTTCGAAAGCGTCTGCAAAGGAGTACTCTTCTCCGAGTTTTTCCTTGGCGTAGTTGAGTTGGTCGGCCATGTTGCCACCATCCAAACCAACTTCCATCACATCAGGCACCTTGGTCGGGATACCAGATACTTCTTGAGGTTGAGTTGCACAGATGAGACGAACTTCGACGAGGTCGGCGTTCATGAGGTTCTCAAAGTGCTTGTCTGCATCGTGTTCTTTGCGAACTGGAAGGCGCTTGAAGAGATCAGGGAATGCTTCTGAGATTTGAGTTGCGTCAACCCACACTTCGCCAGCTGCTTGCTTGCCGTATGGAGTCATTGTGTAGCCACGGACGCCGAGAATGCGCATCTTTGGGCATTCGACAACGGTGACTGGCACACGTACTTCTTGACCAGCAGATGGACTGCGGGGGTTCAAATCACGAGAGAGAACGTGGGTCATACCGGCCTTCCAGCCTGCAAATCCTTGCATTCTCACTTCGCTCGCATCGGTTGTGGGCCACGACTTCACATGTCCGAATGGACGGCTAGCACGCTTACGCGGGCTGAACGCCATCGATCCTCGTCGTGGGTGACTTTTCTTCGCCATGTCGGATTCCTCCAGTGTTTTTACAGCGCATTGGCCCCACCGTAGAGGGGCGTACGAGGGCTCTCAGGTTGGGAGAAGCCGTGACACTGCGCCCCATTCCCACGAATGTGGAACGAGACTATTGGGGTCCTCGGGGGATGGCCCATTGTGTCTGGCTGCTCACCTTTGAGCACCCCTCCGACTTACCTCCCGTATATGAGTGGTTCGGTTTGCAACAGCCGACCTGTTGCGTGAATCGCCACTGTCGTAGGAGGTCTTGAAACCTTTCGGCGATTTTTACCCCTTTTGTTGTCAAAAACACCCTTAACGACCCGCATTCCTACGCTAAAATCTACCAAAATGTCGAAATTGAGCAGGAGGAGGACTCATTTTGTAGTTCAGTATCCTTTAGAACCCTTGACGAAATGGAAAGAGCATGGCCACAGTAATTCATCCGTTCCTCAGGGACGGAGTTGAAGCAAGGGCCTACCAAATGCGTTCCCTCAAATCCGCCCTCGCATCCTCAACATTGATGGTGATGCCAACAGGATTTGGAAAAACGGCGGTTGAATGGATGGCAATGGCAGAAGCACTCCGTTTGGAACGGGGCAAGATCCTGCTGATCGCTCCAACCACCGGACTTGTCGATCAGCAACGACGAATGGCCATTGAAATGCTCAACCTCGAGGCTGACAAAATAGTGTCCTACACCGGTGAAATTGCTCCTGCAAAGCGTCCTCCTTTGTGGTCTCAAGGATCTGTGATTATGGCAACTGCACAAGTGATTCGCAACGATGCAACAAATGGCATCATCGATTTAACCGAAGTTGGACTGCTGATTGTCGATGAGGCACACCACAGCACTGGCAATCACGCTTATGCGCAGGTTGGTGACCTGTATCTGACTGCGAACCCGAACGCATTGGTGCTGGGTGCTACAGCAAGCCCTGGGTCTTCAGAAGCGAACATCCTCGAAGTAGCGAGAAGATTGGGCATCGAGCGGCTTGATGTCTCAAAGAAAGAAGACCCGTTGCTGATTCCATACTCGGTAAAACTCGAAGCAATACCACACCGATTGAACCTTCCAGACCAACTGCTTGAACTTCTCTCCCCCATTCAAGAACAACAAGATGCTGAAGCAGAGCATCTCAGAAGGCTCGGCTTCTTGGCCCCAACAGGGCACCTCTCATCCAAATTGATTGAAGAAGCACAACGAAGAGCAAGCACGGCGATTCAACGTCGGGATCGCAGAGGCTATGATGCTGCGAGAAGGATTGGAGATTTGCGAAGAGCACACCTGCTCTTGGATTTGTTACGCACCCAGGGCGTCACATCGGCATTGGCTTTCCTGCAGCGTGCCGAGGAAGACGGAAGAAGTGGCGAGCGAAGCACCAACAGGTTTGTTGGACTGCCTGCGATTCATGAGTTTAGAAAACTGGCAAGAATCTCTGGGGAACTCCATCCCAAACCGGCATATGTTCGTAACTTGGTCGAAACTCAACGGGAAGAAAACCCAGAAAGTAAGATGTTGATTTTTACTGAATACAGAGACACTGTCGACCATTTGGTAGAAGCTCTTGGTGAGATCCCTGGCGTTCTGGTGGACAAATTCATTGGCCAATCCGGCAAAGGAAAGCGGAAAGGTATGACACAGCGACAACAATTAGCGCAACTCAACAAATTTAGAGAAGGCGAATTGAATGTCTTAGTCGCCACCTCGGTTGGCGAGGAAGGGCTCGATGTCCCCGCTGCTGACCTCGTCATCCTCTACGAGCCTGTGGCGAGTGCCATTCGGGCAATTCAGCGTCGAGGTCGAACAGCGCGACAGCGCGATGGCAGTGTTCACACGCTGATCGCACTCGGAAGTCGAGATGAATACGTCAACAGTGCCGCACAGCGCAGAGAGGCGAAAATGTACACCTTGCTCCAACGAATTCATGACCGTGGACGATTACCAAGACGTCCACCCCCTCCAGAAGATGTTCTTTCAGCCTTCAAGGTAGAAGTTCAAGGAAAGCAACTCACACCACAGTTGTTCATTCAACAAGAAACCGAGAAATATGTACCGGAAACACCGCCTAATGAACCTGATAATAAATCTATAGAATCAAATGCATCGGGTGTGAAAAAGGCCAAACCATCGCTCCAACCGGTCGATCGTAGGCCACGTCAACAAATGGGCCTTGACCAATTCCTAACCCCCGCTCAAGCACCCTCTGCAACATCTGTTGTACCTCAGAACACATCTGAGGAAAAGGTTCGAGTCACGCCTCAAGGACCAGTGTTGGATGGTTTGGCGCATCGAGAACGTGAACAACTGGCAGCTGCGGCAGCATCAGCCACAATTTCGGATGCCCAACAAGGCACTGAAAATTCAACAATTATCCTTGATCACAGGGAAGCAAAGTCAACCCTGGGGCCATACCTAAGGAGCATGGGGGCAACTGTTTCGTTCAACCATCTTGCTACAGGCGATGTACGCCTTTCAGAACGTGTTCTTATTGAACGTAAGACGGCTCGAGATCTCGTAAATTCGTTGACAGATGGACGGTTACTGCACCAATGCCGCCGCCTCAATGCCGCCGCTCTGCGCCCGCTTCTCTTAGTCGAGATTGGTGAGGGGCATGGTCAAGCCGTGCACCCAGATGCCGTGCATGGTGTGCTTGCCTACATCAGCCTCGACCTTGGTATGCCTGTGATGATGACCAAAAACGCTGAGGAAACTGCCCGCTTCCTCGTGGCAGCAGCCCAGAGAGAACACGACCTGATGGAACATTGGGCCTACAGGGCCATGCAACGAATCGATCCGTCGAGTGACGCCCAAGCAGTGGAACGAGCAACATCAGCCGCTGCCGCTGAGATCAAGGCCATCGAACTTGGCACACATGAATCAGTCCCGCTCGCTAACCGATGGCCACAGCATGCTGTTGAAGAACAGACTGCTGTACTTGCAGCCATTGAAGGCGTCGGGCCTTCAAAGGCCAAAGCCTTGATTGAAGCATTTGGTTCGCTCGCAGGCGTGTTTGCAGCGCCAGTTGAACAACTCAGTCAAGTCAAAACAATCGGAGCAGTTACAGCTATGAGCGTGCACCAATTATTGCACGGGGCGTGACTCATCC
>Ga0208277_1000641_pt1 | contig 20459 bp, 18 predicted proteins | sample ETNtaG_5_FD_185782 | JGI IMG/M metagenome (GOLD analysis project Ga0208277, IMG submission 185782) | Marine microbial and viral communities from oxygen minimum zone, Eastern Pacific Ocean - ETNP201406SV205 (SPAdes) (version 2) | ecosystem: Environmental > Aquatic > Marine > Oceanic ...
TCGGTTATTGATGTGGAGTTTGACGAAAACATTACTATCGACGACGCAAAACAGAAGGTTAAAGATTTAGTAGATGGAATCACATCGGGGCCAGATTGGCCTGTTTTTAACAATGCTAAGGTAGAGCCAAACATATTTGAATTAGACTTTTCAGAATTTCAGCCAATTCTAAATATTAGTTTAATTGGAGACTACCCTATTGAGCAATTGAAATCATATGCAGAAAAAATACAGAATCGTATTGAACAATTATCCCAAATAAAAGAGGTCAATATTCGTGGAATTCAAATCTTTGAGGTTGAAGTCGCTGTTGATATATACAAAATGACTGCCGCAAAAGTTTCATTTAATGATATTTTAGGTGCAATCTCTCAAGAAAATTCAACAATTTCAAGTGGAAATTTAGTTATGGGGGGGCAAAGACGAAATATTCGTTTAACTGGAGAAATTGAAAACCCTGACGAACTTAAGAATTTTGTTGTTAAAACAGATGGAGGGCCAGTTTATTTAGGAGAAGTCGCTAATATCAGTTTTAAAGAAAAGGAAGCAACCTCGTTTGCTCGTTCTTTTGGTCAAAAAGCAGTACTCCTTGATGTTGTTAAAAGAGGTGGAAAAAATCTAATTCTTGCTTCTGAAGAAATCAGGAAAATTGTAGGTGACCTAAAAAAAACTGGTTTCCCTAAAGACATAAAAGTTACCATTTCAAATGATTTATCTAACATCACACTAAATCAGGTAAATGAATTAGTAAACAGTATAATCTTTGGAGTTTTACTAGTAGTTGCAGTGCTTATGTTTTTCTTAGGTTTTAGAAATGCCTTATTTGTAGGTTTTGCAATACCAATGTCAATGTTTATGTCATTTATGATCCTTTCTGCACTGGGATACACTATGAATACGATGGTACTTTTTGGTCTGGTTATGGGATTAGGAATGTTGGTAGATAATGGGATTGTTGTTGTTGAAAACGTTTATCGTTTAATGGAAAAGGAAGGAATGTCTCGAATTAGAGCTGCTAAAGCAGGAATTGGTGAGATTGCGTTCCCTATTATAGTTTCAACAGCAACGACAATTGCCGCTTTTATTCCTCTCGGGGCTTGGCCCGGGTTAATGGGAGAGTTCATGATTTATTTCCCAATAACTCTTTCTGTAGTTTTAGGATCTTCTCTAATCGTTGCGATCTTTTTTAACTCTATGCTTGTGTCTCAATTTATGGAGATTAAAGAACGAGAAATTAGTACTAAATCTCTATGGAGACTAACCCTTATCTTAGGCGGCCTTGGAATTATCCTATTATTTGGTAGTCCAAATGTTAGAGTCTTTGGGAATCTAATGGTCCTAACAACTATATTATTTTGGATGTACAAGTTTTTTATTAAGGATTGGGCAAATACTTTTCAAAATACCTTTTTAGTTAGTCTTGAAGGCGGTTACCGCAAATTCTTAAGTTATGCGCTTAATGGCTATAAACCAATATTTTTTCTTGGAGGTACGTTTTTTTTGTTGTTTATGTCATTTGTTTTGATGGCGATTTTTCCTCCTCGCGTAGAATTTTTTCCAGAAAACCAGCCTCAACAAATTTTAGTTTTCATTGAATATCCCGAAGGAACAGCTATTGGAAAAACAAATATTACAACTCAAAGAATCGAAAATTTAATTTTTAAAGTTATAGCAGATCCAAAATACAATGAAGAAGATTTTAATCTTTTGGTGGAATCTGGTATTGCTCAAGTGGGTGAAGGAGCTGGAAATCCATTTGTTGATAATGGAAATACAAACGAGCTCCCCCATAAAGGGAAAATCACATTGACAATGCGAGAGTTTAAATTACGTGGCGGAGTTTCCAGCGAAGCCTTGAGAAAAGATATACAACAGCAATTAGAAGGAAAGTTCCCAGGAGTAGCAATTTCAGTTGAAAAAGATGCTAATGGTCCTCCAGCTGGATATCCTATTACAATTGAAATAACTGGTAAAAATTATTTGGGCTTAATCCAAACTGCAGAAAACATGAAGGACTATCTCAACCTAATAAATATATCCGGTGTTGAAGAACTAAAAATTGATGTGAACAAAAATAAGCCAGGTGTTCAACTAAATATTGATCGTGAAAAAGCAGGTGAACTTGGAGTTTCTACGTCCCAAGTTGGTCAGCTATTAAGGAGTTCTCTATTTGGAACCAAAGCAGGAATTTTTAAAAAAGATGGTGATAATTATGAAATTAATGTTCGTTTTAATAAAGCTAACCGATATGATAAAAATGCATTATATAATCAAAATATTATTTTTAGAGATCCTGCAAATGGGCAGATTAAAGAAATTCCCGTAACATCTCTGATTGAGAAAAAAAATATAACCAGCTTTAATGCCATTAAACATCGCCAACTTAATAGAGTAGTTACACTTTACTCTTCAGTTTTAGCAGGCTTTAATGCTAATGCAGTAGTGGATGAAGTAAAAAATGCATTGATAAGCTATGAATTACCTAAGGATGTTCAGTTCAAATTTTCTGGGGAAATTGAAGAACAAGAAAAAAATATGTCATTCCTTTCCAATGCTTTGTTGGCTGCCTTAGGCTTAATCTTGCTACTCTTAGTATTTCAATTCAACTCTATTTCAAAACCACTTATAATTCTGCTCTCCATTTTCTTAAGCTTTACAGGAGTATTTTTGGGATTGATGGCTTTCCAAATGCCATTTGTAATCTTGATGACAATGATGGGAATTATCGCTTTAGCAGGAATTGTTGTTAATAATGGGGTGGTACTATTAGATTACACCCAACTTTTAATAGATAGAAAAAGTTTAGAGCTAAAAATACCTAAAGGTTCACTTCTTGAAAAAAATGAGGCAACCCTTGCCATAATTGAAGGGGGTACTGCTCGTTTACGCCCTGTAATTCTTACAGCTATAACCACTATTTTAGGATTGATACCATTAGCAATTGGTCTTAACATTGACTTTTTCTCATTATTTTCAGAATGGAATCCGAAAGTTTATATCGGTGGAGATAACGTTATATTCTGGGGGCCACTTGCTTGGACAGTTATTTTTGGATTGACTTTTGCAACATTTTTAACGCTTGTAATTGTTCCAGCTACTTTCTCAATTATATTTTCAATTAAAATTTGGTTGAAGAAGTTTTTATAAAGAATTACAAATCCTGAGGTTTGGGCCTAAGGATTTTTTATTTTTGCCATAATATATAGAACTTATGTATAGGACACACGACTGCGGCTCACTTCGAATTGAAGACACAAATCAGAATGTTACTTTGTCAGGATGGGTTCAAAAAAGCAGAAACAAAGGTTTTATCATTTGGGTTGATCTTAGAGACCGTTATGGCTTAACTCAATTGGTTTTTGATGAAAAACGCAGTCCAAGTGATGTTTTTGAAAAAGCACAAAGTATTGGCCGTGAATTTGTTATTCAGATCAAAGGACTGGTTATTGAAAGAGAGTCTAAAAACCCTAACATAACCACAGGAGCAATAGAAGTTTTAGTGAAGGAACTCAATATCCTGAACGAATCAATAACACCTCCCTTTACACTGGAAGATAACACTGACGGTGGAGAGGAGCTAAGAATGCAATACCGCTATTTAGATCTCCGTCGAAATTCTGTGAAGGAGAAATTAATATTTCGGTCTAAAGTATCAATGGAAGTCAGAAACTATTTGACATCTGCAGGATTTATTGATGTGGAAACTCCTTATTTGATAAAATCTACACCAGAAGGTGCACGAGACTTTGTGGTTCCTTCTCGTATGAATTCCGGAGAGTTTTATGCTCTCCCACAATCCCCTCAAACCTTTAAGCAATTATTGATGATTGGAGGATTAGATAAATATTTTCAAATTGTTAAATGTTTTCGAGATGAGGATTTACGAGCTGATCGGCAGCCAGAATTCACGCAAATTGACTGTGAAATGGCATTTGTAGAGCAAGAAGATATACTTAATCAATTCGAAGGTCTTACAAGACATTTAATCAAGGAAATAAAAGGTATCGAGATCGAAAGTTTTCCAAGAATATCTTATGAAGAGGCAATGAAAAAATATGGTAGTGACAAACCAGATATTCGTTTTGGAATGCTATTTGGTGAACTCAACGATTTGGCAAAAGGCAAAGGCTTCAGCGTTTTTGATAGTGAGGAGTTTGTTGCAGGAATTGCTGTCCCAGGAGCTGCAACTTATACCCGAAAAGAAATTGATAGTTTAATTGATTGGGTTAAACGCCCTCAAATTGGTGCCAAAGGATTAGTTTGGGTAAAATGCAATGATGATGGAAGTTACAAGTCTTCAGTAGATAAATTTTTTAACGAAACACAAATAGCTTCTTGGGCAGACAGAACTGGAGCAAAAAATGGAGATTTAATTTTAATTATTTCAGGTGAAAAACAAACTGCGCGTAAACAACTCAGTGCACTTCGAATGGAACTAGCAGAACGTTTAAATTTAAGAGATCCTAAAGTCTTTGCTCCACTTTGGATAACCGATTTCCCACTTTTGGAATGGGATGAAGAAACCCAACGTTATAATGCAATGCATCACCCTTTTACTGCGCCAAAACCTGAGCAAGTAGAGTTACTTAAAACAGATCCCATAAATGTAAAGGCTAATGCTTATGACCTAGTATTAAATGGAAATGAAATTGGTGGAGGATCCATTAGAATTCATAGTCAAAAACTTCAATCTGAAATGTTTGACCTACTAGGTTTTTCTAAAAAGGAAGCAAAAGAACAATTTGGTTTTTTAATGAATGCTTTTGAATACGGTGCTCCACCCCACGGTGGAATTGCTTTTGGTTTGGATAGATTGGTTGCTATTTTAGATGGGGAAGAAACAATCAGAGACTTTATAGCATTTCCTAAAAATAATAGTGGTCGTGATGTGATGATAGATGCTCCTTCAGCTTTAAACGAAACTCAACTTGAGGAACTATCTTTAAAAAAACTCCCAAATACTAAATAATGAGAAATTTTTTATGGCTCTTATTTATATCAATACTAATTTCTTTAGCAAGTGGATTATACTTTAAGAACTCTTTAGATGAAGTAATCGGAGAACGTATCATTGGCTTTACAGTTCTCACTGGTGCATTTATTTACTTACCGCTTTTCCTATACCATAGATGGAAAGATAAACGCCTACAAGACTATACACTTAGTGAAGAAAATCTAAAAAAAATGAAAGAAAGAAATTTCAAATAGGCTAAAATTAAAAAGCTGTTCGTCGAGAAATCATTTTGAAAATAATTGACAATCAATGGCTTTCAAAATAAAAAATTGTTAAAATATACGTTGAGACAAATATTAAACTTACATTTGCCAAATAATTTTTAAATAATAACATGACTGGTACAGTTAAATTTTTTAATGAAGCTAAAGGATTTGGTTTCATTACAAACGATGAGTCTGGAGAAGACGTATTCGTTCATATTTCAGCCCTAAACGGCGTGACCCTGAGAGAAGGGGCTAAAGTAGAGTATGTAGAAGAAGAAGGTAAAAAAGGGAAGCAAGCTTCCAACATTACCCTATTATAAAATTACATTATTACTAGAATTTGAGCATCTTGGAAACAAGATGCTTTTTTATTTCCTTTTATTCAAAAAAAAGTCCTGTAACATTTTCAAGGCATCTGCTTCCATAATACCTCCAGTTACTGTTGTTTTAGGATGAAGTTTAATCGCTGCTTGTTGAAAACCTCTTTTAGGGTCACTAACTCCATATACTATTCTTTCTATTTGACTCCAGGTAAGGGCTCCTGCACACATAACACAAGGCTCCATAGTTACATAAAGGGTGCAACCCAAAAGATACTTCCCGTTTAAAAAATTAGCAGCTGAAGTAATAGCTTGCATCTCGGCATGAGCGGTAACATCATTAAGTTTCTCGGTCATATTATGAGCACGAGCAATTACTTTTTGTCCTACAACTATTACTGCCCCTACTGGGACCTCTCCTTCCATCTCTGCTTTTTCAGCCTCTTTCAGGGCAAGCTTCATAAAGTAAGTATCATCTAGTTTCATATCACAAAAATACACATTCTTACAAGGTATATTCTGATAATGTTTTGCATTACCTTTACAGAATGTCAACTACACATTTTAAGCATATTCAAAAACCTGAAGACCTTCGAAAGCTTAAACAAAAAGATCTTAAAGCTTTCGCAGATGATCTTCGCCAAGAGATAATTACTGTATTGTCAAAAGGAGAAGGACATTTAGGCTCTAGTCTTGGCACTGTAGAACTTACTATTGCATTACACTATTGTTTTAACACCCCGGAAGATTTATTAATTTGGGATGTTGGCCATCAAGCATATGGACATAAGATTTTAACTGGAAGGAGAGAGGCTTTCAAAAAGCTGAGACAACGTTACGGAATTAGTGGTTTTCCAAAACGAAACGAAAGCAATTATGATACTTTTGGAACTGGACACGCGGGAACAGCAATATCGGCAGCACTTGGAATGGCCCTAAGTGCTAAATTGGAAGACAAAAGCCGACTTCATATTGCAATTGTTGGTGATGCATCAATTGCAAATGGTATGGCATTTGAAGCTCTTAATCATTTAGGTACAACCAAAGCTAATGTCTTAGTTATTTTAAATGATAACAGCATGGGAATTGACCCAAGTGTGGGCGCATTAAAAAATTACTTTAATAGTGTTAAAAAGAAAAAAATTTCAACATCAAATTTTTTTCAATCTTTAAACCTTCCCTATGCTGGTCCTATTAATGGTCATGATATAAATATTTTGTTGTCGACGTTTAAAAGTCAAAAAAAACAAAAGGGTCCTAGAGTCCTTCATATTATAACAACTAAAGGAAAGGGACTCAGTTCAGCAGAGGAAGAACAAATAATATATCATGCGCCTGGAAAATTTGATCCATTAACAGGAAAGTTAGGTCCCTCAAAGAAAAATAAAACACTCAAATTTCAAAAAATATTCGGAGAGACTTTGTATAAACTAGCTTTGAAAAACAAAAAGATTGTCGCTATAACTCCAGCTATGTCGACAGGAAGTGGTTTAGTCAAAATGCTTAAAAAAATCCCTGAACAATGTATAGATGTGGGTATAGCAGAACAACATTCGGTTACTCTTGCTGCGGGCATGGCATGTCAAGGAATACTCCCTTTTTGCGTTATTTACTCTACTTTTTTACAGCGTGCATATGATCAGGTTATTCATGATGTGGCGTTACAAAAATTACCGATAGTTCTTTGTATCGATCGGGCAGGAATTGTAGGTCATGATGGCCCTACTCACCATGGTCTTTTTGATATTTCATTTTTAAGATGTGTACCAAATATTCATATTATTGCTCCAAGAAATTCAAAAGAGCTTCAAAATTCTTTATATACTGCTCAATTAGGAATTGATCTACCCTTAGCTATTCGATACCCTAGGGGCTATAGTGAGCAAAAAGATATTTCTTTTGATTTTCAAAAAATTAATTGGGGAAAAGGTGAGCTTTTAAAAAATGGAAGTCATGTTGCTATTTTATCCCTGGGAACCATATCAAAGATTGTCGAGAAAGCTCTTCAAGAGATAAAACAATCTGAGGCTTTTGCACATTATGATTTGCGTTTTGTAAAACCCTTAGATGAAAGCTTGCTACACAAAGTATTTAAAAAGTTTAAAGCTGTTGTTGTATTTGAAGAAGGAGTAAAACATGGTGGTGTTGGAAGCGCTATTTTGGAATTTGCCTCAATGGAATTTTATAAAACCCCTATTCAGTTAGAGGGAGTGCCAGATAAGTTTATCCCTCATGGAAACACTGAGGAACTTTTTAAAGAAATAGGTTTGGATGTAATTGGAATTACAGAAAAGCTTCAGTTGATATTAAATAAAGTGATGGTATGACCTGTATGGAAGTATAGTTTTTTAAATTTACATCAATGTATCTATGAACGATCAAAAACGACTTTTTTTACTTGATGCATATGCTTTAATATTTAGAGGATACTATGCTTTTATAAAAAATCCAAGAATTAATTCTAAAGGGATGGACACATCTGCAATTTTAGGATTCACTAATTCTTTACTTGATGTTATTAAAAGAGAGCGCCCTGATCATCTTGCAGTATGTTTCGATAAAGGTGGATCTAAAAGCCGAACAGATCTTTTCAAAGAATACAAAGCTAATCGTGATGAAACTCCTGAAGCTATTAGTTTAGCTATACCTTATATCCAACAAATTTTGGAAGCAATGCATATTCCTGTAATAGTTAAGGAAGGCTATGAGGCAGATGATATAATCGGAACACTTGCTAAACAAGCAGAAAAAAAAGGGTTTCAAGTTTTTATGGTAACGCCAGATAAAGACTTTGCTCAATTAGTTTCTGAAAACATTTTTATGTATCGTCCTTCACGAATGGGAAATGGTATAGAAGTCTGGGGTATTCAGGAAGTTCAAAAAAGATTTGAAGTAGATCGCCCAGAACAAGTCATTGATTATTTAGGTATGATGGGTGATGCGGTTGACAACATTCCTGGGCTACCAGGTGTTGGAGATAAAACTGCTAAAAAATTACTCAAAACTTATGGAAGCATGGAGGTGCTATTAGAAAATGCACACGAGGTAAAAGGAAAGCTAGGAGAAAAAATTATAGCCAATAAAGAAAAAGGTGTTTTATCTAAAGAACTTGCAACTATTCTTCTTGATGTTCCCGTTACTTTTGATTCTGAAAGCTCTACACTAAGAGATCCAAACCATTCTAAAGTCAGTGAAATTTTTCAAGAATTAGAATTTCGAAGAATGGCAGAAAATTTTAATAAAATTTTTAATTCCCAAAATGAACCTTCAAATTCAAATGAGCAAGTAAAATTGTCTGGTCAAGTTAGCCCTCAGGCAGGAGAACAATTTGATTTATTTGCTGCGCCAGGAAGCGGAAATATAGACCAAAATAATACCTCTGAAAGAAAAAGTTTATCAACTCAAAAACACTGGTATCAAATCGTAAACAGTAAAAAGGCCCGTGAACTATTATTAAAAAAATTATTAATCCAAAAGCAGGTTTGTTTTGATACAGAAACAACTTCTATTAATGCTTTAAAAGCCGAACTTATTGGAATATCATTTTCTTGGAAGCCTGGAAAAGGTTATTATTTGTCCCTCCCCGCTGATAAGAAAAAGGTTATTCAAATTTTAAATGACTTAAAGCCCTTTTTTGAAAATCATGAAATAGAAAAAATTGGACATAATTTAAAATATGATCTGAAAGTATTGAGAAACTACGACATCCACGTTCAATCACCATTTTTTGATACAATGGTTGCTCACTACTTAATTAACCCTGATATGCGTCACAATATGGACATTTTAGCTGAAACATATCTAAATTATACTCCACAACCCATAACTGATCTTATCGGTAAGAAGGGAAAAAGTCAGGGTAATATGAGAGAGGTGCCATTAGATTTACAGACTGAATATGCAGCTGAAGATGCCGATATCACCCTTCAACTTAAAAAGTATTTTGAAAATGAAATGGTAGCTGCAGATACACTAGAATTATACAAACAAGTTGAACTTCCTTTAGTGGAAGTGCTTACAGATATGGAATGCGAGGGTGTTAATCTTAATACTTCATTTTTAAAAGAGCTTTCTAAAGAACTATCCAATGATATCAAGGTTCTGGAAAAAATGATTTTTAAAGAAGCTGGAGAATCTTTTAATTTAGCCTCTCCCAAACAATTAGGTCCAATTTTATTTGAAAAATTAAAACTTGTAGACAAACCAAAAAAAACTAAAACGGGTCTATACTCAACTGCTGAGGAAGTTCTTTCTTTTCTTGCAAAAGATCACAAAATAGTGTCAAATATCTTAAACTGGAGATCACTTCAAAAGCTTCAAAATACATATGTGGATGCATTACCCAAGGAAATCAATTCTAAAACTGGCCGCATCCATACAATTTATAATCAGGCTGTTGCTGCAACTGGACGCTTAAGCAGCAACAATCCTAACCTCCAAAACATACCTATTAGGACCATTCGTGGTCAGCAAGTACGCAAAGCATTTATTCCTAGAAATAAAGAACACGTTTTGGTAGCTGCAGATTATTCCCAAATTGAATTGCGTATTATAGCTGCATTAAGTAAAGATGAAGGTATGCTAGCCGCATTTCGTAAAAATGAAGACATTCATTCAGCAACAGCAGCAAAAGTATTTAACGTTTCGCTAGAAGAAGTAACAAGAGAGCAGCGCAGTAACGCAAAAACAGTAAACTTTGGTATTATTTATGGAGTTTCTGCTTTTGGTTTGAGTCAACAAACAGATTTAAATAGGGCCGAATCAAAAGAGCTTATTGAAACTTATTATAAAACATACCCTAAATTAAGAAGTTACATCCAAAATCAAGTCGATTTTGCTAGAGAAAACGGCTATGTCTCAACTGTCTTGGGAAGAAGACGATATCTTAAAGATATTAATTCCCAAAATGCCATAGTCCGTGGAGCTGCTGAAAGAAATGCTGTAAATGCACCTATTCAAGGTAGTGCAGCTGACATTATTAAATTGGCGATGATTTCTATTCAAAAAGAATTAAAAAATAAAAAATGGAAATCTAAAATGTTACTTCAAGTTCATGATGAACTAGTTTTTGATGTCCACAAAACAGAATTAGATGCTTTAAAAATAATGGTAAAAACTAAAATGGAAAACGCTTTCATTATTGATGTCCCATTGGTTGTAGATGTTGGTGTGGGTAACAATTGGTTGGAAGCTCACTAATTAACTTTTCATAGAGAAGACAGCTTTAATAAATTTCAAAAAAAAATTTTTCAAAAGTAATTTATAATTGTACATTTGCAGGCCGTTGGCGATAATACATATAAATAAAATCAAAAATTGTGAATACCCAGAGTTATAAAACCATTTCTGCAAATGCAAACACTGTTACTAAGGAGTGGATAGTATTAGATGTTGAAAATCAGCCTTTAGGAAGAGCTGCAACAGTAATTGCAAACTTTTTAAGAGGTAAACACAAAACTAATTTTACACCTCACGTGGATTGTGGTGACAATGTGATTGTAATTAACGCTTCTAAAGTTAATTTAAGTGGAAACAAGTGGGAGCAAAAAGAGTATATCAGACACACTGGATATCCTGGAGGCCAACGTTCTTTAAACGCAACACAGCTTCATAAAAAGAAAGATACACGTCTTATAGAAAATGCTGTGCGTGGGATGTTACCAAAAAACAAACTAGGTGCCGAACTTTTTAGAAATCTTCGTGTTTTTGGAGGTTCTGATCACAAACAAGAGGCACAAACCCCAAAAATAATTAATATTAACGATTTTTTATAATGGACACAGTTCACACAATCGGTCGCCGTAAAACATCAATTGCTCGTATTTTTATAAGTGAAGGTAAAGGAGCAATAATCGTAAATAAAAAAAAATACACTGATTACTTCCCAACGCCTTCTCTTCAATACAAAATACAACAACCTTTTATGTTGACAAATACGGAAGGTAATTATGATTTAAATGTTACGGTAAAGGGAGGAGGAACCAATGGGCAGGCGGAAGCTGTGCGGTTGGCAATTTCTAGAGGCTTATGTAAAATCAATGAAGAGTTTAGAGCCGAATTAAAACCTGAAGGCCTATTAACTAGGGATCCCAGAATGGTGGAGCGTAAGAAATTTGGTCAGAAAAAAGCAAGAAAAAAATTCCAATTTTCAAAACGTTAATTGGTATTGTTTTGTTTCGGCAAAACAATGTTCATTCATTTATTATTAATAACCAGTTGCTTAAAACGCTACGGCGGAAATTAGTTTAGCATCTAAACGAGTTGAATACTTGTTGCTAATCAAAAGGAACGTAAACTAAAATAAAATGGCAAAACCAGAAGTAAATGACCTGCTCAAGGCAGGAGTCCACTTTGGACACTTAACCCGTAAATGGAATCCTAACATGGCTCCCTATATCTATATGGAGCGTAACGGAATTCATATTATCAATCTCTACAAAACAGCCGCAAAGATCGAAGAGACTAATTCTGCTCTGAAAAAGATTGCCGCCTCAGGACGAAAAATTCTTTTTGTAGCTACTAAAAAACAAGCTAAAGATATTGTCGCTGAAAAAGCAAATGCAGTGAATATGCCTTACATCACGGAGAGATGGCCTGGTGGTATGTTAACAAATTTCATCACTATTAGGAAAGCAGTAAAGAAAATGGCGGCCATAGATCGTATGAAAAAAGATGGAACATTTGAAACACTCTCCAAAAAAGAGCGCCTTCAAGTAGACCGCCAACGAGCCAAACTTGAGAAAAATCTAGGTTCAATAAACGATATGACTCGTTTGCCAGGAGCTATTTTTATTGTGGATACTACTCGTGAACACATCGCTGTTAAGGAGGCTCAAAAATTAAAAATCCCAATATTTGCAATGGTTGACACAAATTCAGATCCAAGAGATGTGGACTATGTAATTCCCTCAAATGATGATGCTTCTAAATCAATTGATAAAATTTTGACCATCATTACATCTGCTGTAGCTGAAGGACTGAGTGAACGCAAAAGCGAAAAAGAGGGAGCTGATGTAAATGACGCCGCTAAAATGGAAGCAGCTGCAAAAGCTGACGATACGCCTGAAGCCGAAGCAAAAACTATTATCAAAGAAGAAAAAGTTAATTCTAAGGCAGATAAACAAAAAGGAAAAAGTAAAATAGAAGGAGATTCTATTGAAAATAAAGACAAAAAAGAAAAAAACGCTTAACTAATAAAAAAATATAGAACTGTGAAAATTACTGCATCTGAAGTAAATAAACTCCGCAAAACAACTGGTGCGGGGATGATGGATTGTAAAAAAGCCCTTGTGGAAGCAGAGGGTGATTTCGAAAAAGCTGTAGAAAATCTTCGTAAGAAAGGACAGAAGGTTGCCGCAAATAGAGCTGACAGAGACTCATCTGAAGGAGCTGTACTAGCTAGAGTTAACGAGAGTAATACCGAGGGAGTAGTTGTTTCAATTAATTGTGAAACAGATTTTGTAGCTAAAAATGAATCATACCTTTCTATGGCAAAAGAACTCGCTGAAATTGCATTAAAACATAAAACTCTAGAAAGCTTTTTAGCTGCTGATTATAAAGGCATGAGCATCGCTGATAAACTTACAGAACAAACTGGAGTGATAGGTGAAAAAATAGAAATTGGAGATTTTAAAATACTAAAAGCTCCATTTGTGGGTTCTTACATACATGCTGGAAATAAGATAGCAACACTTGTAGGACTGTCTGCTAAAATAGATAACGCTGCTGAAGTTGCTAAAAACGTGGCTATGCAAGCTGCTGCTATGAATCCTATTGCTCTAAATGAAGACGGCGTAGATGCTTCAATTATCGAAAAAGAAATTGAGATTGCCAAGGACCAGCTCCGTCAAGAAGGGAAACCAGAAGAAATGTTAGATAATATTGCTAAAGGGAAAATAAAACGCTTTTTTAAAGACAACACATTAGTTAATCAAGACTTTATCAAAGACAGTAAAGTTTCTGTCGGCAACTATGTTAAGTCTGCAGGAGATGCTGAAATTACAGGATTTGCAAGAATATCTCTTGTCTAAGATTTCTAAGTATATATTTAATAGAGCACCTTAATAAGGTGCTTTTTTTATACTTTTATTTTATGGGTAGAATCAAATGTGATTGGTGTTTAAATGATGATTTGTACGAAAATTACCATGATAAAGAATGGGGTGTCCCTGTTTATGATGATAAATTATTATTTGAGTTCTTAACCCTAGAAACTTTTCAATCAGGATTGAGTTGGATAACTATTTTACGTAAAAGAGATCACTTCAAAAAAGCTTTTGATGGTTTTGATTATAGAAAAATAGCAATGTATGATTCTCGAAAAGAAAATTTATTATTATCAAATCCTGATATTATTCGAAATAGTCAAAAGATAGCATCTACAATAAAAAATGCAAGAGCTTTTATGGAAATTCAGAAAATAAAAGGAAGTTTTACAAATTATATATGGGAATTTGTATCAGGTGAGCCGATTGTGAATCAATATAAGAGTTTAAGTGAAATACCCAATCAAACAAATCTATCGGCTAATATCTGTAAGGATCTTAAACAAAATGGCTTTAAATTTGTTGGGCCCACGGTTGTCTATTCGTTTATGCAAGCTATAGGAGTGGTTAACGATCATCTTGTGGATTGTTTTCGTTACAGCGAGGTACTATCAGAACGGTAGATCGTCATCAACTTCGTTAGCTTCTCCTTCTGGTGGATCAAAAGCAGGTGGGGGGGGCATTGGTGGCATTTCAGAGGAATTAGGATTTTCAGAGACTTCAATTCTCCAACCTTGAATTGAATTAAAATATTTAGTTTGTCCTTCAGGATTAACCCATTCACGACCACGAAGATTTATACCAATTTTTACATCCTGACCAACCTGGTAAGAGTTCATTAAGTCGCACTTATCTTGAATAAATTCCACTAAAATATGTTGAGGATATTGCTCTTCTGTAGTAATCACAACTTCTCTTTTCCTAAAACCATTAGTCCCATAAGTTTTAGTTTCATCAATCCATTTTATTTTTCCAGATAATTCCATAATAGTATAAACTTGAAACAAAAATAATAAAAGTTTTTAGCGTCTAACTAGGCTTTTTATTTAATTTATCAAATTGAGTTATATTCGTTTTAAACACCTGTTATGAAATTGCTTGATAAATTTATGAATCAACTAAAAAATAGCTGGCTGTTTTTTGTCTTTGCTTTAGTGGCATTAATTTTATGGAACACTAACATCCTTTTTGAAAGTTTAAGTTTACAAGAACGTCAAAAAATGGAGCTGTGGGGAATGGCTCAAAAAGAATATATTCAAAATCCTAGCCTTAGCAATTTGACATTTGAGGTACTTCAGCGATCGGGAATCAATCCAATGATTCAAGTAGATGAATTAGGCCGTATTATAGAATTTAGAAATATTGAGTGGGATATGGAAACACAAGACTCAACAAGGCTTTACTCAATTTTAGAAAAAATAAAAAAAGAAAATGATCCAATACTCATTCAGTTCCGTAATCAAGAAGGAAGCTTAATAGTCAATCAAAAACTTTATTACGGAAATTCTTCGACATTGAAAAAACTTAAATACTATCCTCTGGCCTTGTTACTTATTATTTTTCTTTTTGGGGCAGTATTGTATTTTTTCTTTAAAACATCTCGGGTTGCAGAACAGAATAAACTCTGGGCTGCAATGGCCAAAGAAACTGCACATCAGATTGGAACACCCCTAACTTCAATGTTTGGCTGGGTTACACTTTTGAAAGAAAAACAAAAAAAATCAATTCCACTAATTGAAATAGAAAAAGATATTGCACGTTTAAATCTGATTACAGATAGATTTTCAAAAGTAGGTTCTGATCCTGAACTAATATCTTCAGATCTAACTTCAGTGATTAGAGAAACTGTAACGTATCTTCAGAAAAGAAGCTCTGAACATATCAATTTTAAAGTTGATCTTCCAGATAAAAAAGTCGTAATTCCTTTTAATAGTCAACTTATAAGTTGGACACTTGAAAATTTGATAAAAAATGGGATTGATGCAATGAAAGGTAAAGGAACTCTAGATGTTAAATTGTTTGATAAAGGGACCCAAGTGGAAATTTTAGTTTCAGATAATGGTTGTGGAATGAAAAAAGAGATTGCATATAAAGTTTTTAAGCCTGGTTTTACAACAAAAACTAGAGGTTGGGGACTAGGGCTTTCATTAGCTAAAAGAATTATTGTTGATTTTCATAAGGGGAAAATAAGTGTTTTGAAATCTGTTCTTGGAAAGGGAACAAGTTTTCAAATACTTTTAAATAAAGCCTATTTAAAAAACCTTAGATTATAAAAAAGAAGCAATTGATTTGGCTGTTTTTTTCATTTCTTCAGCACTGATAGATACTTTATTTTGAAATCTAACATCATCCATAACATCTAATGGTATTAGGTGAACATGGGCATGAGGCACTTCAAGTCCGATTACTGATAATCCTACTCGTTTGCATGGAATTGCTTTACGAATTGCTAGCGCTACTTTACGAGAAAAATTCATTAACTGATTGTAATCTGTCACTGGTAAATCAAAAAGTTTGTCTACAGTTTTTTTTGGAACACATAAAACATGGCCTTTAGTGTTTGGATTAATATCCAAGAAAGCAAAACAGAATTCATTTTCAGCTACTTTATAACATGAGATCTCTCCAGAGATAATTTTACTAAAGAGAGTTTCCATTAGTCGCGTGTTATTGAAACAATTTCAAGTTCAATACTCCCGCTAGGAACACTTATCTTAGCGATTTCCCCTACTTTTTTACCGAGTAATCCTTTCCCAATGGGAGATTCAACAGAAATTTTACCTGATTTTAAATCAGCCTCACTTTGAGCTACTAGTTTATATTTCATCACCAAAGAATTAGCTTTATTTTTTACCTCTACATTAGATAAAACTAAAACTCTAGAATTATCCAATTCAGACTCATTAATAATTCTGGCGTTTGCCAATGTATTCTCAAGTTTTGCAATTCGCATTTCAAGCATCCCTTGTGCTTCTTTAGCAGCATCATATTCTGCATTTTCACTTAGATCACCTTTGTCACGTGCTTCGGCAATAGCTTGAGAAGCTTTAGGGCGCTCAATATCTTTGAGTTTGTTTAACTCATCTCGAAGCTTTTTCAAGCCTTCTTCGGTGTAATAAGATACTTTACTCATGATTTATACGTTTAATATAAATGAAAAATCCTCCCTAAGGTGGACATACAAAGATAAACAATTGAAAAAGAATGCTAAAACATTTCGATATCACTATATACTGATTTTATTGGGGATATTAATAATTAATCGCTGTACCAAAAAGCCTCTTGATCGTAATCCTTATTTGGTAGATATTCGTTTCCAGCGAGAAATAAACTTATCGCTTCCATTATACAATGGGCTAAATTTTGTCGGTGGAAGTATTCTAATTCCAGACATAGGAATAAATGGAGTTATTGTTTTCAATTTAAATGGAAATACATTCCTAGCATGGGAAGCTTCTTGCGCTAACCATAGTATTAAAAATTGCTCTTCTTTATTTTTAAGTGGAGTTCTAGCTGAATGTAATTGCGAAAATTTTCAATACAGCCTTGCTACTGGACAATTACTTAATCCTAGCGAAGACTTGAAACCTCCCCGAGGATTGCTTTACTATCAGATTCAAAATTTTAATGGTACTTTAAGAGTTTCAAATTAAAATAATATTTATGAGTTCAAAAAGTTCTAGCTTTTTTAAGGGTTCAATTTTTATAACTACATTTTTACTTTTTGGCCCTTTTGTTAAGGCTCAACTTTTGGAGATAGATTACACAAAAGACAAAAGAGAAGAAAATACCTTTAAAGCCCAATTCATAAGAACAGGAATAATAGGGGCTAGTAGTTTAAAAAATTTAGACCTTACTGTAGAGGCTTTAAAACTCACTTTAAATAATAAACAAAAAAGTCAGTTTGCTTTTACATTATATGGCACAAATACAGTGTGGAGGGGAAATAGAATTGATGAACTTAACACATTTGACTTTTTGATGAATCCGATAGGCGGAAGAATTAACGGTAGCTTTTTTACAAGCTATACGATTGATAAAAAGGATCTACAAAACACAAAATTAGCTTTAAGCCTAGGGAAGAAGTGGATTCAAGGTCCCCCAATCCCTAATTTTAAAAATTCTTCTTTTATTGAAAATTATGGGCGTTTTGGATGGATTTACCAAAAAACACTGGCAGAAGATGCTCTAACAAATAGCGCTTTGATTTTTTGGGCCTTCCCCAGTTTAGTTTTTCATCAAATATCTGAGGAAAATATAAAAACATTTTTTAACGATCAGTTAGACCCTTTTTCCTACGGTTATACTTTAGAATTTGGTTTAGAATACAATAAAAAAGTAAAGATCACGCTAATTGGGCAACAGATTCTCAATTCAGATCCTGAGGGAGATTTTGATCAAATTGTTGCACGGTTAATTTTTAGTTATAGATTCTAGAAACGAAGACTTAATCCTGTTAAAAAATTAATTCCTGCCTGTGGATAATACCCTGCCCCTTCAATTGTTTTCACTTGTCCTGGTGTAGAAAAATCATCATCATAAGTATAGAAATATCCATTAGATTCATATTTAATATTAAAAATATTATTAATAATAAAGGACCACTGAATTTCTGAAAGCCATTTGTTAGGGTTCCAAGTAAATACTGCATTTAAATCGTTCACAAAATAGGCATCTAAAGTTGAATTTTCTGAGTCAATATTTCCCATATACTGCCTAGAAACATATTTAGATAAAAATCCTATTTGAACCCCTGTTGAAGGTGCAAAAAAAATAGCGCTACCTCCAACAAAGTTTGGGGAATATGCCAATTGTGTTTTCCCCAAATTCTTTAAAAAACCATCGCGTTTAAAATAAAAATCTAAATTTTGATTACTGCTAATTGCAATATTTGGTTGCCACAACCAGTTTGAATTAAGCCTAACTTTAAAGTCTAATTCTATTCCAATACGGCGACTTTTACCAACGTTTTGTCGAATTGGAGCTCCAACTTCATCAATTGCCCCAGTTAATACTAATTGATCTTTATATTCCATCCAATAAACATTAGTTTGTGCTTGGAGCTTTGAGGTCTTAAATCGCCAGCCAAGTTCAAAGTCATCTAATTTTTCTGGCTTGGGAGTTCCATTTTCATAATCAGTTCTATTAGGTTCTCTCTGTGCTTTAGAATAAGAAAAATATAGACTCCCCTTAGGACTTAATTTATAAGTGAGCCCTGCTTTGGGATTAAAAAATAAAAAATTGTCATCTACTGAAAAAGTATTTGGCCCAGCAATTATTCCAGTTACTACATAATTAATTGAACGCACTTGTAAATCTAAAAAACTGGTAAACTTATTAGAAAATGTATGTGATAATTTAGCAAAAAGGCTACCTTCAGTTTTAACCCCTTGGTTTTCGTAAAATTTGTGATTTGGACCAGTATCACCTATTTTTTGTCCCCAGATAAGATTTCCAAAGTGATCACCAACATATTTACTGTATAGCCCTCCAAAATTTAAAGTTGTGTCATCGGTTTGATAATTTAACCCTAAAGTGACAACATAAAAATCATTATCAAGCCATTTTTGTGTGATATTTTCGGAATCAGTAATCGAGGCATTACCAACTTTCAATGGATTTAGTTGAAGATATTGAAAGCTAGTATTGCCAGCAAAACTAATATTTTGATTAAACCACAAGTCATTGTACTCTTCATAATATCCACTTCCATGAGTATAATTTAATCCAACAGCGAAGTTCCATACTGAATTTAATCTTTCATTCAAGTGAAATTGATAATGTTCTTGACTGTAATTATCTACCTGATTGTCGTAGAATGATACTAGATTGCCACTTTCATCATATATTTCTCCTGCAGGGTTGTATGTTCTATTTGATTCAAGTGTTAATGCATCTATTCCATACCAAGATTGATACGTGATCTCTTGTCCCCCAAACAAAAGAGCTTTTATAAGAGTATTCTCATCTTTAAAAGTTCCTTGAAAGAAATACGCATCTAAATCTGAAGAGGCCCGTTCTATATAGCCATTCGAGTTAATTTGAGATAAACGTCCAGAAAGCGTAAAAGTATTATTTAGTGTTCCTGATGAAAATTGTAATGTGTTTTTTAATGAACGAAAACTCCCTAAACTAGAAGCAATAGAAGCAAATGCATCTTCTTGTACAGCTTCCGTTTTTAAATTTAAACTGGCTCCAAAAGCCCCTGATCCGTTTGTAGAGGTACCTACGCCACGTTGAAGTTGAATAGCATCAACCGAGGAAGCAAAATCAGGGAGATTTACCCAGAAGGTTCCTTGAGATTCTGAATCATTATATGGGATTCCATTTATGGTAACATTTACACGAGTCGCATCACTACCTCTTACACGAATTCCTGTATAGCCTATACCCGCTCCAGCATCACTTGTTGTTACAACTCCTGGAAGGTAATTAAGTAAAATAGGAATATCTTGACCTAAGTTTCTTGGATTTAAATCTTCACGGGTAATATTTGTAAAAGTAACTGGGCTATCTTCACTAGCCCGAATACCAGTAAGTTGTACTTCCTCTAAACTAATTAACGAAAGGGAATCAATAGCCATCTTAGAATTCGATTCTTGTGCTAAGAGGTTAATTGAACTTAAAATTAATATAAGTGTTAACGATATAGGTTTCATTTGAATAGATTTATCCAAATAAAAGGGGCAATTATTTGTCGGTAAAATAATTTTAATATATTTCCCTTGGCAGCATTACCCGCCCAGGTTCATTGGGTATGATCTCAGCCATTTTGGCACCCCTTTGAGATTGATTTCAAAATTAATCAAAAAAATAATATCAGTTAAAATTTTTTACAACAATTAAATAACAAGATTTTATCAGTTTATTTTAA
>Ga0208277_1000644_pt1 | contig 20445 bp, 18 predicted proteins | sample ETNtaG_5_FD_185782 | JGI IMG/M metagenome (GOLD analysis project Ga0208277, IMG submission 185782) | Marine microbial and viral communities from oxygen minimum zone, Eastern Pacific Ocean - ETNP201406SV205 (SPAdes) (version 2) | ecosystem: Environmental > Aquatic > Marine > Oceanic ...
ATATTTTTCTGAGACACGTTGAACGTCCTCTATTGAAACTTCATTTAAATTCTTACTTAGATTCACCAAATCAATATCTTCCACTTCCCCTAAATTTAGTACCTTAAAACCCTTTTGCATTACTAAATAAATTTCATTAGTGATATAGGGAATAAATCCGATTATCTGATTAATTTGATCAAAAATAATAGGAATAACTAATATTGCAGCAGTCATCAAAACAAATAATGCAAATAAGCTTACAGTTAAAGCGGTAAGCAATCGAGGCACACCAAACGACTCCATTTTATCCGCCATTGGATCGAGCAAATATGCGAGAATTCCTCCTAAAATAAATGGGGCAAGAATATCAGATATATTCCATAATAAAAACGCCCCCAAAGTCATACAAATAAAGACCCAAAAAACATTCTCTTTTAAGATTGATCTCATAATTTTCTTCCCAACCAAATTTACTCTAAAAAAACTGTTCCTGAAGCAGTCGTTCTTCTAATCCATGCCCAGGATCAAATAACAGATGATAAGATACTTTTTTGTAGCTGGAAACATGAACTGTAATGACATTTTTTACCTCTAATGTATCTGCCATTGCAGAAACTGGGCGTTTTTCATAGTCAATTGTTTCAAATGAAATCTTTGCTTCACTTGACAGTAAAGCCCCTCTCCATCTGCGAGGCCTATAAGCAGACATAGCTGTTAAAGCCAATACATCAGAATTTATTGGAAGTATTGGTCCATGGGCTGAATAATTATATGCTGTCGATCCTGCAGATGTAGACACTAAAGCTCCATCACATATGAGTTCACTTAACCTTACCTTATCATCAATGGAAATCTTTAACTTAGCAGCCTGAGGCCCCGATCTCAACAAAGAGACTTCATTTATCGCCAATGCTTCTTTGACAGATCCATCATCTGTAATTGCTTCCATACGCAATGGGTGAATTATAGTCTCTTCTGAACTATCAATCCTTTCCAAAAGAAATTCACTAGAAAATGTATTCATCAAAAAACCTATCGTACCTTGGTTCATCCCATAAACTGGTTTATTAACAGACTTAGCAATATGAAGAGCATTCAGCATATGTCCATCTCCACCAAGAGCAACAATAACGTCACATTCATCAATACTGAAGTCACCGTATATTTTCTTCAAGTGATTTAGTTTGATAATATCCTTCTTTTTACTTTCTGAAGACAAAAATGATATTTTTTGTTTTTTCATCGGATCCGCCTAAAAAGACTCAACATACATAAATGTTTTTATTTTACTTTAAAATTTACCATGTATAGTCTATTAGACCTGTTAACCAGTGAAAAGTATTTATTTATAGAAACGCTGCTTAAACAGATATAATTAAAGATATTTTGGAGAGAAAAATGAAAGATCTAAAATCCGGTTTTTTTAGTAATAGCATTTATGAAACTGATCCAAATCTATTTAATGCCATCGAAGGAGAGCTGAGCCGGCAAAGAAATGAGATTGAGTTAATAGCTTCCGAAAACATTGTTTCGAAAGCCGTTTTAGAGGTCCAAGGGTCAGTGATGACAAATAAATATGCTGAGGGTTATGCCGGTAGAAGATACTACGGGGGCTGCAATTATGTTGATATCGCCGAAGAACTCGCAGTTGAAAGAGCTAAAAAATTATTTTCGTGCTCCTTTGCAAATGTCCAACCCCATTCAGGAAGTCAGGCAAATCAAGCTGTCTTTATGTCAATAATGAAACCTGGAGATACATTTTTAGCGATGGATCTATCAAGTGGAGGGCATTTGACACACGGCGCTAAGCCAAATCAATCTGGAAAGTGGTTTAATGCAATCCACTACGGTGTAAAAGAAGACACTCACTTAATTGACTATGAACAAGTTGAAAAACTAGCATTAGAGCATTCGCCAAAAATAATAATTGCAGGAGGCTCGGCAGTACCAAGACAAATAAATTTTGAAGCCTTTAGAAAAATTGCGGACAAAATAAATGCGATTCTTCATGTTGATATGGCTCATTTTGCTGGTTTGGTTGCTGCAGGAGAGCACCCTAATCCATTAAAATTTGCTGATGTTGTTACGACTACAACCCATAAAACTTTACGAGGACCTCGTGGAGGCATGATTTTAACGAATAATGCTGATCTTGCCAAAAAATTTGACTCAGCAATATTTCCTGGTCTCCAAGGTGGACCCTTGATGCATGTAATTGCCGCTAAAGCAATAGCTTTTGAGGAAGCACTCCATCCAGACTTCAAAATTTACCAAAAAAATGTGATAGGGAATGCCAAAGCTTTGTCAGAAACATTAATTAATGGAGGCCTGAATATAATAACAGGAGGGACAGATACCCATGTATTACTTGTTGATCTTAGGCCCATGGGAGTTACTGGAAATGATGCAGAAAAATCATTGGGAAGGGCTAACATCACATGTAACAAAAACAGTATTCCCAATGATCCTGAAAAACCCACAGTAACTTCAGGAATTCGCTTGGGAAGCCCGGCAGCAACTACAAGAGGGTTTATGAATGAAGAATTTCAACAGGTTGGAAATTTTATTATTGAGGTTTTAAAAGGCCTGGCCGAGAATGGTGAGAGCAACAACCAAGATACTGAAGAAAGGGTCAAAAAAGGCGTTGTAGATTTATGCGGAAGATTTCCCATTTATTAAAATTGATTGCATTATTTATGGCACTACCAAGAAACTTGGTGCGACTGTGAACTTCTCTAATATATTTTCTATAATATTTTTAGGATTTTCCATCTGTAGTTGCAGCCAATTAACAGAAAATAATAAACAATTCTTTGAATTGTATAAATTTCAAGACCCTATTTTTGAGAGGTCAGCACCCAAAGTAACAAAACTTAAAGATAGTGAGACAAATATATCGGAAACTGATTTTTCTATATCGGAAGAGGATAAAAGAGCATTAAAAGAGGCAGAGGCTTTACTAAATGAGCCAACAATATCATTCGATAACTAAATATAAATAAAGTAAAAAATGACAAATGAACAAGAAAAAACCTTTAACATTGCCATAGCTGGGTTAGGAACAGTTGGCTGTGGCTTAATTAGGTTAATTGAAAAGAACAAAGATATTATAGAATTTCGAACAGGAAAAGAAATAAAAGTCTTGGCAGTAAGTGCTAAGAGTAAGGAGAAAAAAAGAGCCGTTAATCTAGAAAATATAGCATGGGTTTCTGACCCAATGGAATTTACAAATTTTGATCAGGTACACTGTGTGGTAGAATTAATAGGTGGACATGAAGGTATAGCAAAGGATTTAGTTTTTCAGTCGATTAATAATGGGAAAAATGTGGTAACGGCAAATAAAGCCCTACTTGCTCACCATGGTCAGGAAATAGCAGTCCTTGCAGAAGAAAAAAAAGTTAATGTTTACTATGAGGCAGCAGTCGCAGGTGGAATACCCATAATCAGGACTCTAATGCAAAGCCTGTCCCCCAATAAGACAAGCCAGATAATTGGTGTAATTAATGGTACCTGCAACTATATTCTAACAGAAATGGAAAAAAACTCACTAAGTTATGAGACGGCCTTTAATAAGGCAAAAGGTCTAGGGTATGTCGAAGCGGACCCAGAGTTAGATATTGGCGGAATTGATTCAGCTCACAAGCTGGCCATACTCTCAAGCATAGGTTTCAATCAAAAAACATCATTAGAAGATATAAATACTAATGGCATAAAAGACATATCTCTTTTTGATATTAAAAGTGCAAAAGAATTAGGATTTAAGATTAAACTATTGGCATCTGCTAAAGTAACGGAGCACGGTTTTCACCATGAAGTAGCACCCTGTCTGATTCCTCTGACAAGCCCCATAGCTCAAGTAATGGGTAGCGAAAATATAATTTTGGTTGAAAGTGACTTCATTGGCAAAACATATTATCGAGGGGCTGGCGCTGGAGAAGGACCTACGGCATCCGCCGTTATGGCCGACCTAATTAATATATCAGGTGACAAAGTAAAACCACTATTTGGCATACCAGAGCAGCAACTCCAAACTATAGAACATTCCATCCGAGAATTTGAAAACTCATTCTACATTAGAATTAATATAAGAGATGAACCGGGCGCTCTTAGCCATATTACAGGAATTCTGGGGGAATACGGAATTTCAATTAATAGAATGAGACAAAAAGATCATAAAGGTCTAGAAGCTCCCATTGTTTTACTTACTCATAAAACAAGTGCTGAAAAAATCAGAACATGTATCGAACAGCTTTCAAAAGATGATATCTGCATTGGGCTACCTGTTTGTTTGAGAATCGAAGATATTTAATAACTGGGTTAGTTTTATATGTGCGAAACAATACTAAATGTTTCAAGCTCTCTAGGAAACAATAAATGGATTGGCAATAGTCTTACAGAGGATCGCCAAGCTGAATTCATAATGCAGAGGTCCGATGTTTCGCTTCTTACCGCCACTGCATTAGCGATTAGAGGAATTAATCCAGAAGAGGTAGATCAATATCTAAATCCAAAGATTAAAAACCTAATGCCCGATCCGTGCCTATTATCTGATATGAGAAAAGCTTCAAATAGGTTAATTCAAGCTGTCAAAAATAAAGAAAATATCATAATTTATTCTGATTTTGATGTTGACGGTACGACGGCGGCATCATTATTGATACTTTGGCTTAGACATTGTGGAATTGAACCAAGTCTTTATATTCCTGATCGAATTACTGAAGGTTATGGCCCTAATATAAATGCATTCACAAAATTAGCCAAAAAAAATACGCTTTTATTATGTCTTGACAGCGGTACACAAGCCTTTGAATCGGTTGAAGCTGCCAATAAAGAAAATTGTGATGTCATAATAATTGATCACCATCAGGTAAACCAAAATATTCCAAAAAGCTTCGCTTTAATAAACCCAAAAAGAAAAAATGAAGACCCAACCTTTTTTGACCTATGCACAGCTGGAATAGTTTTTTTATTTATTGCTGATTTAAACAGAATCTCAAGAGAAGATAGTAAAAAGGAATTCAATCTCATTAACTGTATGGACCTTGTAGCCTTAGCAACTATGGCGGACGTGGTGCCTCTTAAAGGCCTAAATCGTGCCTTTGTCCAGCAAGGGATAAGAATGATTTCAAAAAACAAAAGACCTTGCTTTGAAGCATTAGCAGAGCAGGCCAACTTTAGATCTCCCATTACTGATCAGGCCTTAGCCTTCACTTTTGCACCAAGAATAAATGCTGCTGGGCGGATCAGCGATGCAAAGTTGGCTACAACATTATTAACCACCGAAAATTTAGGCGACGCAGAAAAATATGCCAATAACTTAGAGACTTTGAATATGGAAAGGAAGAATTTGGAACAAAGCGTATTGGATTCTGCTTTGCTGCAAGCCAAAATTCAGCAAGAATCTGGGGCAAATATTCTTTGGATGTTTGAGAAGGGATGGCACCCTGGAGTAATCGGCATAGTAGCTTCTCGAATTAAAGAAACGTTTAAAAAGCCCGCAATCGTAATAGCAATAGGCGAAAATGGAGTAGGAATTGGCTCCGCTAGATCAACGAAAGCTTTAGATATTGGTGCATGTTTTATAAAACTAAAGGAAATGAACTTACTTCTTTCTGGCGGTGGTCATAGCATGGCAGCCGGTCTAAAAATTGACTCGACTAAAATTGTCGAAGCTCAGAAAATGTTATCAAGTATTTATAAACCTATTAATCAAGAAAAAAAAGAACTTCAAATAAATGCTGTGCTTTCCACATCGGCAGTTTCAATCTCACTATTAGAAGAACTAAATTCAGCTGGACCTTTTGGATCGGACTCTCCCTTCCCAGTCGTTGCGTTTCCTAATTGTACTATAAATCATGCTCAGATTCTGGGTGAAAAGCATATAAAGATTTCTTTCTCTAATAATTCAGGATCTCGGATTGAAGGAATCCTCTTTAATGACCTAGGTTCCGACATAGGTCAATTCTTGATTAGTAAACAGAAAGGAAAGGCTCACATCGTCGGACGCGTGGAAATAAATGAATGGGGAGGGCGAAAGAGAATTAATTTAATTATAATGGATGTAGCTAGCCAATAAAGAAATTATAAGATTTCTCTTGCAAGTATACGATGTCAGAAGTAAATATGTCATCACCGTGCGCCCTTCGTCTATCGGTTAGGACGCCAGATTTTCATTCTGGAAAGAGGGGTTCGATTCCCCTAGGGCGTACCATAAAACAAAGAAGTATTAAACTTAATCAAGGAAGTTTATCTTTTAAGGCATAATAGGACATCCCCAGAACTAATAAGGGCCAACGCATTAAATGTCCCCCGGGAAACTTTAATTGCGGCAAACTAGCCATAATATCAAACTTTTCTGCTTGACCCGAAATAGCTTCGGCTAAAATCTTTCCTGCAAAAGTTGCCATTGCAACGCCATGTCCAGAATATCCTGAGGCAGAAAAAATATTACGGCCTACCCTGCGAAAGGAAGGAAGTCTATTTTGGGTAACAGCGAGAGTTCCTCCCCATGCATAATCAACCTTTATATCCTTTAAATATGGAAATACCTTTAACATAGGCACATGAGCCTTTTTCGTTATGGAAAGCGGAAACCTATACCTATAGCTTTCGCCTCCACCAAAAAGAAGGCGGCTATCAGAAGATAACCTAAAATAATTTACAACAAATTTGCTATCATGAACTGCTACATCATCCCTGATTAATCTTCTTGCCAATTTTTCATCAAGTGGTTCAGTAGCTAGGATATAATTATTAATAGGCATAATCCATGAACTAATTCTTTTATCCAAACGACCAATGTATCCATTGCACCCTATAACAGCATATTTTGAATTTAATTTCACTCCGTTTTCAAGTTCAATTGAAATTTCTTTCTCCTCGGAAATTTTTGTGACCCTTGATTTTTCAAAAATTTTTACCCCAATTTTTTTTGCAGCTTCAGACAGCCCTAGGGCAAAGTTTAATGGATGAATATGTGCTCCCCCGTTATCTTGAAGGCCTCCATAGTACATTTCTGATCCAAGTCGTGCCCTAAGCTGCTCTTTGTTAAGAAATTCCATTTTTTCATATTTATAAACTGCACTCATATGTTCAACTTCCCGCTCATACTCCCAGACATTTCTGTTACGAAATTCAACATCAAGAATTCCAGGCTTATAATCACAAGAAATATTGTATTTATTAATTAAGCCTAAAACATCTGTACTTGCTTCCAAACCTATATTCCAAAGATCCTTAGCCTTTGAAATTCCAAACTTTTTTTCCAAATAAAATTGATCCCGTCGCTGGCCAACACCGACTTGACCCCCATTCCTTCCGGATGCACCAAAGCCCACTCGCCTTGCTTCTAGGAGTACTACGCTAAAGCCTCTTTCTTTCAACCTTATTGCTGTGGACAAGCCTGTAAAACCGCCTCCTATTACACAAACATCACAGGATAGATTGTCTTTTAATGGAGAGAAATTATTTATTTTATTTCTTGAAGCAAAGTAATAAGAATTAGGGTGCTCCCCAGACGGATCGTTTATGGTTAATAAGTCCATTAAACATTTAAGAGCAAGTGTTCTCGCTCCCAAGGACTGATAAATTGCATAAATGCCTCAGCCTCATGTCTCTTAACCGAACCAAACACATCGCAAAAGCTCTTTCCAAATAACTTCTTCATTTCACGTGACTTCTCAAAAAAATCTAAACTTTCTGACAAACTGCGCGGCAAAGCTCTCTCCATATCATATGCTTCAAAAGCCACGGGTTCCCGGGCATTTATCTTATTTACCATCCCTAAGTAACCGCAAGCTAAGGAAGCTGCTATAGCTAAATATGGGTTACAATCCATACCGACAACCCTATTTTCTATTCTTAAATCTATTGGCTCGGAGACCGGTATCCGAAGACCGGTAGTTCTATTGTCACGTGCCCACTCAAGATTAATGGGAGCAGAATGACTTGCAACATATCTCCTATAAGAATTGACATTTGGAGCCATCATACAGAGTGCACTTGGTATATATTTTTGAAGACCGCCTAAGAACCAATAAAAAAAGTTACTTGGCTCGTCATCTTTATCACAAAATAAGTTTTTTCCAGTCTTTGAATCTACCACTGACTGATGGATATGCATTGCGCTTCCAGGTTGCTCTTCCATCGGTTTTGCCATAAAAGTCGCAAAACATTTTTGCTTAAGTGCTGCTTCCCGAATAGACCTTTTGAAAAAAAACACCTGATCAGCTAATTGTAAAGGGTCCCCGTGCACAAGATTAATTTCTACCTGTCCGGCTCCGCCTTCTTGAATAATTGTATCTATACCAAACCCTTGTGCCTCAGCAAAATCGTAGATATCATCAATTACTGGACCGTACTCATCAACTGCCATCATAGAGTATGTTTGTCTGGAGGCCACAGTGCGGCCAGATCTTCCAGTTGAAGGTTCAATTTTCTTTGTAGGATCTGTATTAGGGTTTATAAGGTAAAATTCCATTTCTGGTGCTATAACTGGCTTCCAACCTTTTTTCTTATATAACTTCAAAATCTTTTTTAGAATATTTCTAGGGACAAGCTCATGCGGAGTTCCATCCGAATTATAAACATCATGAATCACTTGCAACGTAATGTCATCCGACCATGGGGAACAAACTGCAGCCTTATAATCTGGAACTAAAAACATATCGCTTTCCGTCCATTGCCCTTTGATGTCCATATCAACATAATCTCCTGATATAGTTTGGTAAAATATGGATTCCGGAAGTAGTACCTTATTCTCTTTTTGAAACTTTACCCAAGGCATTGCCTTACCTCTTGAGACTCCAGACAAATCAGAAATGATGCATTCTACTTCCTCGATTTTTCTTTTATTTAGCCAATCTTGAAAAGCTTTAGGGAATTTTTTTATCTGTGCCGTCATAACAATACCTTTAAACTTTTCCTATTTCTGTTTTTTGTGCGCCATTTTTTATAGCAAGCAAACATAGCCAATCATGTGCTACTGTAGCTGCCGCAAGTGCCGTAATTTCAGAATTATCATATGGCGGTGAAACTTCTACAATGTCCATGCCAATCAAATTCATATCACCCAAACATCTTATTAACTCAAATGCTTGCCAGGAGGCCAATCCTCCAGGAACAGGCGTCCCAGTCCCTGGAGCAAAAGCAGGATCCAAACCATCAACATCGAAAGAAATATACAATGGTTTTTCTCCTGCCCTATCCTTAATCGTCTTAATAGTTGCGTCTAAACCATTCCTATGAATCCAGGGTGCTGTTAAAATTTCAAAGCCGTAGTCATCATAATTCACGGTTCTCAACCCTACCTGGGTTGATGAAGAAGCATCGATTATTCCTTCACTTACTCCCCTTGAAAACATAGTTCCATGATCTAATCTTTTGCCATCATCAGGCCAAGTATCACAATGTGCATCAAACTGAAGAAGTGCTATTGGTCCATGAAACTCAGCATGTGCCTTGATTAGTGGATAAGAAACAAAATGGTCTCCTCCAAATGTAAGAAGCTTAACTTTACTACTCAAAATATTTTTCGCATGCTGAAATATCGTATCTGATATTGTTTCTGGATTATGTGGATCTAGGTAACAATCACCCCAATCTACTACGTTTAGATTTTCGTGTAGTTCTATGCCAAAAGGAAATGAACTTAACTCTGCTAACTGGACTGACGCTGCCCTTATTGACTGAGGACCAAAACGGCACCCTGGCCTAAAAGTGACTGCACCATCATAAGGAATTCCACTAACTGCTACATCAACGTTTTCTAAATTTCTTGTGTACCTACGCCTCAGGAAACTTTGCGCGCCAGCATAGGTCATTTCTTTCCACATTTGGTTATTTTGATCACTTCTAAATGCCTGATCACCGAATTTTGTCATTTTTGGTTTCCATATTTGATCATTTTTATGTTTTCTTTTAAAACTTGCCCGTTCCTATTTTTCTGCTCTTGTATTATAACATCTAAATAAAGATAATTGAAATATACCCAAAGAGGTTCCTTATAGAAACTCATTATACAAATAAGAATGCGGAGCAAACTAAATTATGGATACTAATTCAAAATTAAACAACTGGGAAGACCCGCATTATGTTCACCCTTGGCATGATTTTAAGAAAGAAGCAAATCATTTTGCTTTAGCATCTAAGGGAGAAGGTATCTACATTTATGACCAAAATGGAAGCCGGCACATAGATGGACCAGGAGGAATGTGGTGTGTTAATCTTGGGTACGGACGAACAGAAATAGCTGATGCAATTAGCGAACAAGCAAAAAGACTACCCTATTGTAGTCCTTGGTACTACAGCAATGAGCCAGCTGCTAACCTTGCAAAAAAGATAGCTGAAAGAACCCCAGGAGATTTAAACAACGTCTTTTTTACGACCTGCGGTTCAACAGCGATAGATAGTGCGCTTAGGTTTGTTCAATTTTACTTCAACTTCCTTGACCAGCCTCAAAAAAAGACAGTTATCGCAAGAGATAAAGGATACCATGGATCCACTTATTTTGCGGCAAGTATTTCTGGAAAAGAACGCGATAAAAGAAAGCTGGATACACTCTCCGAAAATGTTTCTTTTTTATCCGATGTTAACCCCAATTTGCGGGACACTAATGAAACAGAAAGCCAATGGTGTGATAAAAAGGTAGCCGAACTGGAGGAAAAAATTCTAGAACTTGGCGCAGAAAATGTGGCGGCATTTGTTGCGGAACCAATCTTAGCATCAGGAGGTGTAGTTATACCTCCAAAAGGATATCACAAAAGAACAAAAACAATTTGTGAGAAGTATGAAGTTCTTTACATCTCAGACGAGGTGGTAACTGGTTTTGGAAGACTGGGACATTGGTTTGCTTCAGAAGAGGTTTTTGACATCATTCCTGATATTATTACATGTGCAAAGGGGCTTACATCTGGGTATATTCCTATGGGAGCTACTATTATTTCAAACAAATTAATGCAGAACCTCCAAAATACAAACTACGAGGAAATAATTTTTTCTAATGGATTTACATATTCAGGTCATCCAGTATCTGCTGCAGCCGGCTTAAAAGTAATTGAGATAATGGAAAGAGAAAATACTTTACAGCACGTACAATCTATTACTCCCCTTTTTCAGGAGAGGCTAAAAGCAATTGAAACAAAATTCTCAATCGTAAAAGAAGCTCGAGGCATAGGTTTACTAGGATGCTTAGAAGGAAATATTGGCACCGCTACAACAGAGGAATCAAAATTGAAAAAAGACTACGATTTTGGCTCATTAATCGATAAAGCTGCTGAAAAACGTGGTTTGATCATTAGGCCTATCATAAATATGTGTGTATTTTCTCCTCCCCTCACAATAACTAAAGAGGAAATTAACATACTTTTCGATATTCTTGAGGAATCATTGAAAGAGGTGGAAAATACCATTTAGATCAAATTTCTATAGACTCTCAGCTATTTTATCTATTTTATATTCAATACAATATAAATTATTAATCTCATTGAGTGGGGTAAACCAACATGAAAAAAATTCTTAGCTATTTAGTTTCGACTGCTGTTTTATTGTTCTCAGGTGCAGCATTTGCAGAGGACAGTGAATTGGTAGTTTTTGACTGGGGCGGATATGAAGACCCTGGTTTCTTTCAAGCCTATATTGATAAATATGGCGATGCACCAACATATTCATTCTTTTCTGACGAAGAAGAAGCTTTTCAAAAAGTAAGAGCTGGGTTCCGAGCTGATTTAGGGCACCCTTGCTCGCAATCGGTTGTTAAGTGGAGGAATGCAGGCATTATCGTACCTATAGATACTTCTCGTCTTTCAAATTGGGACAAAGTAATGCCCGAATTTGCAAACATGGAAGGTTGGAATGTTGATGGAAAACAGTGGGCCGTACCAATTGATTGGGGCGCAACTGCTTTAACTTACAATACTGAAGAAGTGAGTGCTGAAGAAGCTTCGTCTCTGTATGTATTTGCAGATCCAAAATTTCAAGACCGAGTATCACTAGTTGATAATGTTGACGATGCTTATGCATTGGGCTTTTTAGCTGTTGGCGTAAGGGATTGGAATAAAGCAACGGATGCTGACTTTGATAAAGCTTCCGCTTTTTTAAGAGACGTGCATAAAAATGTTAGAACATACCATGCTGATGGCGCGGAAGGTTCTGCATTAATGGCAAGTGGCGAAATCTTACTAGAGTGGACTTGGAATGAAGTTGCAGCAACTTTGGGTTGGGACGGGCTTCCTGTAGCAATGAATCGTGACACTAAGGAAGGATCTTCAACTTGGGTGTGTGGATATACTATGATGAAAGATGCCCCAGGATCAGAGCAAAAGGCTTATGATTTTCTTGACGCTTGGCTAGCTGACTCTTCTGCTGAATACATTGTAACAGAGTGGGGTTATGGCCACTCCAATGGTAAAGTAATGGCTGCAATTGGTGAAGAAAACGGCTTTGGCTCTCTAGATAGCTATGCTGCAAATACTCTATGGCAGTCACCTACTTCTCCGGCATTGCGTGAAAAAATGATTAAGGAATGGGAACTCATCAAAAGTGGTTTCTAGGGTAATTTTATTAATTTCAGAGGCGAGACTTCGCCTCTGATTTCAATCCAAAAAGCAAACTAGGCTTTTAATATCAACATTTAATTTTACTTCTTCACCTATTTGGTAATCCATTTGGCCGAATGAATTTTGAGCCGAAACAGTTAAAGTTTCAGATCCTTTCCCACATGTAACCTTGTAATAGGTGGTTTCACCAAAATACGAAGCATCCGTAATTCTTCCAGAAATTGAACCTGCCACACTAGAACCATCAGAAACTATTGAAATTCTTTCAGGTCTTATCCCTATAATAATTTTATTTTCTGTGAGGTCTCCAAAAACTTGAGATCTTGAAATAGTCAATGGGCCAAGGATATCAGAGTTAATTCCAATTTCATTCTTTGCTTCCATCACAGTTCCATTAATAAAATTCATTGCTCCGATAAAAGACGCCACCCTTTGAGAGGTTGGCCTTTCATATAACTCTCTTGGAGATGCTACCTGTTCAACCTTCCCATCAAACATAACGGCAACCTTGTCACTCATAGTAAGAGCTTCCTCCTGATCGTGAGTAACCAAAATAAAAGTAATTCCAACTGCTCGTTGCAAATGGCGCAATTCTAATTGCATTTGTTCTCTAAGTTTTTTGTCCAATGCAGATAAAGGCTCGTCAAGCAATAATACTTTTGGTTTTAGAATAAGGGCTCTAGCTAATGCTACACGTTGCTTTTGCCCTCCTGATAAAGCATTTGCCGACCTTTGATTTAACCCCGATAATCCCACAAGCTCAAGGACCTGATTTATCATTTCCTCTTTTTCGGTTTTAGATATACTTTTCTTGCGCAAACCATAAGCCACATTTTGTTCTACATTTAGGTGAGGAAAAATTGCGTAATTTTGAAAAACCATGTTTGTTGGTCTTAAATTTGGCTCCACACCATCCATCGGTTTATTATCAATTAACAAATTACCCGAGCTTGGACGCTCAAAACCTGCGATAAGTCTTAATAGTGTTGTTTTTCCACATCCTGAAGGTCCTAGCAAAGAGAAAAACTGTCCCTGATCAATTTCCAGTGACACTCCATCAACTGCATTAACAGCTCCAAAACTCTTACTGATATCTTGCACTTCTACTAATGTGGTCATTTTTTGTTTTCCTTATTAATGTGGCTACAAAACAGAATTTTTAGAGTTAGCAGCTCGTCGCCTAAAATACTCACTGAGAGAAAGTAAGATTAACGACACTATTAAAAGAACAGTGCCCAAGGCCATAGTAGTAGGTAATTTTTTTGGAAATCGGAATTGAGCCCAAATATAAACTGGCAGTGTCGTTTCTGTACCGGTTAAAAAGAAAGCTATTATGAATTCATCTAAAGAAAGTGTAAAACCAATCAATAGACTTGCCATTATTCCAGGAAAAACCAAAGGTAAAATTACTCTATAAAACGTGCCAAATTGATTTTCGCCCAAATCCATTGATGCCTCTTCCAAGCTTATGTCCAAATTACTGAAAGCAGAATTCATAATTAGGATTGAGAATGGCATAATTAATAATGTATGGCCTAAAACAACACTCCAAAGATTTAGAGGCAAGCCTAGCTGTATAAGCACAATTAGGAGTGCCACTCCAACAATTATCTCAGGCAAGACCAAAGGTGCCAAAATAAACGTTAGCGAAATTTGCTTTCCTGTGAAATCATATCTTGTAGCCGCACGTGAAGCCAAAACACCCAAAGTCGTGGCAAGAATACTTGATGACACTGCTACAATGAGGGAATTTTTTAGGGCTTCATGCAAAGTTTCTTGATACAGTAAGTTTTCAAACCAATTTGTGGTAAACCCACTAAGGGGAAATGCAATAATTTGGCTTGCATTAAAGGAAAAAAGTGGAAGAAGCAGAGCCGGTGCGTAAAGAAAAATCAAATACGTATATGCGAAAATCTTTAGATACTTTGTTGATCTAGACATACTAGTATCTCCTCAAATGTTTTCTATTAACTAAAACAAAAACAATTGAAATAAAGGCTACAATCATTAGGGAAGATACTGATAAAGCAGCAGCTAAGGGAGCATTATTAGCTTTTGAAAACTGGACTTGGATCATATTGGCAATCATTAATCCATCAGTGCCTCCTACGAGTTTTGGAGTGATATAATCTCCAACCGTAGGGATAAAAATTATCAATGCAGCTCCAACAACACCCGGTGCCGATAGAGGTAGAACTACTCGAAAAAATTGATGAAATGGCCCATCGCCCAAATCTCTGCTTGCTTCTAGCAAAGACCTATCAATTTTTTCCAAAGAAACAAAGATCGGTAGAATAGCAAATGGTGCCCATCCATGAGTTAATGCTATAACAACAGCATTTGCATTATAAAGGATAAAAGTCAGCGGTTCTGTAATCATTTCAAGCCAAAGTAAAAATGAATTTAATACACCATTATAACCCAAAATTACTTTCCACAGAAACATGCGAAGTAGATAACTAGTCCAAAAGGGTATTGTAATTAGAAATAACCAGAGTGCTTTTCTTTCGCCTCCATGAAAGGAAATAAAGTAAGCCATAGGATACGCCAAAAGAACCGTAAAAAATGTCACCGTTAGGGATATGGCCAGTGAACGCGAAAAAAGTAACTGGTAAACTGGTTGAGTAAAAGCCTCAATATAATTATTTAAAGTAAAGGTTCTATCCAGAATCAGGTAATCTTGGGTCCAAAAGCTTAATAAAAGCATCATAGTCAAAGGAGCTGCGAGCAACAAAATACTGAAAATAAACGGAGTTGATAGTAATCTCCAACCCTTCTTTGTTTCTGGTTTTATATTTAAGATCAAATTAATCTCACTTTATTATTTGAGCGAATAGAATAACTTAATTCTCTTTAGCTAAAAGTTCGGCGTTAGTCACTGAAATTTTGCCAAGGCCTGGTGGTTCGTCAAGGCCAATAACTGGTAGCATTGTCCTAAGTGCATCATGATAATCTCTAACACCTTTTTCAAGGTCGGAAAAAAACGATCCTTCATATGCGCTAGATCTAGGAGCTTCATTTAACCAAACACTAAGCTGATTGTCCTCTTCTACAGCTGAATTATCTATTCTACCAGATAGAAATCGAAGTGCCTTAAGTGCTCTACTTTCATTATTTCTTTTGTAAACTGCGGATCTTATCTGAGTTTCATTGTACTTTAGTGGGATCTCCTGATAGAAAATTACAGAGTCAGGATAGAAACCAAAAACAGCATTAGGAAAGATACCAATATACAACCACTGCCTGGGAAGTTCAGAATATGGTTCTTCAAGCTGCTCCAAAATTTTTCTATATTTTTTTACAGTCCAAAGCTTTGAAGGTTTCTTATTAATTTCTCCAACTGAAACTGTAGACCAATAGTGATAATCCTCGTCCCAATAATTTTCACCATATAAATCATGAAGCCCTGGATGTGCCTGCGCCACATGATACCCTTCGTTATCAACATCTCTAACAGTCTTCCAGTTTATAGATAAACTTTCAGATAAAGAGATTTTTGAAGCAGAAATTATATTTTCCGTATCATAAAGTTCAAATTTGTCTTTGTGCCTTTCAAGAATATCGGATGCTTTTGGATAATTACTGGGTTGGAATCGAACGAAATAAAATCCCATAAATTTATCTAGCTCAATAGGCTTGAGTCCCCATTCATTTCTATCAATTGAAGGGAAAGTTTCGGATCTTGAAGGGCCTCTTAATGTACCATCTAAATTATAAACCCAGGCATGAAAGGGACAAGTTATTACATTCTTACAATTTCCTCTTTCCCCAACAACTAATCGGGACCCTCGATGTCTGCAGAGATTATGAAAAGCTCTGATCTGCTTGTCTTGCCCTCTCACAAGAAGTGCTCGCTCTCCAAGCATATCATATGTTATGTAATCTCCAACTTCTGGCAAATCACTCTCATGACAAGTCAACTGCCAATTTTTCTTGAAAATGTTAACCGACTCTAACTCGAATAATTCTTCGTTATTATAAGTCCAGCCCGGCAATCCTGATCGATTAAAACTCATCTTAAATCCTTTAATTCATAAAAAGTAACAGTTAAAAAATTAAAAGTACAATACTTAAACCGATAAAAAATATTCCCAAAATTTCTCTTGAAGACAATTTTTCCTTAAAAAGAAAAAAACCAGCGCCAACAGCGAAAAGCAGCTCAATCTGACCTACAGCTTTCACATAAGAAACATGTACCAAATTCATTGCTGAAAACCATCCGAATGACGCTAACATTCCGGAAAGCCCAGCAACCCAACCAGTGCGCCAACATGAGAAAACTGATATGAATGAAGTTTTGCTAAATAGGAATAAAATGATTCCAAAAATCAATGTTTGATACAACAAAACATAATTAAGGGTTAATATAGCTCGTATGTAAAATTCTCCAGAATCTAACGCTAATGTAGCACCGCGATAAAAAACCGCTGAAAAGGAGAACATTAGACCACAAAGCAAACCAACCAAAGATCCCCAATTAAATAAACCTTCATTAAGCTTAGTTTTTGAAATCAAGATTAGACCAATTATACCTGCAAGGATAGCCACTAGACCAAACAGACTTACTGTCTCTTGAAGAATCAGAAAACCAATTCCGACTGAGATTAATGCCTCTGTCTTTTTAAAAGCTCCACCGACAGCAAATTTTTTTAACGTAAACAAATATATGAGCAAGATTGTGGCAAGAATTTGGGCACTGCCTCCCAAAACTGCAAAGATCAAAAATTTCCCATTAGCCTTCGGTACATGAGTATCAAATCCCTCTTTTAAGAGGAACGAAATAGCTAAGCATAAAGGCAGGGCATAAAAAAATCTCACAAAGCTAGAAGCAAATATATCCAATTCACTTAATAAATTTTTTTGCACCACTGATCGAATATTTTGGAAAAACGCTGCCCCTATAGCAAAAAATACCCAAGTTTCCATTAGGCGAATTTCTCAACTAAGCGTTCTCTCAGCTTGGTCTTTTGCACCTTACCAGTAGATGTTTTCGGAAGGTTTTCATAGAAAATTTTTTTTGGAATTTTATATGAAGCTAGATTTTCCCTGCAGAATTCTGTTAACTCCGATTCACTCAAAATTTCATTATTCTGAAGCTCTACAAAAGCACAAGGAACTTCCCCCCATTTTTCATTTGCCATCGCGACAACTGCGCAGGCAGAAACCAAGGGGTGAGATGATATACAATTTTCTATTTCAATTGACGATATATTCTCTCCTCCAGAAATAATTATATCCTTTTTACGATCCTTTAATTCTATATATCCATCCGTATGAATTACTGCCAAGTCCCCGGTATGAAACCAACCATTATCAAAAGCCTCATCAGTTGCATCTATATTTTTTAGATACCCCTTCATTGTAATATTACCTCTTAGAAGTAGTTCGCCTATTGTTTTACCATCCCAAGGAATACTCTCTCCCGTTTTAACATCAATGACATTAATATCCTCTTGAACTAAATATTCTATTCCCTGTCGAGCTTTCAGGTTTGCCTGATCGTCTAGGGGTAAGTGGTCCCAATCCTCTTTCCAAGTCGACACAACGCAAGGTCCATAAACTTCAGTTAAACCGTAAACGTGAGTTACTGAGAACCCCAATTTTTGCATCGCCTTTAAGGTCTTTGGTGGTGGTGGGGCTGCTGCAGTCATAACTTTACACTCTTTTGACAAAGTGATTTGGCGATCTGAAAAAGCTTCTATAACTAAGTTGAGTACAATTGGCGCACCACACATGTGATCTACTTTATATTTCTCAATAGCCTTATATATTGATCTTCCTTCAACTTTTCTTAAGCACACATTCGTGCCAGCCTTGGCTGCTATAGTCCATGGGAAGCACCAGCCATTACAGTGAAACATAGGCAGTGTCCAAAGATATACCGGGTGAACATTCATATCCCACTCTAGTGCATTTCCAAGTGCATTCAAGTAAGCTCCCCTATAATGGTATAAGACCCCTTTAGGATTACCAGTGGTACCTGATGTATAGTTAATTGAAATTGTATCCCATTCGTCGCCAGGGTTTGAATCAAAACCTTCTAAGGGGTTAGAACTAATAAACTTTTCATAATCGAGACCTTTCGAAGGTTCCAACTCTTGGAAATATTTATCCTTGATTAGAATAACCTTTATTTGCATCTTGGATATTTCAATAGCCTTATTGGCAGTCGCAAGAAATTCTGTATCTACAAATAAAATTTTTGTTTCAGAATGAGATAAAATATAAGCTATTGTTTTTGCATCAAGCCGATAATTTATAGCGTTTAGAACTAACCCAGCCATTGGAATGCCAAAATGTGCTTCATAAAGTTCAGGGGTATTAACTGCTATAAACCCTACAACATCTCCTCTTTCTAGACCTTCTGATTTAAGTGCAGATGCCAGTTTTTTACATCGCTCAAATGTTTCAGACCAAGAAAACTTAATATCTTCATAAACTATAGAAAGCCTATTAGGAAAAACTTTTGCCGTTCTCCTTAAAAATGATATAGGATTCAAGCTAACATAATTGGCTGAAACCTTATCAAAGCTTTTATTATCTTCTAGCATATGTTCTAAACAAAAAAAAACTAGCCTACCAAAATTGATAAGCTAGTTCCAGCATTTCATAACTTTTTAATTATTAAGCCGCAGCCTGCCTCTCACTTTCCTCACGGGACAGTGCCACAGATGTTCTTATACCTTTTTTCACGAAATCCATCATGCCGTTTATGCATCTCTCACTAGGATCAATACCGGCACACATTAACACCTCTCTACCGTCCCTTGAACGTGCCCACCTTGCAATCTGCTCTTCACCATTTCCATATTTCTTATCGTCCGCGATCGCGTCATCTAAAGCAGCTAAAACTACTGCAGCAAATAATCGTTGAGCTCTTGCACCCTGGTCATTGTTAATAACAGCCGTATCAATAAAATCAAACATATTTAAAAACCTCTAAATTCGAATGAACTAAACGCCAAAAACTATCATCATCAGTATTTGTAAAATCATCTCTTACACTGAATCATAATAATTTTTCTGTTCTCGGAAGGTGTTATAAAACATACCTCGATACAAAAGTAAAGTTATTTATCTAAAAATCCTTTCGAGCGGTAAGCGCGGCTGATATTGTACCTTCATCAAGATAATCCAATTCGCCACCTATCGGAACTCCCTTAGCTAAAGAAGTAACCTTAATATTGGTGTCCTTAAACAAATCAGCAATATAATGCGAGGTAGTTTGCCCCTCCAATGTTGCGTTTAAAGCAAGGATCAATTCCTTTTCACCGTTTTCCGCTAAAACTCTTCTCTGTAATTCTATAATATTTATTTCCTCTGGCCCAATAGATTCAATTGCTGAAAGAGTGCCGCCCAAGACATGAAATACCCCTTTAAAACTTCTAGTTCTTTCAATTGCCCACAGATCACTGACGTCCTCTACCACACATATTAAATTCTTATCCCTCTTGGGATCTAAGCATATTTTGCAAACTTGATCAGTGCAGGCATTCCCACATGTCTCACAAAGCGAAACATTTTCAAGAACATTTTTAATGGCCATATAAAGGGGCCTCAAGATAAGATCTTTCTTTGTTAGCAAAAATAAAGTTGCTCTTCTTGCTGACCTAGGACCTAAACCTGGCAGTTTGCCTAGCATAGAAATCAATTTTTCAATTGGATCAGAATTATCCACAATTAGTTTTCTACACTTCCTAAAATAGTTTATCTTTGATAGCGTCCGGCAAGTCCATCCCATCAGTTATCTTAGACATTTCGCTCTTAGTCCTTTCTACAGCCTTTCCCTGCGCATCTTTTATTGCTGCAACAATCAAATCTTCTATGACCTCCTTTTCTGAAGGATTCAATATTGATGCATCAATATTAAGCCCTTTAACAATACCTTTAGCATTTGTTTTTGCCTGAA
>Ga0208277_1000645_pt1 | contig 20429 bp, 12 predicted proteins | sample ETNtaG_5_FD_185782 | JGI IMG/M metagenome (GOLD analysis project Ga0208277, IMG submission 185782) | Marine microbial and viral communities from oxygen minimum zone, Eastern Pacific Ocean - ETNP201406SV205 (SPAdes) (version 2) | ecosystem: Environmental > Aquatic > Marine > Oceanic ...
CAGGATCTCTGCTCTGGCAGCTGTTCCATCGACGTCACCATCACGGACACCCGTGAAGGTAAGGTCATCGACACCACCAACGGCGTCGTTGCTGAGTGATTTCAATCACTGAGTAATTGCACCAATCCAGGTCTCTGACCTGTACAACGCGCCTCTGGCGGCTAAGGCCGTCAGAGGGGCCTTTTCTCTCAATCTTCAACACTCATGATGCGCTCACGCACTTCGGCGTGTTGCTCCCATTGATGCAACGATCGCCCTCTTGCTGTTGTTATGAGCGAGCGCCCCAACCATTCCATGCTACTCAACCATTGGCCGACCAATGAGAGTGGCCCGCTTGACTTGCCTTGTCGACTGCGCCACCAGAGCACCACGCATGTAGCTTCGAAGAGGCTGAAGCCAAGGTGCAGACTATTGGCAAGCGTGAACGTAGCAGGCCATCCGTACAGAGCGATGAATCCCCAACGCAGCACGGCGGTTGCCGAAGCGATGGTCAGCGCCAACGGCGCCACGATGTGAAAGTGGAATTGGCGTCGAAAGATACGTCCAAAGACACCTTGGCTTTTCGCGGTCGCCTGCTTCCGTTGCCGAATCAGCAAACGTTGGAGCCCTTGTGCTCGCCGAATCTTTTGCCGCCGTTGCCCTTCAAGCGTTCCGGGGGCGACATCCACGAATTGGGCCAGAGGGTCCGCGAGTGTCCGCCAACCACGGCATCGGATGGAGGTGGCAATTTGTGCGTCATCGGCGTTGGCCATTGGATTGAGGTCGTTGATGGCCAAGCAGGAAGGGCGCCACATCATGCAGGAACCTTCGAGAAACGGTGTGCTGTCAACCATGGACTCAGCTAAACGCATGGCCTCCCACGTGGAGCGATGGAACTCCTCATCGGGCCGTCCACCCATCCGGTTTGGAACCGCGCCAACCGCTCCCACCATTGGGTCGGCAAACCACTGCATCATACGATGCAGGCATCCGCGCTCCAGCAACGCGTCTGCATCCGTCATGCATATGAGTCCCTCAGCATGTTGTCCAAGGTGCTGCAGGGCGAGAATGACAGCGGCCGTTTTCCCCTCTCGCTTGGGCATACGAATGGTTTCTACACCGGCAAACGCTTCTGGATGCGATGCCGTCCAAGCATCAACCAATTTCATGGTATCATCGGTTGAGGCCGAGTCAATGATGAGCAAATGGAAGGCGAGGTCTTGCTTGGCGAGGTCGTCTAATTTTTTCTCAATCACCAAGGCCTCGTTCCATACCGGGAGTAGCACTGTCAACCGTTCCGAATGATTTCTGCCTTTGGGCACGTGCTGATCTCGGTGGTCGCGGTCCCAACGGTACATGTCCCATCGATGCAAGACAAACGGAGCCACAGCAGCACACAAAGCCGCTCCTTCAATGGCGGCGGGCACGACGACCATGACGGTCACGGGTGAACGGTTGGCCTTATGCTCTCCCTCCAACGGCTTGCCTCACAGGCAGAATTCTCCCGTGAATTCATCATCCCGAACCCTCTGGCCAACCACATGCGCAAGGTGTTGCATGTCGGCCCTTGTGACACCCCAGGCGGCATGGCGACGGTCATGCACACGCTGGCTGAGTTCCCTCCCGAAGGCTGGCAGGCGGAGCTTCTTGCATCGCATGCACCGGGAGGGCTGTGGGCAAAATGGCGAGCTTACCGTAGAGCCGGCCGTGAGCTTCAGCGTCGCTGTACCGATGAACACTTCCGACCTGACATCGTTCATGTTCACGTTGCGTCCGATTGGTCGTGGCGACGAAAAGCACGTTTGGTCGGCCTTGCTCGAAAGCATGGAGCCCCTGTTGTCCTTCATATTCATTCAGGACAATTCGATGCGTGGTTGACCAAAGGTGGCGAACCGAGGAACAAGCAGGTGCGTTCGGTGTTGAATGATAGAGGTGTTCGAGGTGTTGTTTTGTCCTCGGCTTGGAATGAACGGCTTTCACCTGCGCTCGGTCCGCTTGAAGTGGTGGAAAACCCCCTCCCTCGTCATGTCAGCAGCAGTCCCAAAGAACGCGAAGAACAGCATCTGCTTCTTTTGGGGCGTGACGACCCCGTGAAAGGGCACGCCTTTGCGGTCCAACTTGCTGAAGCCTTGCGGCCATCTTTCCCTGACCTTCGATTGACTATGACCGGGGCTTCTCAATCGGAGCAAACGTGGGTTGACGCTCGTGGATGGGTTTCCGAGGGAGAGAAGGCGAGTTTGTTGGCCAAGTCTTCGGTTTTGCTCATACCCTCAGCGTTCGAAGGTCAGCCCTTGGTGGCGTTGGAAGCGCTTTCGGCAGGCCTTCCAGTCTGTGCAAGCGACCGCATCGTGGGCCTTCCCGACATTGTCAAGATGGCAGCTTTCGATGATGTGGAAGCGTGGGTTGCTGCCGTTTCCGAGCTCCTTCATCACCCTCCTGAATCAGCGGCATTGATGGCTTCCACCGCGCCCTATGGGATTGATGAGATTCAACGACGTTGGAAAACGATCTACGAATCCTATTGAAGCACTTCCCGGAGCCTTTGGGTGAAGGAAGCCACCGACTTTTCCCAACTTAGGTGCTCTTCCGCATAGGCCCGAGCCGCTTGTGTTGTTTCGATGGGCGCGTTCATGCATTGACGAATGAAGTCCAGTCCATCGATGTGAAAGTCTTCTTGAGGAACCAACGTGAACCACGTGTTCTCAACTCCACCCAACCTATGTCCTTCGTGGTCAATTCCAAACACGGCCAATCCAGCCGCCAAGTATTCGCTCCGTTTGAGCGGGCTGGCCAAGCGCCAAACACGACGATTGGGCATGGGCAGGAGGCCAAGATGGCAGGTGTTGAGGCACTGGGCAAGCTCTGTTTGCGGCATTGCATCGTGAACGTTGAGGAATTTGTAGGATTGGGTCAATTCCGCCAAGGCAGGCTTCAAGTTGCCTTCACCGATTAGCACGAGGTTGACTTCAAGCCCCTCGCTCCGGGCTTTTTGTGCCAGCATCACGCACGCCAAAACGCCACGATGCCGGTCAAGGCGTCCATGGTATACCATCGTGAAGGTGGATTGCTTCTCTCCCGGTTTGAACCGTTCCAAATCCACCCCAGTATTCAGGATGGTGGAATGTTGGTGTCCGGTTTTTCGTGCGACAAAGGCTTGGTGAGCAGGGGATACCACGAATCCTGCCGACTCAGTTCGCTTGGCTTTTCGCCATGCAGATGCCCACGGCCGCCACTGCAGGCGACCAAAGAACCCAGCATCAGCCGGTGGACTTCGGTCCATCAGTGCCCATGGAATTTCCATCTTTTCCAAGACCGGAACGACTTGATGAACGACCCGCCATTCAACGACGGCTACCGTTGGATCCTTGCCGATGCTTTGGCCCATCAGCCAAGTGCGCATGGCTTTCGCCAGTGTTCTTGCTTGGAAACCTCGACGTGCTTTGACTGGAAGTGAAACATGGGTGAAGCTGGGCTGCTCCATCGGAGACGAAACATCCCCATTGACGAAGGTGACTTGATGCCCCTGGTTGAGCAAACCGACGATGAGGTTCCGTTGGGTAGTTGAACAGAGGTCCGTCATTGAGCGCGCAGTCAACCAGAGGACATGCATGCTCTTCACGCATCCTTGATGCTGTCAAGAATCTGCTGCCGGAGTCCTTGCACAAACCCAACTTTCGGGGACCAATCGCTGTCTCTCATCAATCTGGAATTTGACCCGACCGACCGTGCGATGTCGCCTACTCGTTCAGCACCATGGTTTGGGGGCAGGCGAGGAATTTCAGGAGCGGCACTCTCAAAGACATCATGAATGCCTTTCAAGAGGTCGAGGAGCGAAATTTCTGTCTGGGTGCAAACGTTGTAAACATGTTCAAAATTATCCTTCCACGGTTCTATGGCGAGCATGAGGAGGGCTTGACTGACATCATCAACATGAACGAAGTCGCGTGTTTGCAATCCATCGCCAAACACGGTGGGTGCTTTTCCTTCTCCAACCAACTTGATAAATTTTGGAATCACAGTGGCATAGGCACCGTCTGAGCGCTGCCCTGTCCCATAAACGTTGAAGAAACGGAGTGCAACCGTTTCCATGCCGGAGGTTTTCGCTTCCAACACCTGATGTTCATTTTGCCATTTTGAATCCGCATAGGGGGAATGGAAGGCCCCGGCATGGGCTTCATCGAGTGGAAAGGCCTCGTTGGTGCCGTACACCGCCGCGCTGGACGCCATGACAAAGCGTGCGACGCCGTTGATTTCGCAAGCATTGAGAAGATTCGCCGTACCACCGATGTTGATTTCGAACGTTTCCTCTGGATATTCCATGGAGCGCGGCACGGAAACTTGGGCGGCGAGGTGGACGACCGCATCACACCCCATGACCGCAGCGTTCACGGTTTCACCATCCCTTACGTCGCCGATGATGACCTCTGCACCGAGACATTTCAATTCATTGGCCTTGGCTTCAAGTCCGGTTGAAAGGTTGTCGAGAACACGCACCCTCCACCCGTTTTTTATGGCCATTGCCGCTGTATGTCCGCCAATGAATCCTGCACCACCGGTGATGAGGAGCGTTGGCATGGATTGCGCTGGGCTCGCCCGTTGATGAGCCTTCGGGAAATCCTCCGCTCCCTCTCTTCATTTGAAGCAACTTGATAGGTCGTAGTGATGGAGTTGGACCATGCTCCGGCGGGTGCTCATGCGACGTGCCTACAACACCGGACGATACGAACAAGCCCGCCGCCACGCTCGTCTTTTGTTGGGGAAGCAGAAGGAAGCTGAACTCGCTCGAAGCGTTATCGTTCGTTCGTATTGGAACGAACAAGCCTTCGAGGTCTTGGTTGAAACAGCTGAGCACTGGGACGACGAACTCTCACAATCCTATGTGGCGTTGGCTCAAGAACGCCTTACTTCTCCTAGTGCAAGTAAGGCATTGACGCCAATGAAAGAAAACAGGCTCAAACGTCTTCGTGAGGCTCAACCATCACCCGCGCATTCTATGAAATGGAACCCGGAACACATGGCGGCAAATTTCTCTCAAGAGGGTTCTCGGCTCTGGTTCAGGTACCCTCAAGGTTACGTTTACTGGGGCATGCCCGAAGGATTTGAACTCTCAGCAACTCATCCATCCCTTCTTGGTTTGGCGGCGGAAACCCTGCTCTATCCTTGGGAGTCAACCACAAGGGCGTCTTTTGCCGCAAATCGACCTATGGGTGAGCGAGCGAGCCTCTCCTTTTCAGCAGGGACCGATTCGACAGCAGCTGCCTTGATCATGCCCGATGAGACCTTGCTTGGCTATCATCAACGTTCATTTGATTCGATGCTGGACCACCGCAATGCCCAGCGCCTTATCGACCACCTCAGTACCAGCGGTGAGCGAGAGGTCTTGCAAATCGAGTCCAATCACGAATTGATACGCACCCATCACGGCAAGCCCGTAGGATTCTCCAGCGACTTCGCGTGCGCGGTTCATCTCATTCTTCTTGCCGACCATTTTGACTTGGGGGCCATCGGTTTTGGCATGCCCATCGACAACACCTATCTCTGGAAAGGGCGGAAGTTTCGAAAGTTCGAAGAAACCCAGTATTACACTTACTGGACCAAGCGGTTTGCCCAAGCAGGGCTCGATTTACTCTTCCCCATTTCCTCAATCTCCGAGGCAGGTGCGTTGATGGTCGTCAAGGCTTCACTCTGGCTGGAACACCTCAATTCCTGTATGCGTGGTGATGGAAAACAAGGTTGTGGACGATGTTGGAAATGTTTCCACAAAAACGGACCGTTGGGCCGCCCCTTCGACATCAAAGCGCATGAGATTCAGACCTACCTCAACAAACGCCCCATGCCAACCGCAACTCACGCCCTGTGGGCCTTGCAAACCATGGGTCATCAGGACGAAATTCCCGACATGGCTCACCTGTTTGAGAAGGATTTCTCGTGGTGGGCCAAGGTGTATCCACCGGGTTTTGACTTGCTTCCTGAGCGTTGGCGCGAACCAATAGAAACCAATGTGCGTAACCTTCTCCCGGTCATGCCTCAACCGTATGCTTTGCATGATGTAAACCACTTCGCGGAATGAAAGACGGTGCTGGAATCGGCTTTCCGTATCAAGTGGATGCAACATCTCCATAACCGAGATTGTGAACCATCACGGTATGAGGTGGCCGTTCCGCAAAAAGGTCGCTTCAAACAAGGAAGAGGCTCGCCGTTTTTACAACGCCAAGGACTACGAAAAGGCCGAGCCGTTTTTGGATGCGATGCTCAAAGAAAACCCGAACGACACATGGGCGATGGACGTCCTCTCACGCCTTTACATGAATACAGCACGACATCGCGAATCAATCGACCTGATTCGTCGATTGATTTCCACAAAACCAGACACCGATTTGTTTCGTCGATTAATTCATGCGGCATGCGTGGAAAATGACGATGAATCTGTGTTCCGTTTCGCGAATCGAGTCGACTGGAAGAATTCAGACGAAGACCTCCTTTCCAAAATTTATGAATCGTTTTGGCCAGATCAGAGGTGTGTTGCTTTTTTTTCAGAGACGAGGTGGAGTAATGAAATTCCATTCCCGACCTATGTACAGGCTGAACAGTTATACCAACAGGGCGAGATAAGACAAGCGATTGAATTGCTGATATCTTTGGTTTCAAGAGAGGTCGTCAACGAATCAACCTTGATGTTTGCACGCCAAATTTGTTTCACGCTTGGACAGGTGGAAATAGCACACGATTTGTGGGCAAACTACCTTCGGCACATTGATGGAGAACTCTCTCGAAAACGCTCTCTTGCCAAACGGTTGCGATCTTCTAAACGATACGAGGAGGCGCTTGAGATTGCAGTCATGGTTTTGGATGAAAATCCCGATGACCTTCAGATGCTGTCCTTGATGACAGAACTTGGGCAGTATGTAGAACAATCTATGGCAGCGCTGGAGGCATATCACCGGTTGGACGGTTTGGGCGAGGCTAAACTGTACCATCTACGTCGTTTTGCGAAAACGGCTATCAAAGCAGCATCGGTTGATGACATGCTTCTTGCTGTTCAACGATTGGTGGGGCTCGATGTTGATGCCAATGCCACCATTAGAAATGCCTACATCCGATTTTGTGATTTGAAGCAGTACGAGATGGCGGCGAAGGTTTTGGAACTCATCCGAGGTACTTTACTTGAAATCGACCTCGCAGCCGCTCGGGCTCTCGAGGAAGGCAATCCTGAACAAGCGATGGATATCTTAGATCAAGGGCTTGTTGAAGCTGCAGAACACATCTCGTTCTTGATGAGAAAAGGAATTGCTCTTGAAACAATGGGTGATTTAAGTGATGCGATTTCGATGTTTGAACAAGTGCTGCGGCTTAATCCCGAGCACCAATCCGCCTCCCAGCGCCGTTTGAAGTGTGGGTTGAAAATATGGTCAGAAGAGAAATACTTCAATGAAATTACACAAGTAACCAATCGTTTCCCTGAAAACATCAACCATCAATTCGCCCGGTTAAATTACGTGCTCAGCGTCAAGAAAGATTACGATTTGAGCTTTGAAATAGTCAACACATGCCTTCATTATCACCCAGACCATCAACGCTCTCATCTCTATTTCGCTTTGGTCCAATCGTGGAGAGGAGAGCACGAGGCTGCCCGCTCATCCATCAGTAAATCGCTCCTTCGTTGGCCGGCCTCCAACGACGTCTACATCACGGCATCTCAAATCGAGAAAAATGCGGGAAATACAACGATGCAACTTGAGCACATCAATGCCATGTTGGGCTTACATGCCCTTCACCCCGTCCACTCTTCTTCACCAACCCATGCGATTACACCAGATTACCTTTCCACAGCCTCTACTGTTGCCGTACAGGACAGTCGTTTGGTTTCCATCATCATGACTACTTACAAGCAGGACCCGCTTTTGGATGCGGCCATCGCCTCAATTTTGAACCAAAGTTATCAGAACATTGAGCTCGTCATTGTGGATGATTGTTCCCCAGATGATAATTTCTCTTACCTGCAACAACTTGCTAAAAATGACGCTCGCATCCGCGTGTTCCAAATGAGTAAGAACGGTGGCACCTATCTTGCGAAGAATTTTGGCATGACCCAGGCCCATGGTGAATTCATTGGCTTCATGGACAGCGATGACTACTGTCACGCACAGCGGATTGAGTATCAGGTTGCCTCCTTAGATGCTCATCCAGAAGTTATGGGTGTAACTCATGATTATTTCCGCATCGATGAATCCTCCGACATTGAATTCAGGGGCATTGGAGCCTTACGGATGGCCTGTATCTCGTTGTTGATTCGAAAAGAGGTGGTTGATGAAATTGGATTCTTTGATTCTCTTCGTGTCGGAGCCGACACGGAATATATTGAGCGCATCGAAGCTCATTATGGGAAAGATCGTCGATTGCGCCTTCGGATTCCATCCATGTTCATGATGTTGCATTCAAGTTCGTTGACAGGGGGTGGGCCGTTCCATATTTCGTGGAGGTCGGTAACTGGTCATCGGTTGCAACACCATCGCTCGTTCCGCACATGGCACAGGAAGATCAAGGCGGGGTTGGAGGATTCCTTCGTTCCTCGTAAAATTCACGTTCGGCCCTTCCAAGCTCCGGAAGAAATGAAATCCACGCATTACACCTGGAAAGAGGGCATGCCACTGTTTTCAGAAATGATCAAGAAACGAAACCATGATTGGTGGGCAGGAAAAAAAGCCGTGTGGCAAAAAGAGTTGTCTCCGAAAATTGCAGGACGGGATTACGTAAATGAACTTGGACTAAAGGTCCCAGAACTTTACTGGAAGGGCGAAGATTTGGCCTCTATTCCTTCGTTTGAACGGTTTCCCAATCAATTTGTGTTGAAGCCTGAAAAGGGTTGGAGTTCCAATAACGTCTACTGTATGAAAAATGGGGAGGACATCCTCACACACACCCGACACGACAGAGATTCTCTCATTCTTGCCCTCTCAAATGACAAGTTTGTTTCTGAAAATAAACCCACCATCATGATTGAAGAGTTGCTTGAGCCCGAGGTAAAACAAAGCGATGACGGACTTCCGCGCGATTTCAAATTCTATTGCTTCGGTGATGAAATCGCAATGATTCACGTCGCCTTGCGAAAATCTGAGGTAAACAAAGGGGAAAATGAGCATCAATATTACACCCCTGATTTCAAGATTATGAGTCAAAGAATCATGGAAAAACGAGACCAAGGACGCACACCAATCCCTCGTCCAGACTGCTGGGACGAGATGGTCAATGCGGTCAGAACCATCGGTCGAGAACTTGGGATTTACATGAGAATCGATATGTATGCAACCAACAGGGGAGCAGTTTTTGGAGAGTTCACTCCTACCCCTCATGGGGGCAATGGGTATTCTGACTTTGCCGACCGCTATCTCGGATCATTTTGGAAAGGCGAGGAGGGCGTTGAATGATTGATAGCGACGCACAAGATTCAGCTGAAGGGCTGGCCTCTGAAGAGCGGACAAACGATATTTCCCCAACAAAGATGAAGCAAAAGAAGCAACAACTTCGTCAAAATCAGCTCATTCGTGAAAATCGTCGTCTGCGAAATTCAGCCTCATTCCGTGTCGGCAAGCTCTTCACACGGGCGGCGACGAAGCCCTGGCTTCTTCCTCTCCTTCCCGTCTCGATCTTGTTCCTGGTGTTCAGCATTGGCATGGAGCGATTGGGAAGGTGGCCGGTGCCGGTTGACAGCAAAGGCATGCGAGCAACTTCTCCGGGCAAACCTCGGGACTGTGTGATATTCTTCCCTACCAACGGCGTTGGCTTTGGCCACTTCACGCGAATGTACGCCCTTGCCAAGCGCTTCAAGAAATACTCTCCGTCAACAGAAATTGTCTTTTTCACCACCATGCCAACCCTACACCTGCTCTACAACGAGGGCTTCGTTACCTACCACATCGCAGGCCGGAAAAAATATCATGATGTTTCGGCGAGTGAGTGGAATGCACTTGTCGAAGAACACCTTTCGTTGGCCTTTGACCAGCACAAGCCTTCCACGTTCATCTTTGATGGTGCTTTTCCTTACCGCGGTATGTTGAACGCCATCCGTGGTCAGGCCGCAACCCGAAAAATCTGGATGCGTCGAGGCACGTTCAAGAAAGGAAGTCGCATTCCAGTCGACAGCATCGCTCATTTCGATACGATCATTCATCCTGAAGACAGCGTTCCTCTCGACCTAAACGAGTTGGAGCATGGTGTGGAATCGATCACCTGTGCCCCCATCGTCTTGCTCGACGAAAGTGATTTGCTACCTCGAAAGGCTGCCCGTCGTCGGCTCAATCTCCCTCTCAAGGGACGCGTGGTGTACGTTCAGCTCGGAGCTGGAAGAATCAACGACATCGGTTCAGAGATCGGGCTGACCGTCGAGGCGCTCTTGCAGTATGAGGATGTCACGGTTGTCATCGGGGAATCCATGTTGGGTGAACGAATTGACATCAATCTCAACCGTGTGGTTTTACTTCGGGATTATCCGAATTCAATGTATTTCAATGCCTTTGACGCAACCGTTCAAGCAGGTGGCTACAATTCATTCCACGAAACCAGGAAGTTCGGGTTACCTGCCTTGTTTTATCCAAACATGAACACTGGCATGGACGACCAACTTGCCCGATGCAAGGTTGCAGAGACTGAAGGTTGGGGGAAAGTGATTGTAAATCGTACACCCTCTGCAATCAGCGATGGCATCAAGCATCTGCTCTCAATGAATCGAAAGTCGAGCAACAACACACCAATCGGGGCCCTTGAGGTGTACCAAAAAATCCAGATGTCATCGGACGAAATTCCTGGATGGGCAAGATTGGAATATTCAAATTTAGTACACCGAATCAACCAACGATTTACTGAAGACAATGGATATGAAATGGATTGGATGAATCCGAAGACATTTAACCATCACATCCAACTGTTAAAATTTGAGTTGGATGAGAACATCTCAAATCTGGCTGATAAAATAAAAGTTCGAGATTATGTTGCTAAGAAAATTGGAGATGAGTATCTGATTCCTCTTGTAGGTATTTTCGATTCGATTGAGGATTTCGGCTTTGAACCTGAGCGACAAGACATCGTGGTCAAAACGAATCATGGTTCTGGGCCGGAATATACTGAAATTTTCCCATCAAAGAAATCAGCAATGGAATTATTTCAAAAATTTGAAAAAGCACTCTCTAAACCATACAAAGGAGTAAGTTGGGGGGAGTTTCAATACCTAAACATACCTCCTAAATTGATCGTCGAGAAAAAGATTGGATCCCAACTGGCCGCACCGTTGGATTTTGAATTTCATATGTTTCAATCCAACGGTGGAGAAAATTGGTTTTTACAAATTGATTCTGGAAGAGAGTCTGTCTTGAAGCAAAATTTCTATGATGAGAATTTTGAAATGATGGCGTTGAACAAAGGAAAGAGTCAGAATGCAGATATTCAACTACCTGATCGTAAGTTGCTTGAAAAAATGCTAGAAATCGCAAAGATTTTGTCTGCGGGGCACAAATACGTGAGGGTGGACCTGTATTTGGTTGAGGAAAAGATTTACTTTGGCGAATTGACATTTACTCCAGGCTGTGGATTTGGGGAGTTTTCAAACATGAATATCTCGAAGAGGTTTGGTTCATACTTTCTGGAGGCGGGCGTTTGAGTAAGGCGTGGGAAACAAAGATTCCACCGATGATCGGGTGTGGAAACGATTGGACATTGTTCGAGCATGAGGTCGCTCAGCGGTTTGAGCGGCGCAACCCGGAGGCTTACACCCGGCCGGTTTCTATCATCATTCCCGTGTACAACCGACTGGAAAAGCTCGGTAAAACCATCGCAGCACTCACGCATTCAACCTACCCGCTTGAGTTGATGGAAGTCGTCATCGCAGACGACGGGTCAGCCGATAACCCCGAACAACTCGTCGAACGTTTTTCTTCTTTCTTTCCTGTCAAGTTTGTTGGGCAATCGGATAAGGGATTTCGGGCCGCACGTATTCGAAACAAAGGCGTAGCGACCGCCTCGCACGATGATTTGATTTTCCTCGATTGTGATATGCTTCCTGAACCAACACTGGTTGAAGCGTTCATGAAATACTTGCACGTGAGCGACCGATTGGTCCTCTTGGGTGGACGACGATACGTCAATACAGACCATTTTTCGATTCAAAATGTGATTGATGACATCCAACCTGTTCTTGATCTACCAAGTCAATGTGCAGACACGGGGAGCGGTCCTGAAAAAGATGAACCACCGACAGAAGATTGGCGCTATGCCATCTATCAAAAATCGGACAATCTAAAGAATGTAAAGTACCCTTTCAATACATACTGTGCAGGTAACATCGGATTGTCAAGAAGTCTCTTCAATCAGGTTGAAGGGTTCGATGAATCCTTTGTCCATTGGGGCATGGAGGACACAGAAATTGGTTATCGACTGTACAGGAATGGAGCATGGTTCATTCCCGTGGAGGATGCCAAAGCGTTGCATCAGGAACCCCCGGGAGGGTCAAATGAAACCAATCGAACAGAAGGCAGAGAAATTACCGAAGGCCAATTTGTAGAGAAATGCCCGGCAAAATACCGCCCCTATGTAGCTGGCAGAACCTATGAGGTCCCCAAAGTATCTGTTTACATCCCTGCCTACAACTGCGAAGCGTTCGTTCGCGAAGCAGTAGAAAGTGCACTCAACCAAACCTATGACGATCTCGAGGTCGTGGTTTGCAACGACGGCTCTACAGACAAAACAGGGCATATTCTCGACAAACACTACTCTGAAAACCAGCGTGTCACCATTCTTGAACAGGACAATCAAGGTATCTCTGCGGCAACCAATTCAGCGATCCGTTCTTGCCGTGGCGAGTATATCTTGCAGCTTGATGCAGATGATGTGTTGTTGCCAAATTGCGTTGAATCTTTGGTTTCTGTGATGGATACGACCGACCATGATTTTGTTTACGGCGATTCTCATTTGATTAGCACCGACGGTGGAGATTTGGGGCCTGCATATTCTTGGTCAACCTATTCACGATTCCGTCTGCTCAACGGTATGTTCATTCACCATCCTCGGATGTTTAGAGCCTCAGTGTTTGCAAGAACCGAAGGGTTCAATGTCAACCTTTCAAACGCCGTTGATTATGACTTTTATCTGCAATTGTCGCAGCATGCTCGAGGCTACCATCTTCAGGAACCACTTTACCTCTATCGACAACACACCACAAACACGTCAAAAATAAATCGCCAACATCAGGACAATAATACCCTCCTTGCCCTGGAACGGGCGTTCATTTCCATGGGACTGGAAAAGCAAATCAAACTCACTCCCTCAGTCGATGATGTTCGGAAATTCACCAAATCTATACAGGAAAATATCGAAGATTACGCTTTGAATTTGGAACAGGTTTATCATCGACTTGGCATTCATTCCCCCTCCAAAGAACGATTGATGGCGTGGGAATTGAAGCATATCGTATCTCATCATCAACAACGTTTGCATGAACAAGACAAGTTGATACACGGAAAACTCGGTCACCGCTATCTCAGAGTTGGGCCGTTTGGTTCGGCGGATGTCGTCCAATCAGTACGTTCCAGATTAGCAAAGGAATACGATGTGGAGGTTGAACTCCTAGCAATATCAAAGGCCACTCACATGCAATATTTTGCCCTCGTTGTTCAATCTGGGGCCGACGCGACTTCGGTTGAACTTGCGCGTGCGGTTCGAGAAGACACCAATTGGCCTGTTGAGATTGTTCGGAAGAAGGATGCACCATTTCACGTCCGTATTCGAACCAACACTGAGCACCTCAATACCTATTTCACTGCAGAAAAATCCGATGATGGAGATGAAGCAACCTATCATGTCAAAGAATATTGGAGCGTCGTTAACGACACATTGATTTTCACATGGAAAGATCACGAAGTATTTTTCGAAATGCCCAGCGACTGGAGCATGGATGCCACTCACTCCGACCTCTTCCAACTTGCTCATCATCTACTTGTGGAACCTTGGGACAAATCAGCCATGAAGAATTGGAAACCTTCCCGGAAGCCGGGATGGCGGCCAGGCCTCGCTTTTTCTGGAGGTATTGATTCGGCTGCTGCGATGGCCCTCATGCCAGAAGAGACGGTGTTGCTGTACAACGAACGGTCGGGAATCAGCGGGCAGCTCAATCACACAAATGCGTTGAGATTTTTTGAAAAAATCACCGAAGATACGGGACGTATTGTCCACAGGATTCGCTCAAATCATGAGCAACTACGTGCACTTCAAGGAAAATCTGTTGGTTTTTCGACGGATTATGCTTGTGCTGTTCAAGTCATACTGCTTGCTGATTACTTTGGCTTGGACAGTGTTGCGACCGGTATGCCGCTGGAAAATTCTTATTTGTTCCACGGCCACAAGTTCAGAGATTTTTCGACCTCTTGGTTTTGGAAACATTACTCACCGATGTTTGATGAGGTTGGCCTTTCGCTTTATCAGCCCGTTGCAGGTTGCTCGGAGGTTGTTAACCTCAACATCGTCACAGCATCAGGCTGGGATGGTTGGGCGCAGTCGTGTTTGAGGTCCTCCAAGGGCGGGGAAGTTTGTGGAGGTTGTTGGAAATGTTTCAGAAAAAACACACTTCAAAATTTGCCATTTTCAATGAGCAATGAAATCAAAACCTTCCTATCGAAAGAGCCATTGAAGCAAGCGGCAAGTACGCTGTATTCCATTCAACGAGGTGGCGTATCAAAGGAAGGTGTTGACATACGCCAACAATTTCCGCAACTTGCTTCGCACCTCAAGATGGATTTTTCATTCCTCGATCGCTATCTTGGTGACGCACTTAACCTTCTGCCCGAAAAATACCGTGGATTTACAAAATCACGATTGGATGAGTTCGCATTACCGATGGACGCGGGAGAGAAGAAACAGCTCTCGGGCCTTAACCTCTACGACGGGTCAACTGCTTGATAGGATTTGGTAGACCAAGTTCGTTCGCTTCAACGGTTTTGCAGAAGCCCGCATGGTGCGGTGTTCTGAAACAAGGGTATTGAGGGCCATTTCAACTTGGACTGGGTCGTTCTCATTCGCAAACAAAACAGCACTCCGTTGCGTTCCTTGTCTAATTTTCCTCATCGTATCATTGTCTGTTTCGTTGTTGTAGACGCACAGGGTCGGGACGTTTGTTTCAAGCATGACAGCGAGCGCCTCCAAATTCGGTGGTAAGATCGCACCCATCAAACGACGGTTCTCTCGAGCACGTAGCAAGCCTCCGTTCGAATCGTTCCACTGCTTGAGGCCGATGAATTGAATCTCTGGTTTCACCATCTTTTCGAAATCGAGTTCCGATTTCTTTCCCGGCGCTCGGGAGCCATACATCCGTGCATCAAGCAACTCGTTTCTGACTTCAGCACTGATTTGAGTTGAAGCGGGTGCAACCAGATTCATCCCGGTTGATGAGATGAGATTGAATTCCACAATGTCCGTGAATATGCCGCTCCTTGCCGCTATAGCTTCACTTTTCACTCCCTCGGGCCGAACCCAAATCCAATGGGTTGAGTCGGTTAATTGAGCACAGTTGAGCACGCCACGGTAGGGGTAGGGTCCGTCAAAAAGAGCATTGGCAGGGCGGTGCGTTTCGAGTACGTTAGAGAGGAGTTGTTCGCACTGGGCATTCCATGCACTACGCTGGCCTTTGTCCAATTCTTTGGGGTCGTTAAGTGGATAGACAATCGCACCTTTCGGGGCATACTGGTTGGCAGAGGGGTGTGAAGAAATGAGAACAGCCTTTTTTCCTCCTTGTTCCATCCATTCCTGGGCAATGAGGGCGCAGCGTTCCAAAGATGCAAATCCTTCCTCTGTGGTCGAGATCAAGAGCAGACAGTCAGCGTTCGCTGTAGATTTTTGTTCTTCGAACTCTTTTTTTCTCACGTTCCTGTTTCTCAAAAAATCAACATTGAGCTTTAGAAATGAGAAAGGCAAAATCAATAACTTCCAAGGTTTTCTAACAATCTCTGTTAACAACAATCCTAGATTAAACGAGTAGGTTTTCCTGATACGTTCCAGTTCGTCAGAGAGTTGACGTTCTTTCATCGTCATCCCACTACGCTGTTTGGTCATGTTTTCACCTCTCTAAATCATAGTAAGCTTTGATGGAATCTTGAGGGTCTCCTTGGGTGACAATCTTTCCGTGATCCAATAATACAACTCGGTCACAGATGTCCGTCATAAGTCCAAAACTGTGAGACACGATGACGACGGTGCTGGCGCCCTTGACCATATCCAAGATTTTCTTTTTTGATTTCTCTCTAAAATTCGGGTCGCCCACGCCAAGAACTTCATCGATGAGTAAGATGTTTGGTTTGATTGCAGACGCTACAGCCAACCCGAGTCGCGCTTTCATACCAGCAGAATAGGTCCTCAGCGGTTCGTCGATGAAGGAACCAAGTTCACTGAATTCAATGATTTCATCCAATTTAGCCAGCATTTCTTCCTCGTTATGCCCCAAGATGGAACCGTACAAGAGAGCGTTTTCTCGTCCTGTTTGATGAGCTGAAAAACCAGTACCTAGTCCCGCCAAAAGCGATATGTCTCCAGCAGCGAGGACCGTTCCTTCATCTGGAGGATAAATCCCAGATATGACCCGAAGCAGCGTTGATTTCCCAGAACCGTTTCGTCCAATGATGCCAATTACCTCTCCTTGCTGAATTTCAAGGTCAATGCCTGAGAGGGCCGTGAATTTCCGTTCTTTTTTTCTAAAGAAATCAGTAACAATGCCGAAGATGTTCCTTTGTTTAGGGAAATGAAGCGTAATTCCTTCAAGTTGGATCGAGGGTTGAGTCATAGGTACTTCACCGCCCCACGCTCGTACTTAGAAAACACGATGGTACCCACGACATAGATGACAATGGCTGTCACCACGCTTGAGAGGATCACGGCTGATGGCAAATCCACCACTTTACCTTCTAACCCGTGTCGGACCATGGTGATTGGAAGGACCATTGGATTCCAGAGTGCTGCTTCGCCCCATGCACCTCTTTCGAGTGCCATTTCAGCAGTCCACATGACCGGGGATACGAAAAATCCAGCCCGAGTAATGAATCGAATCAAGTGTTGGACATCCCGCTGAACGCAGTTGAGAGGGGCCATCATCATACCAAAACCAAGGGCCATGAATCCGGCCAAAAGGATGCCCATAGGAACCCAAAATAGATGAATGGTGATGGGCAAATCATAGAGATAGATAATCGGGAGAATGATGAGAGAACTCATGAGCGTCACCACCATGTTCGCCCCAACGCCTGAGACTGGGAAAATAGATCTAGGGAAGTATACCAAATGCATAGTTCGAACATTCCCAGATAATGAATTGGTCGCCGCGTTAAGGGATTTTGAAAAGCACCCCCAAACGATGACCCCAAGTAAGACCCAAACGGCGTACATTTTGTCGGGATTACCGCTCAGCATAATGAAGAGAAACCAGTAGACTGAGGCCAGCAAGGCCGGCTCAATGACCGTCCATGCATAACCTAAAGCTGCGTTTCGATAGCGCCCTCGAACTTCTCTCCGCACGAGGTTTCGAACAAGAAAACGGTTTTTTCGAACTTCAGTCAAGGTATGAAGGGGAGCAAACATTGGATTGGATTTGGTTCCAATGCGACGGAGAATTGGTGCAGCGCCCCCGGTCTCCTCCATATTCACTGGCTTGTGACGACCCTATATGATTGAAACGGATTATTCGCCCTGTGTTGTAGGATTCACAAAGTGATTTGGTTATTTACAGCGGAAAACCAGCGGGTGAGTTGATAACTTGGACCGATTCGGGAGTAACATGAGTTGGAGTCAGCGCTTTATGTCCTTGGCTTCAAACGCCGACATGACGGTCGGCATTATTGGCCTTGGCTACGTCGGTTTGCCCACGGCCATTGGCTTCCACGATGCCGGGTTTACCGTTTGGGGCGTTGACGTTTCTCAACGCACGGTTGACATGGTGCTGGCGGGGAAAAACCCCACCGGCGACCCGGACGTGGACGACATCGTCCCCCAACCCGGTACTGAGCGTTGGCACATCACAACCTCTACATCAGAAGCAGTTCCGAAGTGTGATATTGTCCTCGTGACCGTTCCAACCCCTGTTACGCATGACCTGAAGCCCGACCTTTCCTATGTTGAAGCCGCCGGGCGAGCTGTGTTTGAGGCTATTCCAAAAGGTTCCAACACCATCGTGGTGCTTGAGTCAACGGTCTATCCCGGAGTCACTTCCCAAACATGGATGCCACTCATTGACGAGTTGGGCATGACCGTGGGCAAGGATGTCGAAATTGCCTATTGCCCTGAGCGTTTCAACCCGGGCGATGCCGCCCACGGTGTCCGTTCTGTGGCACGTGTCATCGGTTGCACCAATGCCGAGGTCGGCGAGGCTCTGGTCAGCTTGTACAGTCAACTCACCAGTGAGGATGTGCGCTATGTCGGTAAACTCGAAGTCGCTGAAGCCGCTAAGGTCATTGAAAACGTGCAGCGCGACATCAACATCGCTCTGGTGAACGAATTGGCTCGCATTTTCCCTGCCATGGATGTGGACGTCGAAGACGTGCTTTCGGCTGCGGCGACGAAGTGGAACTTCCACCGTTACACACCAGGTGTCGGTGTAGGAGGACACTGCATCCCTGTTGACCCGTATTATATGATTCAGCGAGCAGCCGACGTCGGCGTGCCTGCTGGACTCATCACGGCGGCCCGTGCCGTGAACCGCTCCATGCCAAACCACGTCGCACAGGTGCTCGTGGACATTCTTTGGAAGGCCGGCTTATCGGCAGAGTCCACCAAGGTGCTCTTCCTCGGATGGTCCTACAAAGCCGAAGTGGGCGATCCTCGTGAAACGCCTGCGGAACCGCTTGCGGAAGCCTTGCAGCAACGAGGCATCCGGGTCAGCGTCTACGACCCCCACATTGATCCCGAAACCTTCCCGGAATCGGTTGAAGTCATTCAGGACCTTTCAGAAGCCAAAGGTCACGACCTTGCGGTGCTGGTGACCGCTCACCAAGCCTGTGTTGACCTTGACTGGTCGGCCCTTTCCACCCAAATGGAAACCCCTCGCATCTACGACGGTCGGCGCGTGCTGGACTTGGAGACCTTGGGTGAGCAAGGCTGGTCATGCTTTGCCGTTGGTCGACCACTCTCATGAGGCAACGGCTTTCTTGAGTCATCTCTTTGGTGAAGAGTTATACCACGGCCCCCGGACCGCAACCTGTAGCCAATCTTTGGCATGGTGAAACCATGAAGTATCAACTTAAGTGTTTGAAAACCGGCGACCTCATTGACGATGCCTATACGCTCCATTACACCGATAACGCCCTCTTGCGCGCGGTGTACAGCGAACCGTTTGAACTCCAAGACCACGCAGAAGGCGTTTGGAAATACCTCTCATGGCTCCCTACAACCCAGGCGAATGAACACGTCGCCGGCACGGTGACCTACAAGGCTGATGCATTGGGAGAAGCGATGGGACTTTCCAACCTCTGGGTCACCTTCCACGGTTACTGGCCGGAGAAGGGCGGCCTGTGCCCCACGGGGAGTTTCAAGGACATGGAAGCCGTTCCGACCATCCAACGCATGCACGACCACGGCTGCCAGGGCCTCATCTGCGCCAGCGCAGGAAACACCGCCCGGGCGTTCACGCACTTTTGCGGGCTGGACGGCACCTCACTCATCGTCGTGGTTGGAAAAGACCACGCTAAGCGCATTTGGGCTCGCCCTGAAAACAACGCAGAAAGCGTTCGCATAGTCGTGGTCGAGGACGGCGATTACTACGACGCCAAGACCGTGGCCAAAGGGCTCGCAGCTCAGTTACCTGGATGGCAGATGGAAGGCAGTGTGCACAACGTGGCTCGCCGAGACGGCATTGGAAGTTTGATGCTCGATGCTGCCTTCACCATCGGCCGTTTGCCGGACCACTATTTCCAAGGCATCGGCGGGGGGCCTGGTCCCATTGGCATTCACGAAATGGCTGAACGCCTGATTGAAGTTGGATTGTTCAAGGGGCCTGCTCCTCGCCAACACGTTTCACAAAACGTTGAGCATCACCCCATCCACAACGCCTGGCAAGCGGGGCGCGACCATCTTCTCCCGGGGGATTACCCTGCCGAAGAAGTTGAGGTGTACTCCGATTACCTGCTCAATAAAGGCCCAGCCTACGGCCAAGTTGGAGCCGTGTATGACATCCTCAAAGGCTCAAACGGTCAAACCTACATCGTCGAACGGGAGGACGCTGTCAACGCTCGTGAGATGATTGAATCCACCGAAGGCATTGACATCATGACGCCTGGTGCCGTCGCTGCAGCCAGTTTGCTTCAGGCCGTTGAATCCGGTGAGGTGGAGAAGGACGACTGCATTCTGTTGAACATCAGCGGCGGTGGAACGCAACGCCTCAAGCAGGACATCGAAACGAGGACGGTCGAGCCTTGGCTTCGGGTGCAGAAAGC
>Ga0208277_1000646_pt1 | contig 20413 bp, 17 predicted proteins | sample ETNtaG_5_FD_185782 | JGI IMG/M metagenome (GOLD analysis project Ga0208277, IMG submission 185782) | Marine microbial and viral communities from oxygen minimum zone, Eastern Pacific Ocean - ETNP201406SV205 (SPAdes) (version 2) | ecosystem: Environmental > Aquatic > Marine > Oceanic ...
TTCTAATCCAGACTTTAAGTGTGCACCAACATTTTTTGCATTCAGAATTAACCCCTTTTCAGACACTTCAGATAAAACTGCTTCAGCTATAGCGCATGATAGCGGATTAGAAGCGTAGGTATGTCCATGCAAAAACCCGCCGTCTCGAGCAACTTTTTCAACTATATAGTTGGGAGAGATGACAGCACCAAGTGGAGAATAGCCAGCGCATAAGCCCTTTGCTAGCACAATTAGGTCGGGATTGGCGTCATTCCAATGTTCGGCTGCCAAAAAAGATCCTGTGCGGCCAGCACCACTCATCACTTCATCGTAAATTAAAATTATGCCATATTTGCTGCATATTTGCCGTATTCTTGAATAATAGAAATCTGGTGCTATCAAGGCTCCTGTTGACAAGCCTCCCACTGGCTCAATTATAAATGCTAATATTGTCTCTGGCCCTTCATTTATTATAGTGCGTTCAAACTCATTTGCACAATATTCAGCATATGTATCAACATTATAGTTTTGGGGAAGCCGATATGAAAAGGGGACGGGAATTTTTGGAAGAACTTTTGACATTTTTTGGAATGTATTTTCCATTTGTGGATCACTGGATGCAGCAAAAGCTCCCATAGTAGAACCATGATAGCTCGGAGTTCTTGCAAGAACCTTGTGTCTTTCTTTTTCTCCTACTGAAATGGCATATTGCCTTGCAAGTTTAAATGAGGCCTCTATAGCCTCCGATCCACCTGATACAAAAAATGCTTGATCAAAATTATCACCTGATAAATTTACGAGCTTCTTCGCGAGTACTTTATTAGGCTTATTTTCAAAAAAGTTATAACTTGCAAAGCATACTTTTTCTGCCTGATTTTGCATTGCTCTGAGTACAGCCTCATTTTGGTGGCCTAAATTGCAAGTTACTGGTCCAGAGGATGCATCAAGATATCTCTTGCCTGTAGTATCAAAAAGATAAATTCCTTGACCATTTTCTACAGTGGGCAAAACTCCTGAACCCATATAAAAATTTTGTACTGGGCCTCCTCGAGCTAAGTTATTCAACTGATTCCCTTTCGTTTTAAAAGAAAGCTAGCTCTTCCAATTTTCTGTGTCATTATAAAAATAACAAAATAAAATGTTTGGAGGAAGTAAAATGCCCTATCCTGGAATGGATCCCTCATTAATTAACTTTGTTAATACTATGGCTCCTAAGGAAGGGGAAATGCCTTATGAAGGTCAACCTATAGAATTTAGAAAAAAAATGGCTGCAAAGTCGGCTAAACTTTCTTTAAAGAGACCTGAATCTTTAGCTATTAAGGAACATATTTTTGAAACTCCACTTGGATCAGTAAGTGCTCGAATTTATTCTCCTAAAGAATTAGATAAACCGGGCCCATGTTTAGTCTATATGCATGGTGGTGGGTGGATTATTGGAGATCTAAATTCCCATGATTCAGTTTGTGTTGATATTGCGATCGAGGCTCAAACTGTAGTTATAGCTCTAGAATATGGGCTTTCACCTGAACACAAGTTTCCATTCGCCTTAGACCAATGTGAGTGGATTTTTTCGCATGTTTATGAAAATGCAAGTAAGTTTAATATTAGCCCTGACTTTCTTTCTATTGGCGGGGATTCTGCAGGTGGAAATCTTGCACTTGCCTGTACTCTTTCATTAAAAAATAAGGAGAAGGCTCTGCCTTTTTATCAATTTCTTATTTATCCTTGTATAGGCAACGATTTTAGTAACCCTTCATATGAAAAACACGCAAATGCTCCTTTCTTGGATAAAAAATCTATGATCTGGATATGGGAAACATATTTAAAAGATACGGCAGATTATTTAAATCCACTAGCATTTCCATTGCTCGAAAAAGATCTATCAAATTTACCTCAGACGATAATTTTAAATGCAGAGTTAGACCCTTTGGCTCATGAAGGTGCTGAACTTGCAGGAAAGTTAATAGCTGCTAAAGTGCCCACATATCATTTTGAGGCAAAATCTCTTATTCATGGCTTCATCCGTTGTAGAAGCGAGAGCCCTCTGGCGGAAAAGGTATTTAAAAGTATTTGCAAGCATTTAGAAGTTATCAATGCTAATAAGTAATAATTCGGAAGATAATTTTCTTTCAAGAGGTTAGGGGATGGGTTTATGAAAAATGTATCTAAAGAAACGATAACTAAGGCTTTCTTAGAATATTGTGGAAAGGATACAAAACCTCGCACATTTTTTCTTTTGAAGAAGTTAGTTGAGCATCTGCATGAGTTTGCGAAGGAAACTGAATTAACCCACGAAGAGTGGCTCTTTGCTATAGATTTTTTAACTCGTGCAGGTGAAATTACAGATAAGGAGCGTAATGAATTTATCCTCTTGTCTGATACTATAGGGTTATCCTCATTAATTGATATGCTTGGATCACAACATGAGGGAACTTCGTCTTCTGTATTAGGGCCTTTCCATATTGCTAGCGCACCAGAACTTCCTGTGGGAGGAGATTTATGTAAAAGTAATGAAGGTAGCACGGTTGTTCTCGAAGGATATGTCAGGGATAATAACGACAATCCCATTCCGGATGCTACTATTGAAATTTGGCAAACCGCTGACAATGGTTTGTATTCAAACCAAGATCCAGAGCAGGAAGAATATAATCTGCGCTGCTGTATGAAGGTTGGTTCTGATGGTCGATATGCTTTGACCACTGTTAGACCGGCACCATATAAGGTTCCGGACGATGGGCCGGTGGGCGAATTACTAAGAGCCACAGGCAGGAATGCTTGGCGGCCATCACATTTTCACTTCATAATTTCTGCCAAAGGCTATCGTCAGTTAGTTACGGAGTTATTCCCTGCGGATGATCCACATTTAGATTCAGATGCTGTTTTTGGTGTAAGGGAAGATTTAATATTGGTTTATAAGGAGATGGATGATTTAACAGCGTTACCTGATGATTTAAGTGTGGGGAAAGAAGTTTCTCTTCCATTCTTTAAAGTTGATTTTGATTTTGTTCTTATACCTTCAAAAAGTTAGGGTCAGACTATTGCCAGCATTTATATCTGAAAAAAGGAATTACTTTCTATCCTTATAGTAATCCTTTCCAAAGAGTTTCTTGTACTCATCCTCGTCCCAAACCCCTATAATAATTCCTTCTGGTTCTCTTTGTAATGTCATTTTTTCTATTTCTTCTTTGGTAATTGTCGTGCGCGAATGATGAAGTCTGGTCCAAGTAAATATAGCATCATAAAAACGTTGCATTTCTTTTAAGTGAATCGGATCTTTACTTTCCCCCAGATCATCTAACTCATCTGGGTCATTTTTGAGGTCAAAGAACATAGGTCTGAAATCTTCAGCAAAGACATACTTCCATCTATCATCTCTAATCATAATCAATCTCGCATTATTTTGATCATTTCCTATGATTTGCCTAGCTTCGCGCGTTGAATAATCATATTCAGAAATTGCATATTTTCTCCAGTATTCGGTAGGTGATTTTTTATGTAATAAAGGTGCTAGGTCTTTGCCTTCCAAAATTTGGGGCTTACTTTTTTTTGAAAAAAAGTCGAGAAATGTCGGAGCTAGATCTATACTTTCAACTAACTCGTCTCTTTCCATGCCTCGTGTTTCGTCAGCTTCTTTCCTAGGATCATATATAATCAAAGGTACTTTAACTGATTGATCATGGAACAGATCTTTTTCACCCATCCAATGATCTCCCAGGTAATCGCCGTGATCAGAAGTGAATACTATCATTGTTTTTTCAAATAAATTTTTCTCTTTCATCCATTTAAATAAGATTCCTAACTGATCATCTATTTGTTTAATAAGACCCATATATGCTGGAATGACGCGTTCTCTGACGTCATCTCGGGCGAATGTCTTGCAATATTTAGATTCTAAGAAAGCCTTAAAAACCGGATGGTTCGTTTCCTTTTCTTTTTCATCTCTAACGGGAGGTATTATATGGCTTGAATTATACATTGTGTTGTAGGGTGTGGGAACGATATACGGCCAATGTGGCTTTATATAAGATAGGTGGCAAAGCCAGGGGTCATCTCCAGCATCTTTCATGAAATCAATTGCCCGTTGGGTCATGTAGGGAGTTTCAGAATCTTCTTCATTTACATCTGCCGCTAGATTTGAGTTTTTTAATAACCAACCTGATAGACGGTCCCCACTTTCTGAAATTCCAGAATTTGCGTGATCGTCCCAGGGATTTTCTGAATTGTATCCTTTACTCCGAAGGTAATCATCATATTTGGGATTTGGATTATAAGGGCCATAGGGGTGTAAGCCATCGTCTCTCTCAAAGGGTTCGAAGCCGCATTCGGAAAGATGAACACCTATCGTTGAATTTATGTCCACTCCAAGACGTTTCATGCCTTCAACATCAGGTTTCATATGTGTTTTCCCGACAATGACTGACCTGACTCCTTCTTCTCGCAAATGATCGCCAATGGTTTTTTCCCCTACTTTTAAGGGAATACCATTCCATGTTGAGCCGTGTGATCTACAGTATCTTCCCGTATATGTGCTCATCCTTGAAGGGCCACAAAAAGGTGACTGGACATATGCGTTATTAAATTTAACTCCCTGCTCAGCTAATTTATCAATATTTGGTGTTTTCAAATGGGGGTGACCATAGCAGGAAAGATAATCCCATCTAAGTTGATCGGCCATAATAAACAAAACATTTTTATTATTCATTTGTTTGTTCCAAATACTTAGATTTTGTTTTTTTTAATATGTGCAAGACCAATCCTCACCCCAGATTTTTTTCCAAAAAGCTTCGCTTGAAACATTAGACTTTGCTTTTCCGCCATTCCATAAATCAAACTTTGGATTTGAATGTGACTTGAAATAATCATGAAGTTTTTTTGATAAAGTTTCAATAATGCTTTTATATTTTATCTCTTCTGACAAGTTTTTATATTCTAAAGGATCATTTCTTAAATCATAAAGTTCAGGATTAAGGAATGGCATTTCCTGATTATTTATTCTTTCCATATAAAGCCAATCCTCAGTCCTAATTGCTCTGGTTTCCTCTTGTTCCATGAATAGAGCTTTTCTAAAGCTTGAATTGTTCTTTTTTAAATCAATTATTTGACTATCATTGTATGTGGTTTTTATTGGATCTAATCCGACATAGTTAAGGATTGTGTTTCCTATGTCTAATTGACTTACCAGAGCATTAGAATGTTCGTTACTAATATTTGGTCCTGAGAAAATAAGTGGAATATTAAAGCTAGGTTTTTTTATTGAAGAAGGCCATGCAGCTAGCCCATGCCCCCATATCCCATGATTTCCAAGAGAAAACCCATGATCTGAAGTGTATAATATTAGAGTATTTTCTCTCAACTGTAAGGTTTCTAATTCATTGATTATACGGCCGATGCCTTTATCAATAAGAGAAACTTGCGAAAAATAATTCCTAATACTGTCTTTTTCATTAGGAAGTAATATAGGTCCCGCAAATTGCTCCCTAGGTTTTCCGCCCGCTGCAATAACGCGTGATGTATATCGGTCAATGACCCGTTGATTTATCCCTTCTCTGGGAACAGATTGTATATCGCATTCATCGTAAAAACTTGCGAACTCATTTTTTGATCGGCCTTTTATAGCCGGCCAATGCCCGTAGGGACCATTGTAAGGAACAAAACAAAAAAATGGTGAATCTTCTCCTTTTCTTGATCTTAAGAATTCTATTGTTTTATCAGTGAAAAAATCAACAGAGTGACCTTCAAAAGAGTAATTTTCGTCATTATCAATCATTTGATTGTTGTAAAAACTGGTAGTATGTCCGTGAGGAAAAGTAACCCAGTGGTCAAATGAATGGGGGCTATTCTTAGCTTTCCCGAGATGATATTTTCCAATTAATGCATTCGTATATCCAGCTTCCTTTAATCTGCCTGGAAAGTTTTCAAATTCTCCTATCGCATTCCATTTGTCAGGCCAAAATTTTTCTAAATTGTCGTCTAACCAATTGTGTATCCCATGCGCCGACGGCATAAGGCCTGTTAAAACAGAAGCGCGGCATGGGGAGCACATGGCATTTGTGCAAAAAGCTGAAGAAAATAATTTTCCAGTTTTGGAAAGTTCATCAATATTGGGCGTTAAGACTTCATCGTTCCCATAGCAACCAATGAATTCAGCAGACTGATTGTCTGACATAAATAGTAAAATATTCATTTTAAATATCTTTTACCTGAGCTTTCTATTTATGCAGCGTGCTTTCTATATTGTATTTGGTGGTATATCAAAAGCAGAACTGCCGCACTTATTCCTATTCCGTAAAAAGTTGGTGTGCTCATTATGATTAATATTGCGGCTGCTATTCTAATTATAACTTCAACCATACTTAGAGATAGCCTATCAAATTTTGCTAGAGCGCTTGAAATTAAGTATAAGGCGAGAGACAATCTAAGTAGCAACCAAATCATATCAACAAAATGAATACTATCGTCATATCCTGGAAGGAATTCTCCTGACGAAGAATTTGGATCAATTTTTGCTGCTTCTATAAGCAATAGTTCAGGATAGAAAGCAAAAATGAACGGTATAACAAACATAATTATTCCTGATTTCACAGCGGAAAAACCAGTTTGCATCGGATCTGCTTTTGTAAGAGAAGCAGCAGCAAATGCAGCTATGGCAACTGGTGGAGTAATCGCTGACGCTACTGCAAAATAAAAAATAAACATATGAGCAGTAAAAGTCGCAATTCCTAAACCTACAAGCATAGGTCCCATTAACAATGCTACATTGATGTATGCTGGCACCGATGGCATACCCATTCCCAAAAGAATTGCCATAGCCATAGTAACCAGTAGGGCTATAAATAGAAAAATACCATTATCACTTAGTGTAGCCCCAAAACCTCTTAGCCAATGAATAATGTCAGTAGCAATAAAATTTGATAATCCGGTAAAGTTTAAACAAAAGTCTATTACTGAAACAGCCAAGAACATTAAATAAAGGGTGCTAACCAAGATGCCCGCTTCAGAAAAGGCACGCAAGAGTTTTGAAGGATTAGCACGGATATTGTTATCTAAGAAAAAAAGGCAGGTGAGAAGAGCTGTTGCCCACCAACCGGCAGACCCTGCGTCTCCAGCTGAATTTTGGACCAACTGAAAGATCCAGGGCAGATCGTATGCCCTACATTCTCCATTTTCAATTATTTGCTCAACGCCAAAGAGAGAAGCAATGAACCCACAACCGATCGCTTCTTTAGGAGTAACAAGGAGTATTAGGATCAAAAATATTGGTGCAAGGATCATTACAAGATTGAGATAATCTTGCTTGTCTAGGATCATATCTTCAGTTTTTTTCCCGATGGCAATTATTCCTTGTTTTCGTGATTGAAAAACCACGGACAAGAATAGGCAGACGAAGTATGCCACAGCAGGTATCAAGGCAGCTACGATGACTTCCCTATAAGGAACAACGGTCATGGCAGATAAGACGAAAGCGGCTACCCCCATAACGGGAGGCATGATTTGTCCGCCTGATGAAGCAGCCGCTTCAACGCCTCCTGAAAAAACTTTATTAAAGCCTCTTTTTAACATCATAGGTATGGTTAGTGCTCCAGTTGATAAAACGTTAACAATCGGACCGCCCGAAATTGTTCCAAACATAGCTGAGCTTACAATTGCAGCGTGAGCAGGCCCTCCCCGTAAATTTCTTGTAAATAAGAAAGCCAACTTTATAAGAGATCTTCCCCCAGCAGAAGCTCCAAAAAGTGTTCCAAGGACAATATAGGGAAAGACGGTGTTTATTAATATGTTCATGAATCGCCCTAAAAGACCTTGACCATTGCTAACCAAAATTTCTCGGATACCCGCTCTGCCATCCATTAGTAGTCTTGGTTCACCACCTAGCTTTGTAATAAAATATTTATTGATGTCATCTGCTCCAAGGAAATACCAGACGAAGACTGTGATCAATGTGTACAAAGTTATAAGTAGTGCGACAAATACTAAGGGGAGGCCCCATACTTTAATATTGTATGTTAAAAAAACAAAAATCGAAAAAGTTAGCATTAGGAATATGTGAGGACCCAAAGTATTTATGCAGGATGGATCGTCTACTGAGTCAGGTTCAGGTAAGCCATAAAGTTCTGCAAATTCTTTTTCTTCCTGTAGAGATCTAGCTATTAACTCTGCCCTTTCACCTGTTATCTGATCAATAAGACAGATTGAGTCTATTTCAATAAGGTATGAAACAGAAATGAGTACAGCCATCATGATGAGACTGAAGTCTAAAATCAGACTTAATATGCGTACGGTGCTTCCTCGATCATAGTATGCTCGATAAAATGAGTGTTTAAGAGCAACTATCACCATCATAATAAGAAAAACTAATGGAAAGAAATACTCGTAAGGAAACTTTCTAACTACTAATCTATTATTTCCCGATAGATCCCAAACTAATTGCTCTAAGCCTGGTATGGATGGAATAGTGTTGAGCATACCCAGGACTACTAAAAAGAAGGCTAGAACGAATAGAAATTTATTTGATGAATTTTCAGCTATGCTATTAACTTTAGTATTTTCGGCTTTTGGCCTAGCTACTGCTTTTTCATCATCGGTCATTTTAATAAATTGCTTTAAGTGCTGTGCGGTAGGGGACATAATGTCCCCTACATTTTTTTATTTTTAGAATGTTATTTTACACAGTCGGGAACTGTGTATCCAGCTTCTTCCCAAGCTGCGATAGCTCCTTCATGGTATTTTAAGTTACTTGCGCCGCATAAACCCGCTAGTTTTGGGTCCATTTGGGCTAAACCAATATTTGGTGCAAAAGGTGACTTCGCTTTAAGTTGATCGAGAGTTGCTATGTGTGTAGCTGTTATAGCTTTTGCTAACTCAAAGGACATATCTTTAGTTACTAATTCTACGAAAGCTGTTCCTAGACCTCTGAAAATACCATCCTCAGAAATCATACTTACGCCGTCACTATATCCCATATCTTCCCATTTTACAGCGAGTGGAATATTTCCAGGAGCATTAAATATTTTCTGATAATTTTCACTCTCAAAAATTGCTTTAGGAGTTGAAACAATTGTTACATCGCCAGCGGATTGAGCTGTTGTTACCCTTGCAGATGGAAAAGTCAAAGGTATAACGAAAGCGTCAACAGAGCCATCAACTAAAATATTAGCAAGCTGTCCCCAGTTTGCTTGTGTGCCGTTATAATCATCGCCCTCTTTCAAACCTGAAGCCAGTGTTATAGCTTGGCGCGCGTTAACAAGTGCGGCTCCTCTTGGAGGACCATTAAATACAGTTCTTCCCTTTATATCATCCCAGCTCTTTATGTTTTCACTGTCTAAGGCAAATAACCCAAAGCCTCCAGCATTGTATGGATAAAGGGCTCTTAAGTTAGCAGCCATTTCGGCTCCTTTTTCGCCGTGCTTAGCAAGCGGGCCTCTTCCTTTGTCTAATAAAAACGTTAAAACTATTGGCATGGCTGAAATATCAATTTTACCCTCAGCTAAGGTTACAATCGAATTGGTTAAAGTCTGACCTTCCATAACTTGAAGGTTTGCTATACCAGCTTCACCAAGTACATCGGCCAAATGCATAATTGTTAAGTGGGGAACACCACCTGCACTTGCGGTGTGTGCAGTTAGATTTTCCGCTGCATTGGCACTGAAAGTAGCCAATGTAGACGCTATACTTATAGCAAGTAATTTTTTTAAATTTCTAATCATCATATCTCCCTAAATTTATCAAATATTGATAGGTATAAATATTAAGTTATAGAAAAAAGAGGAAATGAAAAGAAATTTTCGGATTTACCGAAACAATTTACTATTTGGAGTGCAAATGAGTAGTATTAACTAATGAACGACTTAGAAGTAATAAGAGATTTTCCAAAGGATTTTATTTTTGGAACGGCTACGTCAAGTTATCAGATTGAAGGTAGCATGCATGGTGGTTGTGGTTTAAGTCATTGGGACACATTTGCAAAAAAAGAAAATGCTACTTTCAAAGGTCAAGATGGGGGTCGGGCTTGTGAGCATATTTTTAAATGGCAAGAAGACCTTGATTTAGTCAGGGATGCTGGATTTTCAGCTTACAGATTTTCTTTTTCTTGGCCCAGAATTCAACCAGATGGAACTGGCGAGTTGAATACTAAAGGAATATCATTCTATGATGAATTAATTGATGGAATGCTAGAAAGAGATTTATTGCCCTTTGCAACATTGTATCACTGGGATTTGCCAGAGACATTGGCAGATAAGGGAGGCTGGCAGATAAAAAGTACCGCTGAGCGTTTCGCAGACTATAGTGAAATAATAGTTAAAAACTTTGGAGATCGACTTTATTCTACTGCAACTATAAATGAGCCCTGGTGCGTTTCATGGCTCAGCCATTATTGGGGAGAACACGCTCCTGGCTTAAAAAGTTTAGCAGCAACTGCAAAATCAATGCATAATATTTTACGTGCCCATGGAAAATCTATCGAGGTTATGCGTTCTTTGGGTCAGAAAAATCTTGGCATTGTTCTTAATAAAACTTACGTTCAACCACTTAACCAATCTGATGAAAATATTGTTGCCGCTAATTTATATGATGACATACATAATCTCTGGTTTGATGAGGCTATTTTTAAGGGAAGGTATCCGAAAAAGCTATTAAATATATTCGGAGATCATATGCCAGAAAACTATCAAAATGACATGGATTTAATCAATCAATCTTTGGATTGGGTGGGAGTGAATTACTATACAAGATCAATAGTAAAATTTGATGAAAGTGAGCCTAATTTTAAGTTTAGTCTGGTAGAGGGTAATTTGCCAAAAACGGATATGGGGTGGGAAATTTTTCCAAAAGGACTTTCAAATGTTTTGAGAAGACTTAATTCAGACTATTCGAAACGCGTGCCAATCCATATAACGGAAAATGGCATGGCAAATGCTGAAAAAATAAAGGAAAATGATGTAGATGATAAAGAAAGAATTATTTTTTACTTAGCTCATTTAAAAGAAATTGAAGCCTTATTAGGAGAAATTCCAATAAAAAGTTATTTTGCATGGTCACTACTGGATAATTATGAGTGGGCATTTGGTTATCAAAAACGTTTTGGCCTCGTTTATGTTGACTATGATGACTTGCAACGTATACCTAAAGCAAGCTACAAAGCTTTTCAGAAGGTTCTGTTGAATAGGCATAAAGGTATGAATAATTAACATCATGACTATTGTCTTAGGAGATATAGGAGGAACGAATGCAAGGCTAGCATTTTCAAATTCTGATAGTGACGGTTTGAAGGAACCAAAGATCTTTAATTGTATTGATTTCCCAACTATCGAAGATTTGTTAACTCACTATTGCAAAATTTCGGAGATAAGCCCTAATTCGCTTAGCCTTGCAGTAGCAGGACCAGTTCTTGACGATCTCGTGAAATTGACAAATGGGAATTGGGAATTTAGCAAGCAAAAGATTATGAAAAATTTTAAGCTAGACCGAGCAGTTTTTATAAATGACTTTACTGCGCAAGCTTACGCTCAGGTTCCTTTCTTTTCAGGAGGCTATAAAATTGAAAATTGGGAAAAAGAACAGAGCAAACCTATAGGAAAGTTAATTGAAGGTACGTCAAATCAGAATGGACCTTTACTAATCTTGGGTCCAGGAACAGGGCTTGGGGTAGCAACCCTAGTTTTCGGGAAGAATGAAATAATCGTTTTACAGGGTGAAGGTGGTCAGGTTCATTTTACACCTAGGAGCGACCTAGAAGCAGAAATGTATCTATGGTTGAGAAAAGAAAATAAAAATGTATCCGCAGAAGAGGTGATAAGCGGCAGAGGTTTAGTAAATATATATAGATTTTTAAAAGAAAAAGAAAATTTACCAAATATGAACGAAGGTGGAAATCCACTTAGTGCTGAAGCCATAGGGGAAGCAGCTTTAAAAGGTAATGAAGTTTGCATGAAGGCCGTTAAATTAATGTTTGGTATTTTAGGCACAGTTGCTGCGAACGGTGTCTTAACTAATGGTTCATGGGGAGGGGTAATTATAGCAGGAGGGATCACCCCAAAACTTATTGATTTGTTCAAAGCTAGTCCATTTCAAGAGAATTTTTCAAGCCATGAAGTATATAGGAAACTTTTGGAACGTGTTTCAGTTTATATATTTTCTGATCCTCTAGGAGGGCTTAAGGGTGCTCAAATAGCTTTTAGTAAAATGTTAGAGGAATAAAATTTGGAAACCTTAACATGAGAATTGATATGGAGAAGAGTTCTGGAGATGGATAAAATACTAAGTCTCTCACCTGTCATACCGGTTATCAGATTCACTGACCTTGAGCACTGTAGCCCCCTAGGTGAGGCTTTGCTTTCAAGTGGCATAGGAATAATTGAGGTAGCATTAAGATCAGATATTGCACTTCAGGCAATTAAGAAACTGTCTTTAGAGTTTCCAGAACTCACAGTAGGTGCCGGTACAATTCTTTCTGAAAAAAATGCATTGGATGCAGTAGAAAATGGAGCGAGTTTTGTTGTTAGCCCAGGCATTAATTTGGATTTAGAAAAAAATTTGACTAAAATAGGAGTTCCATTTTTGCCGGGAACTTCATCTGTTACAGAAATGATGAAGCTTTTGGAAAAAGGGTTTACACATCTTAAATTTTTTCCAGCAGCTAGTTCTGGGGGAATTGAGTTTTTAAAGGCAATTCATCCTGTTTTGCCAGGCTTAAAATTCTGTCCGACTGGAGGAATAGATAAGAATAATGTTATGGATTGGCTTGCTTTGCCAAATGTGATTTGCGTGGGTGGAAGCTTAATCGCTCCTGATAAACTTATTCAAGATGAAAACTGGGAAGAGATAAGAAAACGTGCTTTATGGGCTTCAGGCCTTAAACTCCCATCTTAAGTAAGAATAAAAATCAGTTTCCAGGTTAATTGTCCCAATATAATCGCATTGGATTATCAACCAATAACTTTCTCTGAAGTTCTGGAGTGGGGGCAATTTCCTCTAAGATATCTACTAGTTTACCATCGTCCGGCATGTGAGATTTCATATTTGGGTGAGGCCAGTCTGTGCCCCATAAAACGCGCTCGGAATATTTTTCAATTAAGAGCCTCATAAAAGGAAGTATGTCAGAGTAATTCTTTTCTGGTCCTTCCTTTGACAAGCGTTCTGGACAGCTTGCTTTGCACCAGAACTTTTCATTTTCCATAATCTTTTGGAATAGAGTAAAATTTGGGCTATTTAATCCTGCGGTTACATCGGGCCTGGCCATATGGTCAAAAATTATATCTGTTGGTAGGGATTGTAAGAAAGGAACGAGATCTTCCAAGTCTTCTGCTTCAATATACACAACGACATGCCACCCTAAATTTGCTATTTTTTTCGCAATATTATGAAAAATATCCCGCGGTGCATTATCAACGAGGCGCTTTAAAAAATTAAATCTTACAGCTCGCACACCCGCTGCATCTAAGCGTTTCAAATCACTGTCAGTTATATCGGGTGAGACTACAGCGACTCCTCTTGCTAAATTGTTAGAAGACAACAGTGCATCTTCCAATGCATCATTATTTGTGCCATGACATGAAGCTTGAACAATCACATTCCTTTCGAAGCCAAGAAAATTGCGAAGTTCAAATAACTGGTCTTTAGAAGCATCGCATGGTGTGTATTTTCTTTCTGGGGCAAATGGAAATTTACTTGCAGGACCGAACACATGGCAATGGGCATCTACTGCACCTTTAGGTGGCTTAAATGAAGGTTTCGTTGGGTTCGGATGAAAGGGCAACCAGTCAGGATCCATAGGCATTTCATTTCCTTTAATTTAAATCGTCAAATACATTTCCATCAAAAAGTTTGCGAGCCGTCCTCAGTATGGCCGTCGATACTATTTCTTCATTTTTAGTTTTAGCAATTACTTGAGTTTGCCCAGAAGGATGCTCAATCGAACAAACTTTCTCATTCCCAGTGGGTATGGAGGAGATGGAGTGGGCGACACTTTTATTAAGTAAACAAGCCGTGGCGACACTTATTGCACCAAATACACCTATTGAAGAATGACAACGATGAGGGATGAAAGTTCGTGTATTTACAATGCCTCCAGATTTGGGATGACTCACTATAGTCATTTTTGGAACCGTTTTATCGGTTACGTCTCCGAGGTTCATTAGTTTTCCACATTTTAACCTTAAATTTTCCAAAGAATCGCGTAATTTCTTATTGCTTTCAAGATCTTTAATGTCTTCATACCCCGATATCCCTAAATCTTTTGCACTTATGATTACGCAAGGCATGCCATTATCAATCATGGTAACATTTATGCCGTTTACATTATCGACCTGATTTCCTGTGGGCAGTAATTCGCCGCAAAGAGAGCCAGCGATATCAAGAAATTCCAACGGAATGGGAGAGTGAGGTTTGGGAACGCCATCTATGTAAGTTTTGCCACTGTAAGTAATTTTTCCATTTGGTGTTTGAACAGTTGCAATAGCAACTTGTGAAGTATTTTCCATATAAATTCTAACTGACATTTCGTCACGATTAGGCTCTGGCTTTACGAGACCACGTTCTATAGAGAAAGGAGCAATGCCTGCAAGGATATTTCCGCAATTTTGAGTGTCAGAAACCAAAGATTTATCAACTTGAACCTGAAGAAAGAGGTAATCAACATCCACATCAGTCTTTTCGGATTTTGATACTATTGCTACCTTGGAGGTGAGGGGGTTTCCACCGCCTATACCATTAATCTGAAGAGTATCAGGTGATCCGAAGACGGAAAGAAGAAAGTTATCTCTTTCTTCCTTATTTGAAGGAATATCTTTTTTTAGAAAGTACAGACCTTTAGATGTTCCTCCTCGCATCCACATTGCGGGAACGCCTTTAGACATATTTCAAACCATGCTTCTTTAACTTTTCACGCATATTGTAAATATCAAGACCCAGTTCTCCGCTGGCTAATCTTTTGCGTTTTTCGACCTCTAGTTTTTCTCTCTCTTGGGCAAGTTTAAGCACATTTTCAGCTTCCGAATGCTTGACAATACAGACCCCATCATCGTCTGCCACAATAATATCTCCTGCGCTTACAGAGGCTCCTGCGCATACAATTGGAATATTTACTGAGCCAACAACTTCCTTAACAGTACCTTGTGCGTGATGTGCTTTGCACCAAACTGGAAATTTCATAGCTCTAAGATCTGCAATATCTCTGCAGCCACTATCTAGAACTAAGCCCTTACAACCCCTAGCCATAGCTGATGTGGCCAATAGATCGCCAAAATATCCTGCGTCAGAAGGAGAAGTGGTAGCCATAATCATTACATCGCCCGGTTTGATTTGTTCTATAGCGACATGGATCATCCAATTATCACCTGGTGCTGCCAAGATGGTTATTGCGGATCCAGCTATGCGTGTGCCTGGGATTACAGGAGACATATAACTCGCTAATAATCCTTTTCGCCCCTGTGCTTCATGAACAGTTGATACTCCGCACTTGGCCAATCCATCAATGACGCTTTTGCTAGCGCGATCAATATTTTGAACAACTACTCCGCCCATCAGAGTTCATCCTTACAAACAGGATACACAGTTTCAAACGCTTCAGCATACTCTGCGGGCCTTCCTCCAGCCATACCACCTGAATTTCTCCTAAAATGATTTCCTCTATTTTGAGCAACATTTGTATAATAATTCCACAAGTGGTGTTGCCCCTCCATGCATTCTATGGCGGCTCGCTTTTTATCCCAAACATCTGTTATATCCAAAAAAACATCTGGCTTCCAACCCATTTGCTCAGTTTGGTGAGGTTCAAAAAGATAAAGTTGAGGGGCACCTAAGACTTTTTCTCCTGGGTTGTGTCCCCATGCTTGCGCAATCATACGTGTTTCGATAGCGACTTTAGTCATCAGCATGTGGTCAGTGTTATATTGATCATATTTTGAATGGCTCATCATAAAATTAGGTTGTATTTTTCTGATTAAATCCACAATTTTATATTTTGCTTCCTTATTAATTTCCAAAGGGTAATCACCGAGGTCAAAAAACTTAATATCATGAGCATCTAGCGCTTTGGCTGCATTTTCCGCTTCTTTTCTGCGGTTTTCCTTAACTTTTTGAAGTGTCATGCCCTCTTGTTTCCAGAGCTTTGCACTTTCACCTCGTTCTCCATAAGACATGCAGGCAATTGTTACTTCGTACCCCAATTTTTGATGTAAAGCTATTGCTCCCCCACATCGCCATACAAAATCAGCAGCGTGTGCAGAAAGAATTAATGCTGTTTTTTTATCCACCATAATTGAGGTCTCTTTCAATCTTATCTAAGGTTTCCATAGCCGAAATTGCTTCCGTTACGCAGCCATTTGGCCTACGACCTTCTTTAATTGCTGAAATAAATTCCCTATCGATCAGCTCTATGCCATTATTTGATACGGCAACATTGCTAAGGTCGATTTGATTATTGTTCCCATCAAAAAGGTCATCATATCTTGCCAGGTATGTACCATTGTCACAAATATAGCGAAAGAATGTACCAAATGGCCCATCATTATTGAAGCTAAGAGATAGTGTGCAGAGTGCGCCATCATTTGCTTTCATCCCAATGGACATATCCATCGCTATACCAAGTTCAGGATGTATAGGCCCTTGTAATCCAAAAGCTTGGACTGCCTTGCCGCCAGTCTGGTATTGGAAAAGATCTACGGTGTGGCACGCATGGTGCCATAAGAGATGGTCTGTCCAGCTTCTTGGCTCTCCCTTGGCATTTGTGTTTGTCCTGCGAAAGAAATACGTCTGAGCGTCTAGCTGTTGCAGCTTTAATTCGCCGGCCACAATCTTGTTTTTGATCCATTGATGCGATGGGTTAAAACGGCGTACGTGACCAGCCATACAGGTCAAACCGGTCTCCTTCTGTTTATCAACCACACGATTGCTATCTTCAAGGCTATCAGCCATGGGAATTTCTATTAACACATGTTTGCCTGCATTCATGCAGGCTATTGCTTGCTCAGCATGGGCTTGGGTAGGGGTCGCTAGGATAATTGCATCGGGGTTGTCTTCAGAAATACATGCGTCAAGAGTAGTTCTTGCGTTAGGGATATTGCGTTCTTTAGCTAAAGATTCGATCTTCGCCTTGTTAGGGCCCATAACAGAGCTTACTTCAATACCTTCGATATTCTTTAAAGCATCCAGATGTTTAAGGCCAAATGCACCGTAGGCACCAGCAACACAGATTTTCATAAAACTTATCCTTTACTTGTATTTTCTAATATGATGTGACCAACTGCAGTGTTGGAAGCTGGGACATGATAATGACGGTGAACTTCTTTAACATCATCGTTTAACGCACCGCGCATTATGAGCCACATAACCATTTCTATACCCTCGCTACCTGTTTCGCGAAGATATTCTAAATGTGTAATTTTACTTGCAGCAACTGGGTCTTTAGTCATTAGGTCTAAAAACCTAGCATCCCACTCTGAATTAATAAGACCAGCTCGCTTATATTGTAGCTGATGGCTCATACCTCCTGTACCAAAAACCACGACGTTTAAATCTTCTTCGTAGCTTTCAATAGCACGGCGGATAGCCTTGCCAAGTTGGTAACATCGATTTCCTGTAGGCGGCGGATATTGAACCACATTGACGCAAAGTGGGATAACAAGAGCTGGCCATTCATCTTTTGGTCCAAAGTCACCGTACATTACCGAGAGGGGTACGGTTAGGCCGTGGTCAACTTCCATTTCGTTCATGATCGTCATATCAAATTCTTCTAGGATTAATGATTGAGCTATATGGCTAGCCATCTTTTGGTGGTTTTTCACAACTGGGACCGGTCGTGGTCCCCAACCTTCATCTGCCGGTTGAAATTCAGCTGCGCAGCCTAATGCAAAAGTAGGGATACACGAAGCATCAAACGCAGTACAGTGGTCATTGTAAACTAGAAAAATCACATCTGGCTTTTGTTTTTTCATCCACTCACGAGATTTTTTAAAACCTTCAAAAATTGGTATCCAATATGGCTCATGAGTAATCTTTGTGTCCATGGCCGCACCAATTGCAGGAACATGTGAGCAACCAATTCCTGCGGTAATTCTAGCCATCAATCTTTCTCCCACTCAGATTTGGTGCGGTTTCCTTCTATTGAACGTCCACCGTTAACCATCATTTCTCTATAAGCCTCAACTCCCATCCCTGTCATCCTGCCAGCTAGATTTTGAAAATTTATTCCATCATTAGCTGCCAATTTGGAAGTATAATAAATATTTCCTCCCAGTTCGAGGAGCAAATTCCAGTCTCGGTTTATTACAGCTTCACGTTGTGCACCTGTCATCGGGTATTTGTCTAAGTAACTTTTTTCATCGTTGTTAAACGCGTCACGATTTTTCTGCAAACGTAGTGATATGCAGAATTGATTTAAATGATAGCCTTCCCGTGAGCGGTCAGCATCAAAAACAAAAGTTCCTGGTATATCGTTGTATTCTTTGTCAGCCATATTGCTACGCTATCTATTGTACGATTCTACTTTATTTTCTTATACTTTAGCTATAAAAGTTTTCATTTTCCACCCAATGTTTTGGCAAATCAATGTTAACCTAAAAATGGTGCTCCTCACCTAGCTAGTAAAGACAATTTTCATAAACAGAATGAATAAGAAAGTATTAGATATATTTGTTATTGGGGGTGGAGTGAACGGTGTGTCTATTGCACGGGATGCTGCAGGCCGTGGACTTAATGTAGCTTTGGCCGAAAAGGGAGATCTGGCATCCAAAACATCTTCTAATTCAACTAAATTATTTCATGGTGGTTTGAGGTACTTAGAATATCTAAACTTTTCTCTTGTTAAGGAAGGTCTGAAAGAAAGAGAAATTCTTCTAAAAAATATGCCTCATATTGCTTTGCCAATGCGGTTCATTATGCCGCTGGATCAAAACTTAAGAATTAATAGCAAAACTCCAGTTTCACGATTTTTGAGTATCATTATGCCTTGGTTGAGAGGTAGAAGACCAAATTGGTTAATACGGTTGGGTTTATTACTATACGATAAATTGGGCAGAACATCCATTCTGCAGTCTACAACTGCTGTTGATTTACATAAAAGTATTGAAGGCAAACCACTTAAAAAGTGTTTTTCAAAAGGATATGAGTACTCAGATGTTTGGGTTGATGACTCTAGATTGGTTTCTTTAATGGCTAGGGATGCTACTGAAAAGGGTGCCCTAATAATGACACAAAATGAAGTGATTGGTTTTGAAAGAGCAAAAGATATTTGGCTCATAAAGACGAGTAAGGGTTCTTTTAAGGCACGCGTATTAATAAATGCTTCAGGGCCTTGGTCTTACCAGTTAGCGAAAGGTTTTTCTGAGGAGTTTGAATTTGGAAAGCTGAGACTTGTTAAAGGGTCGCATATAGTGGTGAAGAAGTTGTATGAGCATGAAAAAGCATATTTCTTAATGGGCAAGGATGGGAGAGTAATGTTCTCAATACCGTTCCAGAAAGATTATACGGTTCTTGGAACTACTGAAGTAATAATTGATGAGGGCAATGAAAATCCTAAATGCTCAGATGCTGAAATTGAATACATTTGTAAATTTGTAACAGATTATTTTGCTAAGCCAGTCTTACCTTCCGATGTGATATGGAGTTATTCTGGTATTAGACCTTTGTTCGAAAATGAATCCGAATCTAATACGGCCCTCTCCAGAGATTATTTCTTCGATTTAAATGAAGAAAAGGGTTCAGGGCCACTGTTAAATATTTTTGGTGGAAAGCTCACTACACATAGAAAACTTGCTGAGAAGGCTCTACAAAAAATAAGCAATTATTTAGATATTGGGAATGATTGGACTGAAAAAGCTAATTTACCAGGAGGAGATTTTAATCTTTCGGAAAGAAGTGAATTAATTGATAAGCTTAGTTCTGACTTTTCTTTCTTAGAAAAAGAAACCGTGAATAGGTTATTTAATAATTATGGATTAGATGCTTGGAATATTTTGGGAAAAGCAAAATCGATTAGTGATCTGGGTGAGTGTTTCGGTTCTGATTTGTTTTCATCAGAAGTAAAGTTTCTAGTTAAATATGAGTATGCCCGGTCCGCTGATGATATCCTGTGGCGTCGAACTAAAGTAGGATTAAAGGTTGTAAAGACTGCATCAAAGAAATTGAATTTATACATTCAACAGCTTCTATCTTAAGGTAGTTAAATTAACTCATGTTCATAAAAATGGGTAAAAAAACAAAAGTCTTGCGGCAAAAGATTTTTATTGGGATAAAAGATTATGGAATACATACTTGCAATAGACCAAGGAACAACATCAAGTCGCGCTATACTTTTTGATAAAAAAATGGATCCGGTGTCTGTTTCTCAAAAAGAGTTCACTCAATATTTTCCTAACTCTGGCTGGGTAGAGCATGATCCCGAGGAAATTTGGGACAGCGTCTTTGCTACATGTAAAGAGGTGATGGAGAAAGCAGGGGT
>Ga0208277_1000648_pt1 | contig 20392 bp, 22 predicted proteins | sample ETNtaG_5_FD_185782 | JGI IMG/M metagenome (GOLD analysis project Ga0208277, IMG submission 185782) | Marine microbial and viral communities from oxygen minimum zone, Eastern Pacific Ocean - ETNP201406SV205 (SPAdes) (version 2) | ecosystem: Environmental > Aquatic > Marine > Oceanic ...
TCTTCGACTTCTTCACCATCTTCGAAAATCTGAATCCTCACGTCAGATGCATTTTCGACAACGACTTTGATCGATATTGAATCACCGTCGAATGTTTGGGATGTGCCTTGCAGTGAATCTTCAGTGCCATTGATTTTCGTTGGTTGATCCCATTCTTGAATAAAGAATGTACCAATAATGAGCGTGACGCCAATCAACAAAAATACGTCGCTAATCTTCAAAGGGGGAGCATTCCCTCCACCGGCCATAGAACACCCAAGAGGAACAGGGTGAAAATGTTGCCCTACTTCTTCTTGGGTTTGGGAAGGCCCAAACGTTGTCGTACGAGTCGTATTTTTCCGGAAGATGAAAGCGAATTCATTCTTCCATTTGCAGAAGACTTTGAGAGCAGTTCTCGAACAGCGTCATAATCGATCAGATTGACACAAATAATTCCCAATCCAATATCGTCTTTAATCGATTGAAATTCACAGGATGCATTCACAATCTCGGATCCATGAAAGTGTGTATCGTAAAGCCGGAAATGGATGTTGTCTGAAAAGCATTGTTTGATGAGCACCTCAACATCTCCTCTCGAACGGATTGATGATGGGAATGAAATACCAATCCAACGCCGTTTTGGCCGTTTTGCCTTTGACAACTTAGCAGCCATGCCTTAGCGAGGCACTCATGATTGATGAGGATGGCGGAAACGAATATCAAACACTCTAAAGAACCAAAGCCACGAGGCCATTCTATGGAGGAAGATGCACCACTTACGAAAATGTCCATTATTCGAAGTCTCCTCTCTCCTTCTACAGCACCTCATTTACTCCTTCTTGTGATTACAGCAAGTATCCTTCACGTCACTGCTAAGATTGGGTCTGAAGATGTAGCAAGTTTTGGATTCATTTCTTTTTCTGTGGCGTACATATTGCTTGCACCAGCATCAAACAAGGATGTTTTTAGAACCTGGATCTCGTATACTCAGCAAGACCATGCTTCTTTTGGAGAATCGGTAAAAGAACGACTCAAAATATTGCTCGTACCGATTGCATTCGCTTTGATTTTGTGGGGCATTATGACCTTTACAATGGGTCAAGACAGTGCGTTGTCCGAGGTTGGAGGAATTGTCCCACCTGCACTTGGATTCCTCTTCGTTGCATGGGCTGTTGCCCAAGGTTGGTTCTTCGCTTATGCAACATCGAGTTCCATCAATACACCTGAAACTGGTACTCTCAAAGATAAGTCAACACACTCGCCAATGCCTTCTCTGGTTACAACGTCAGTCCTGATGGTCGGCATGACCATTCTCGTTACAGAAGCATTCCGATTTATTCTTACGAGTAACGAGTTTAGCATATGGCCATACGTTGCTTCCTTTGCTGTGTTCGGAATCAGCGTTAGATTCACTTGGCCACTCCGACAAAAAGCGGCCATGCACACAGCGACTCATACTGTAGCGAAGCGATGGTTTCACGTCACGCAGTTGTTCATTACTTGGCACATTTTGAGCATCGTACGTAGTATCGACTCCGCCTCGTCAAACACTCTTATTTTTATTGAAGAACTTGTCTTGATGATCCTAACTGTATTCATGGCGATTTGGACACTTACAAGCAAAGCCGATGGACGTAAATCAAGCCTCTTTACCAAAGACAATGCGTTATTCTGGGGCGTAGCATTTGGATATGCCTATGCGGGAAGTGTCGCCATGATTACATCTGTATTCGATGATTTGACAACCGTATTAATCGGAGGCCACATTCTCGTAGTTGCAACTGTTGTGTGGGCACAGAGATCTTTACTTGACACAAGAATCACCCGAATGTTCAAAGATTTTGATATCAAAGAATCTGTTGAGGCAATTGAAATCACGCCTAAACTAGAACCGGAGTCTGTGGAAATTGAAGAATCAGAGAAGGCTGAAGAAACAGCAGAATCTGATGACAATGTGGACAGCATAGGAGATCCTGTTGACTGGAATCAAAAACCATCCTCTATCGGTGATGAGACAAATTGGGAAGAAGACGTTGAACTTATGGATTAACTGTCTGATATTCCAGAGAGGAGCATAACTACACGAATAATTCCTTCAAGTTCAGGAGTGACCCTTGCTCCAAGAATGACTTGTGCTTCAGCATCGACTGCTGATGTCAAAGCGGTTGCGATCTCATCCACTTGACCAATTGTCATTCCGAGGCCACCTTCAATTTGTAACAGGCAACCTTTGGCACCACCTACGTTCATTGGAGCAAGTGGGGCTTTGACTGTAGTTTCGAATAATTCATCCAAGTTATCATGGTGTCCGGAACCGACCAACATTGTGGAGGCTCCCGGTTGACGAACGATCGCTCGCAAATCCATAAGATCGAGATTGATCAGACCCATCGAGAGTAGTGTTCGAACCAGACCATCAACGAGGTCCTCAACCCATTCTGAACCCATACTCCAATCCTTTCCACGTGTTCGTGCTTGTCGAGCAAGTCGCTCCAATGAAAGTTGAACACAAACATCTGAGTGATGCTCAAGACGGTCCAATTCAGCTGTAGCAATCTTCAATCGAGTAGGTTGTTGGGAAAACGGTAACGCTGCAATTGAAAGGACTGTGGCTCCATGGAGCTTCGCTTGTCGAGCAAATTCATGCGACGCCCCCGTCCCAGTGCCGCCGCCCAATCCAGTCACAAGAATCACAAGTTCAGCAGTTTCCAAAAAGGGACGAGTACGCGAAGCCAGGCCTCTCATTCGTTGCTCTGCAAGAGGTGGCAAGGCAGCGCAACCCAATTGGTCAAGGGTATGCCCGAGTCTCATGATGTGTCCATCTTCGGTATGTGGAAAGGATTCATCTGCGTCGATCATGAGTAGAGACGCCCCTCCTCCCCTTGCATGCGCTCTTGAAGCCCATGTACAACCAAGCCCACCGATTCCTGCGATGAGGATTTGGGAGGACTCCATACACCTCCGTTGAGCATAACGCCCTTGAACTTACCTTACTTTTCGATAAATCGCATGTAACGGCGTCTTGCGTCTCGCGCCCAAGCGTTGTCGGGTTCTAACGCAAGAACTTGATCATAGTATTTGATAGCGGTCTCAAATTCTGATAGGTGACGTCCGTACAGATGGCCTAAATTAGAGAGGACTGGGATGCATTTCTCGTCTACTTCGAGCATCTCTAAGAGGAGTTTCTCTGCAGCACCAAGACTGTTTCGGATCATCAAATCTTCCGCCTCATCAAGTTGTTCAAGTTGTTCTGTTGAGAGGTCATAGATGTTATCAAAAGGTGTCTCGGCCATGCTTGAGCGAGGAGGGTTAAAGCAATGAATCCTTGCTTTGTTAAAATTTAGAGAGAAAACGCTACACTGCAAGGCAATAATCTTGTGCTTCACCAACAATGTTTAAGGGGTCCTTGTTAGTCGAGGAGACATAGGGTGAAGTCATGCGAACGCGTTCATTCACAAAGCGCCGCTCCATTGTCGTTGCAGTGTTGCTCTTGCTTCTTTTACCGGGGTTCGCCACATCTCTGCCATCAGGTATCGGAGGCCAACAACAAAACGGCGCAGATACAATCGATGATGTCGCCAAGGAAGGTTGCCTTTGTCACAATGGCGCACCCGCCAACGAAGTTCAAATCATTCTCGATGATGTGCCTTACGCATGGACCGCTGGAGAGACGTACGACTTCAAACTCCATATTATCGGCGGGCCAGATGCTGGAGGACAGTATTCAGGAGGATTCGCCATGCGAGTCTCGAGCGGTACTCTTTCAGGAATTGGCGTAGACAACTGGCAAGGCGATGAACAATCACTAACTCACACCTCTGGCTCTGCAGGCGAATCCGATCGCATGTGGGAAATTACTTGGGTGGCTCCCGCCGAAGGAGAAGGAACCATTGCATTCTGGATTACTGGGAACAGTGTCAACGGAGATGGTGGCCTCGGGAACCAGATTGAAGATATGTGGAATCAACTTACATTTGCCATCACAGAAGGCGATGAAGATAGTCTAGCACGTGGCACACGGACCGTCTTCGCTGGAGACGGAAATGTAAGCCCACCAGAACCAACCTCAATCGGAACCGACCTTCACCACATGGGCGCTAAACTTCGTGCTCATTGGCTAGGATTACTCGGGTTTGGAGCAGTTATTTTGTGCATCATTTTTGCAGGACTCATGCTCCGATATGGATTCTCGACTTCATACGAAGGACGAAGCAACCAGCTTCGGCTTCGATACAAACTCATGCGCAGAGGTGACCAGTGATGTACGACGATGCAATTCAAAATTTACTGAAGGGAGTTGCAGATGGCTCCATAACCGTCAAGGACGCACGAACGGCTCTCGAGGGCGTCGAACTTACAGAAGAGCAAATGGAGGCTGCAATCGATCACGGAGTACACAACGTTGCTGAGTCAGGTACAATCGTTAGTGCTTCACTCGCACCATCAGGCGGTTCTTATCTCACAATGTTTTTCTTTGTATGGGGAATATTCTGGATCTGCTACTGGTCGTTTTCCCTCATCTACGGACTTGCAAATGATTGGGATCAGCAAAACTTGTCATTCCATCTCGCCATGGTTCTAACAACACTCATTCTTATGGGACTGGTTTACCTCAAGTTCATTCTGCCAGATACAATCATCGTGAAGCATTCTCAGAACAAATACGTCCCTGAGCACCAGAAAGACTGGAAGGAGTACAAGTGGTGATTTTTATGGCAAAGGATTACGATTTAGTCGTTCCAGAATCTAAGCAGATGGGACTCAACGCAGTTGGAAATGTTATCAATAGACGTCAGTTCTTGCGCTATGGATTTAACACCGCTGCTGGCGTACTTACTGCATCGTTAGGCGTTCTTGGGTTCGCTTCAATCCTCCTCCCGCCTGGCGGCGGTACAGCCGGAGATCTTTCGGTCAAGTTTTGGGCGAAAGGGCGAGAAGATACTGCCTGGTATGGTCCTAAACATCTGCAAGCGATGACGAAAGATGATTTCGTTGCAGAAGCTGCGAAGACAAACACAGGCACCTCAGGCGCATCAGGCGTATGGAACGGAGTCCCCGTTGTCGTCACCTATGTTGAGAGTTCGAAGTGGGAAGGAAGTCCTGAAGATAATAACAAAGCAAGATTCCAAATGATGGAAGGTTACGATGAAAGTGGGGCATACGTGGGTCACTTCGAGGACATGGTTGCTCAAGATGAACGAATATACCCTTCTGATGATCTTATCATGGTCTTTGGAAGATGCACGCACTTGTGCTGCATTCCTGGATGGCAACTTGTGTCCAATAACTACACAGATGATTCATGGACTCCTGGAGGGACTGATGACGGAGGTACCAAACTCTTCTGCATCTGTCACTCATCAAGGTTTGACACCACTGCTCTTGAAATGAACACTAATAGAAATCGTTCCAATGGTTCAACATTCAAGTATGCCGGTGTTCGAAAAGCAGGAGGTCCTGCTCCAGTTGGACTTCCGCTTATTCCGATCGTTCTAAACAACGGTGTCGTAGAGGGTATTACCGATTATGTCGACTGGCTGACATACTGTGACTGAGGTGAAAAAAAGATGACAACAATGTTCTGGATTTTATGGTTCTTTATTGCCTTCATCATCGTCCTTGTGGCATTCACTCTCCGCAAAGAGACTGAAGAAATGCCAAGGCGTGAAATTCTACGTGCTGTTGAATCAACTGGAGGCATGGGTGTTTCCGAGAGAGCGTTCTTGTGGGTCTTTTCATGGATGGACACTCGGTTCCGGATTCAAGATTATTGGAACATGTCAAAAGGTGCTTACTACAACATGCACCGACAAATGCCACTAACTCACGCTGAGAAGTACAAACTTCGAATCATTTGGTATTGGTATCCTCTTTACTGCCTAGGTGGAATATCGTTCCTTAGTTTCATCGTACTGGTGATTACTGGTACAGTTCTTGGCATCTATTATGTCCCAGGTGGTGAAGGCGATCCTTCGCCTGCATATGCTTCGATGGAATTTATCATGCTTGAGCTTCCTTTCGGATACATCATCAGGGCAGTTCACCATTGGACGACGCACTTCATGGTGGCGTCGGTTTTCCTGCACATGTGTCGTGTTTACTTCACTGGTGCGTACAGAAACCCTCGTGAACTCAACTGGTTGATTGGTGTAGCGCTCATGGCCCTAACAATTGTCTTTGGATACTCTGGCTATCTCTTACCCTGGGACAGCCTAGCGTACGGTGCTGCTGTTATCGGAATCAACCTTGCGAATTCATCACCATTAATCGGGAAATACATCGCTACACTCTTGTTTGGAGGTTCTTCATTGACTCCTCGAACGGTAACTCGTATGTACTTCATACACGTCTTTATTCTACCAGTGATCGTGACCACATTGATCATCATTCACTTGTTTATTGTCTGGGTACAAGGCATTGCGGAGCCGCATTGATACGGAGGGGAATGAATGGGACTAATGGAAAATTTTGGAAGAGTCGCTACATCCTATATGGATGAAAAGGCGAAACTCGAGGAAGCAGGCGAAAAGCGTACACGTACACGAATGGGTCATGGATTTTGGCCGCATGAAGTACTGCGTGATACGATTCTCTTTTCGTTCATGGCTGCAGTTCTTCTGTTCTATGCGTGGTTAATTCCACCACCGCTTCACGGTGCTGCAGACCCGTATGCTCAAGCGGGATTCGTTTTCCCTGATTGGTACGTATTGTTCTCATACGGGTACTTGCGATGGGGAGAATATCTCCCTCAATTTACAGTCCCAACCGGGTTTATCGGCGACATCGTTGGCCAACCTGTGTTTGCTTGGAATGCTGCATGGTGGGGTGCTGCTCTAACTGGAATTCCTGTTGGAATCCTTGCACTTCCTCCTTTCTTGGGAGGACGTGAAAAGAGACCTGTGGAAGACCCGTGGTTTGCTGCTGCTGGTGCTGTTTATTTGGCTCACATATGGTTTATCTCGGTTTTCTCGATCAACATCTTCCTTGAATTGTATGGGAAAAATCGTTCAGATTATTGTAAACTCGATTCGCACGGAGACCTACTTTGTGGTACGAGGGCGCCTTGGATGGCAGATATATTCAATGCCGTACCATGGATACTGACGGGTTTGCTGTTATGGATTGTGATTTACTTCATTGCCCGTAATGTAATGGTCAAAGCCTGGGGGTCTGGATTCACGCCAGCTCATGGAAAGCGACTCATCATCGGAGCACTTGTCGTCTCAGCAGGAGCATCTGTTGCAACATTTGACACATATGACAATGGTTTCTGGGAAGCAGGTGGCTTGTTGACAATTAAGGGACTCACTCATGATTATTATCCTGAACTTGAAGCGATGAGAACGCAACCTTCTGATGTAGAAGTCCATGAAACCAATGGATTTACTGATGATCGAGGCTATTCCGACGATGGAATTGTTCCTGCTGCTGCATGGATTGATTGGCAAATTTATCAGCCTGCAAGAGAAGTCCTTATCGATTTCAGTGATTCAAATAATCACCAGAATGCAGACGAAGGAATCAACGCTGCAGGAATGACAGCCTCTTTCTATGGAGGAGATGGTTTCACAGATTCAGGAACATTTACTGTAACTGAGGACCCAACAATCTTCCCAGACGGACATCATGATTCAGTTGACTCACTAACAACAGATGTTGTTTGCGAATACAGATCAAGCGAACGTAAGATTGACGGAGTAAACACTGCTACAATGCTCACAAGTTCTCTCAAAGTTACAGATGAAAACGGTAATGTCTTGTCCTCATTCTCTGATTGTGTTGGCGATGAAATTACCTTAGAGCCTGGTATTTACAACTATGAATACAGTCTACAAGCATCTGGACCGCTTGCTCAAAACAACTCGATTATGACAGAAACAACCTTCTCTATTCGTGCATATCAACCACTTCTGCTTTGGGACAACAATGCAGGACCGCTTGCTGGAACTGTTGTGAATCTGAGTGACACCGCAACAATTGAAGCATCTTCTGGAACATTCAGTGATGTAGTCAATCCATCATACCACGTTAATCCAAAGGCCCTCGATGCTAAACTCACCTATGCCATGTTTATTCCATGTTTGACCTTTGGAGCAATTGTTATCGTCGTTTTGAGATCCATGGCACGAGGATATGAATTCGAAATGAACAAGTGTTACGGATGCGATTTGTGTGACGATGCCTGTCCAGTACGATTGTTCAATGGTGGTGACAAACTCAACATCATCTACAATTCATGGAACAATGAAGACGACGGTGTCCCGATGTATTCGTGCTTGACCTGTACTGCATGTACAAACGCATGCCCACAACTTGTCAATTATGACTCATATGTTGACATTCGCCGAAGCCTCATCGTAGGCGGTCCAGCTGCTGAAATACCACACACTGTATTGCAAGCAGTCCTCGCTGCAGAAGCAGAAGAAGCATCAAATGAAGATTTCATCCCAGTAGAAGAATATCCAATCTCATCCAACGTTGGTTACTATCCTGGATGTGTCGATTACCTCGACCAAGAAATGGTCTTCTCTCACGTGAATGAAGGAGAAATGAATCTTGGAGATTCAACTACTGCCGCATTTACGCTCTTTGAAGAAATGGGCCATGATGTATCATACCTCGGTCGTGATTTCTTGAAGTGTTGTGGTCACGATCAAAAGTGGCAAGGTCTGACTGAAGTCTTTGACAAACTCAAAGCCTACAATCAAAAGAAGATCGAAGCATCTGGTATCGATACTCTCGTATCATCATGTGCAGAATGTTTCCGTACTTTCGCACGTGACTACGAACTCGAAGGCGTCAAGGTCATGCATACAACAGAGTATCTTATGGAAAGCGGTTTCGATATGCAACTCTCTACTGATGCTACAACAGTTACCTATCACGACCCATGTCGACTTGGCCGTCAAATGGGAATCTATGAAGAACCTCGACAACTCATTAACGCCATAGAAGGGGTTGATTTGGTCGAAATGGAACACCATGGAGAAGATGCAATGTGCTGTGGCGTATCCAGTATGATGTCATGCAATGAAAACGCACGTGCTCTACGTGTTGCTCGTATGGAAGAAATCAAATCGACTGGCGCTGATACAATGCTAACTTCTTGTCCAAAGTGTGTTTCACACTTTGAGTGCCTGAAGTTTGAAGGTGATGAGCGATACGAAGACATCGAAATTCTCGATGTTGTTTCCTTCCTTGCCAGAGAAATCAATTCAAAGAAGAGCGAATTGACTCAACCTTCACTAGGTGAAGTTGAGGCTTGAAACGTTCATTCGTTGTCAGGAGGATTTCCTTCCTCATCCATACCTACAATTTCGTAGTTTGATGGGAAGAGTGCAATGATAACTCCAGCGATGAGACTGATCAATCCCCACATGAACTCTTGTTGAACAAATAGGAGCTCAAGAGCAATAACACAAAGAACGAGTCCACCAATATTCGAGGTCCATACAAGCGTCTTGAAGGTACCAAGAGAAACACCTGTTGTTCCGTCTTTTCGATATGGGCCAAACTCTCCACCGAAACGTTGTGCTGTTGGTTCTTTTCCTTTCTTAGACATTGTAATTACCTCTCATCGATCAATCATATTAATTGCATCTGTTGGACAAGCAAGAACACAGAGTCTGCAGCCAGTGCAAGCATCTCTGATAATCTTCGCCTTTTGATTGCTTTCTACTTTGAGTAAAGGACTTCGCATTGCAACTTTGTACATTTCAATGGCATCATCATCGCACACGATTGTACACTGGTCGCACCCGATGCACAATGACTCCTGTACAAACGCCACAGCAGTCTCGCCACCTTTGAGTGATGAATGCTGTACGCCTCGCTGTCGATTAAGGCTCGAGCGTATACGCTTCGCCTCTTCTTTACGACGACGCTTGAGGTCTTCAGAGGACGTCATGGTTCACCTGAACAATGGGTTGGCCTTCAAACTTGGCAACACTCAGATTTACAAGAAGGTCTCCAAAACAATAGAAAGCGCCCACCAATAAGGGTGGATTCCAAGCTGTCAAGCTCGTGTATGGGACAGTAGAAGCCCATGTCCAATTACAGAGATAGGTCCCCCATAATTCCATTGCGAGAGCTAGCCAAACCATTGTAGCATAAAGCCGAGGCTCAGGACCCCATTTTATGAATCCAAATGTTAGAACCAATAGTACAATTGCAGAGGTATCGGTTCCTTTTACTGCTCCATAGAGAACGAAAGGTAGTAGCGTTAAGATCAGATAAACTGGGGATGAATGAGGAATACGCTTAGCAACTCTGCGCCCTAAATCAAAGAGGAAATAATGGCCAACTGGTACAAATAACGGCATCAATCCTCGTTGATATTCATAGATTAACCAGACTTCACTGAAGAAGAGTTCCATTGGCGTTGCAAAAGCCAACACTGCAATCATTTCAATTCGTTCTTTTCGATCTGTTAAGGCATAAATATACAGGAATGTTCCAATGCACCAGATATCAACAGGCCATTGAGCATACTTTGCTGAAACAAAAAGACCGATGGCTATCGTCGTGATGTAAAGCACTTCACGACGCATGGTTCTGCTACAAGCATCTCCTTTATGACAATCATGACGCTTTCATCGCTTCTAATTCAAGTCCCATAGCGAGCATTGAAAGTTCAGCAACCAAGGCATGCCAATTGTGGGCATGGGTCATATATGCAGGCTCTTGCTCAGAAGTTACGAATTGAGCACTCGGAGAATTTAGATTACCGATATCATCTCGTTTGGGATTCACTCTGTAAAACCAGGATGACGCATCACCATCAACAAGATACACAACCGGTTCTACTGGAAACCCTTCATCTGTTTTCATCAATGTAGGGACTCCTTCTTGGATCAAAAAATCCTCAACATCTGCCGTTCCCTTTCCATACATCAATTTCTTCATCTTGCGGTTTGAGAGACTCAAGAGTTGATCTCCAGACGTTACAGTCATAATCCCTAATCCATACGTGCCTCTATTATTTTTCACATAGACAACGGGCACTCTATCGAGTCCCATGGATTGGTATCTCTTTGAAAGAAGTTCAATGAATAAATCAACCTCCTCAGCTAATTTTACTCTGCATGTTTCTTTTTCCAAACACTTATTCTCGGAGACAAATGAGTCACAAAGTAAGTGCCATGGGTCAATTCCAATTATTTCACTTACTTCTTCAACCAATGAACGAAGGTGTTCAAAATGCATTGACTTTTTTCTGTTGTGCCAACCCATTTGTGGATTGGGCAAAATGTGTGCTGATGAGAGCCCCTGTAAGCCTTCATCAGTCAGATCGTTATTGAGCAAGATGAAGTCTGGTTGTTGCCCATTTACAAGGAGAACATCCTCAACGACTTCGACTTGATTTAATGAAAGTGGACCGTGAATTCCATTGAGTGAATTGAATCCCTCAAGTTCAGGATTACCTATGGTGCACCGATAACCTGCAGATTCCACAAGTTTGCACAATGTACGTAGATTTTCTACATAACCTTGATTCCTTGTATGAGATTCTGGATAGATGTGAACCCATTTGCAATCAGGATTATTTCTCTTAATGTGTTCAGAAATTCGATTTGTTAGATGAGGCATATCTGAATTGGAAGTATTGTTGAAACCTGCAGGGAATTGGTTTGCATCAACAACTGCGATTTTCCAACCTGCGTCTCTGACATCAACACTTCCGTATATTGGAACCTCTATTGACAAACGCTTTTGATTCATCCATTCAGTTAACTCATCACGTTTTTCTTCGAGCCTATTGCTTAAATCATGTAGGAAGGTCATCAAATCACCTCATTCAATAAATCATCAACTGTTCGGTTTTGTAGGTTAAGTCCGTGCCCGTGTAGGTGGATTGATTCAAACAAACCAAGCCCAAGTGCTATTTCCGGTTGCCTACGTAAAACCCTTTCACACGCAGTCCATTTTGCTGCAATCTCTTGTATTTGCGATTGATATTCACGAAGACATGTTGAGAGCAATGTAGGGGATGTTGCTGTTCCAGCAGGTAATTTCTTCCGATAGACAACCGAATCGGGTAGATCTGTTAATGTGGCGGCAGATCGCAATGCTTTCTTTTCCAGACCACTTTCTGGAAGCCGTTGATTCATTGGAAGTTTCATCGCTTCTTGTCGATGTGCACGCCCAAGGAAAGGAACACGGACTTCTAATGAATGAGCCATTGAATGACGATCAACGAGTCGTAGTTGAAAATTACTGAGTTGACCATGTTCTATCTCAAATTGCAGTGTGTTTTCAAGCGTACTCATGTGAGTCGATGGGCGATGGTCTTGAACCCACCAACGCGAATCTTCCGGTAATGAATCGGAATCGAGTGTTGCAGCAAAAGGATGATCCAGTTCTGATATTCGAGATTCAAGTTGTTGTTGATGATGCTTCAAATCAACATAACGAGGATATCCTGCATGGATTTCATCCGCCCCTTGACCACAAAGACCGACCCGTACAACCTTCGACATTTTTTGGAACAATGGTTGGAAGAACAATACCGAGACATCCAAATCTTCTCCATGCCAAGAAAGAGAGGGTAGATGGCGAGAAAAAGAATCCAAATCCATGATCGATTGGTGATGTTTCAAGTCCAATGAGGAGGCGACAAGTTCCGCTGCCATCCAATCAGGGTTATCTTCGCTTTCAGCAACGGTCCAACATGCAGGTGTTGGACGGCCATACCTCTTTGCAGCATCACGAGCAACTGCAGCGACCAGCGAAGAATCAAGACCGCCAGAAAGAACGATACCTACAGGTACATCCGACATCAATCGTTGACCAACACTTTCGATGAATCCATCCAGAAGAAGACTTGAACCCTGATTTACGTCCCAAGAATCGCTTGGATTGAACATAGGACGGGAGAATTGAGAACGACTCTTTAGATGAGCATGGCCATCTTCGAGTGACCACACTTCTACAGTTCCTGGTCGAACTTGATGAACGCCATGGAACAGCGACGTTGCATCAAGAGGATATTCCCAGACAAGTCGGGCAAGTAATGCCTCCATATCCATTTGAGGATGGTATTGCGGATGAGCATGGAAGGCTTTAGCTTCACTTGCGAAGAGAAGAGTACCATCAATGGTTGACCTCAAAAGAGGTTTGATTCCCATTTCATCCCGAGCAAGGATTAGTTGTTTGTTTACTGGATCCCATAAACTCAAGGCAAACATTCCATCGAGTTGTTTCAACCAATTACAATGATCATCGGCTGTTGGTTGATTTATTTTATGAGTAGCGTTTCTATGCAACGCTAGAATCGATTCACTATCGCCAAATGTTTTCCATGGATAATCACGATTTTCATCTCTTAGTTGTTGATAATTGTAGATTTCACCGTTCACAATCAGGACACAACCATGATCAGATTGGATAGGTTGAGGACTTCCTTCCAAATCCACAATTGCAAGTCGTGCGTGGCCTAAGGAAATATTCTCATCATTCCAGAACCCAGTACCATCAGGTCCCCGATGATGTTGGAGTCGAGTCATACCCCTGACAACAGAAGGTTCTGGGGAACCGAACATGCCAGAGATTCCACACATATCTCAGAGGAAACGCCCATGACGTTTATACCATCGCTTTTGGAAAGATTCTTTTCACCACAATGGGTACTTGAATGCAACAACCGCTAGGAGAATTACAGCGATTCCAAAGAAGGCATAGTAAACCGATTGCGGCGGGTCGGAGGATGAATTGTCGTCATACATGGGTATCAACAACCATCCGTGAACGAACCGATTCTTCAATATGGCGGCGGTTCGACCTCACATAACTCCCAAAAAGGGTTCAAGAATCAGCACCACTGCCAAAGGAATCAACAACATTGTAGCATTATCATCGATGTATCGTAATCGAGGCCATTCTGCTGCAACACAAATTGGAGCCATTAAAGCCACAAGCAGCCATGGAGTCTCCACCCAAATTGCACAACAAGCCCAAATCAAGGCGATACCAAGCGTACCTGCCCAGATAACTGTTGATACAGAGAAGTCCTTTCTCCGCATCTCACCAAGGAGCGGATCTCCAAGAGATAAACTCAAAATCAGTGGATATGCATATGCCTCATCCGGTGCAAGAAGTAACACCATACCGACTCCCAAAGCACCCCATGCGAGGGCAGATACTTGCTTTGCCTCATAGGCACGTTGGCCGATGACAGTCATTCCAAGCTTAAGGCGAAGAGACTCACCGATAATCGCAACAAGAATGACTACAGAAACGAGTTGTTCAAGAGAGATGTTTGCAGCATCCGCAACATCTTCTCCAAACTGGAAATACAAGACTGGAATAAACGACATTCCTAGGTGAATTCCTCTACGCAGTACGTGCCCTGACATGCCGCCTATCGATTGGTCAACAGGATTTGTCATCTCAACTTGGTCACTCATCTACTTCCCTCAATATTGCATATGCTTTATCGAAACCAATCAAACCTTTCTCTAGATTCGTGAGGATTTCATTGAATTCCGAATGGTTGAGTATCTGCCGTTCGTGGTGAGATAAAATTCGTTCTCTCCACCGTGCTCTTTCTGCCCTTGATGTTTGTTTTAATTCCATTAGAAGAGTTGCTGCTTCTTCAATCCCATCACCTTTTAGGGCACTAACGAGTTGTACCTCTGGAGGAATGCCGTTTCCTAATTGAAGAGATTCCTTCAGTTCATTTGCGTGTCGTTCAGCACCAGGAAGGTCCGATTTGTTGACAAGGATTGCATCAGCAAGTTCGAGCAGCCCTGCTTTTTCTGCTTGGACGCCGTCTCCTCTTGCAGGCCCTTCAATCAAAACGATTCGATCTGCAACTGCTGCACAGCGGACTTCTGATTGTCCTGCACCTACTGTTTCAATGATGACTTTGTCCCAACCAGTCATTAACAGACATGCAGCCATTTCTTGAACGACTGATGGTACTGAGCCACTGGATTTTCTTGTTGCAACAGAACGAACATACACCAAGTCTTTCTTTTCAGGATGGTCTACAACCGTCATTCTTACACGATCACCGAGCAATGCTCCTCCAGACCTTGGCGAGGATGGATCGACTGCAAGAACACCTATTTTCAGACCTTTATCGGTCCATACATGGAGTAATCGATCAAGAAGACAAGATTTGCCAACCCCTGGTGGACCTGTCAGTGCTAGCACATTCCAATCATCAGATTCTTTCGCTTCTGATTTGAGTATAGTTTCACCGTTTTCAATGGATGAAAGGAGTCGTGCTAATGCCCTTCTATCCCCTTCAAGAGCAAGTGACATCAACTGTTCCAAGAACATCACCTCAAGATTGCCCAGTCCAGTGCCAATCGGCATCACTGCCAACACCTGCATCAGTTCTAGCGACTGCAGTTTCGATAAATGCTACCATCTCTTCAGTTGAAGTACCTGGTCCAAAGATTGCCTTGACTCCTGCTTGGAATAATGCTGGACGATCATCATCAGGAATGATGCCCCCTCCAAAGACAATGACATCACCCATGTTGTTTTCTCGAAGCGTTTCACAAATCCGGGGGAAAAGATGTTCATGGGCACCCGATAATGAGGAGAGGCCGAGTAAGAGTGCGTCTTCATCTCGAACTGTTTCAATAATCTGAGCCGGAGTTCTCCGGAGACCGGTGTAAATGACTTCATGGCCAGCATCTCGCAAGGCCCGTGCGACAACCTTTGCACCTCTGTCATGACCATCAAGACCGGGTTTGGCAATAACAATCCTCAATGGTTTGTCCATGCTTTGTCCAGATGTCGGTTGGTTATCAAGGGCTCGTCCAATCTAGGTTAAGCAGGCTCTTTTCATTTATTTGAATGAAAATCGTCGATGAGATGAAATGCGAGAAAGTAAGAGCATAAGCATGGCATGGGAGAAAGACCCGGATTCCCTCATGCCCAGCAAAGGTTACTCCAGAGTAAGAAGAGTCAATCGTGCTCTCATGGACACATGGTTTAGAGAAATCTCTTTGGTTGATCTTGATACGCTTCCACAAGAAGGTGGCATTGTCTTTACCGCATGGCACCCTGGGGGCTTAATTGACCCCATGCTGATGATGGCGGCTTTACCTGGCGGATTGACTTTTGCAGCGAAAAGCCCATTGTTCAAGACACCAATTCTAGGACACATACTACGTGCAATTGACGCAAAACCTGTGCTTCGTCCTCAAGACAATGTAGGAACCACCGAAGAGAGAAAGAAAGCTAATTCAGGCCTTATCGATACGCTTTCGTCGAGTGTTGCAAATGGACAGCGTGTTGCAATATTTCCTGAAGGGATTTCGCATACAAAAGCACATCCAGTAAAAATGCGAACAGGAGCCGCACGAATTCTTCTCGACTCAATTCGAAAGGCGGATGAAATGGAGAAACCGAGGCCACATCTCGTCCCAATTGGATTGCATTACAGCGATCAACATAAATTTAGAGAGCGTGTTAGTTTACAGGTTAATCGTCGTCTTACCTATCCTCCACTTCCCGGTGAAGAAGGTGCTCCAAAGCCATCAGCAGAAGAACTTGAAAAGCATGGCGAACTTGCTTACGATCGAATATGGTGTGAAGAAATGACGAACTTGCTTCACACAGAAATTCAACGTTGTAATCAGGCTCAAGAAACATGGGAAGACAGGGAATTAGTCTGGCGGGCTCGTCGCATGATCCACACTGCTAGAAGCGGCGATGAAGTGAAGCCAATCACATTCCATGAAGCAGTACTTGGATCTCGACGAGTTCGAGCAGCTTGGCAATACCTAGGGAAAAACGATCCAGAACGTACGTTAGATTTGGAAAATAAATTCAAGAAACACCACAGTGAAATGGATCACATAGGACTACGCTCATGGGAATTACGTGACCGTGAAAAGAAAATATCCAAAACAGCATTTCTAAAAAATATGCTTCTATGGATTTGGTCTGCTTCTTGGATGCTTGGCTTAGTGACCTGGTCTGCAATGATTGGGACAATCGTTCCGTACATGTTTATTCGTCTCGTTGTGATTATTCAATCAAAGAACGAAGACAATCATTCTGCAATCGGATCGATGAAACTACTCTATTCAGTTGCCTTGTATCCTATCTGGTGGATATTCGCTTCAATTTCTATAGGATGGGTGCTTGCGTCAAAGAATTCGTTCCTGCAAGACGTTGAATTGCCTGGTTATATTCTTCCTGCATTAGCCTTCATCCCATGGCCTCTTGTATCTCTGATTCTTCTTATTTGGTGGCCAATATCTGCACGCCTTCATCTCAAATTATTCGCACGTCTTTGCAAGTCGTGGAGAAATCTACGTCTCTGGTTCAAATTACGAAGCGGACAAGTCGAGTGGCAGGATCTCACGGGGATGCACCTACAATTAGCACAGGGTATGGCGTCGATTGGAGAGGGACTCATCTTACCTGGTGATGATGACTGGAACGATCCTCCCTATGGGAAAGAGGATTGGGAAATGGTTCGATTACGAACCCCCTAAACGCATATGTTTACCGTTCTAATCAAGGGCAACGAATAAGGGCGTTATGCCCAAGCGAGTAATGGTGAGCAAGATGTCTTCGACAGAAAAACGTCTCAATGACCTTCGTGCACGAAAATCTCGGAGCGAAGCAGGAGGCGGCCAAGCGCGAATCGACGCACAACATAATCGAGGTAAAATGACGGCACGTGAACGTCTTGAGATGCTTCTTGATGATGGATCATTTCAGGAAATAGATGCATTGGTAGAACATAGATGTCGAGATTTTGATATGGACAAGAACGTGATTCCAGGTGATGGAGTTGTTACTGGCCATGGAATGATCAACGGGAGAGAAGTGTTTGCCTTTGCCCAAGATTTCACTGTCTATGGTGGTTCTTTAGGAGAGATGCATGGCTTGAAAATCTGCAAGGTCCTTGACATGGCACTAAAAACTGGAAGACCCGTTATTGGTTTGAATGATTCTGGCGGAGCACGTATCCAAGAAGGGGTTGCATCCCTCGGTTCTTACGCAGAGATTTTCTTCAGAAATGTGCGAGCTTCAGGTGTTGTACCCCAAATAAGCGTCATTATGGGCCCATGCGCCGGTGGAGCGGTTTACAGCCCAGCAATCACTGATTTTGTCATCATGGTCGACAAAACTGCACACATGTTTATCACCGGTCCAGAAGTTATCAAGACAGTAACAAATGAAGTCGTATCGTTCGAAGATCTAGGAGGAGCTATGACGCATGCTTCTAAGTCAGGAGTATCTCACTTTACCGCTGAAAGCGATGATTCAGCAATTCAACTTGCACGAGATCTTTGCGACATGTTTCCTTCCAACAACATGTCACGAGCACCTGTTCGCAAAACCTCAGATGATCCAAACAGAGTATGTGATGGCTTGAGTAACATCATTCCAGAAGATGCAAACAAACCTTACGATGTCACCGACGTCATTCGAGAAGTGCTTGATGATGGTGGATTCTTGGAAGTTCAGGCTGATTATGCGATGAACATTGTATGTGGATTTGGACATTTAGCAGGGCATACAGTAGGAGTTGTTGCAAATCAACCAAAGGTTCTGGCTGGATGTTTGGACATCGATGCAAGCGATAAGGCGGCACGATTTGTTCGCTTTTGTGATGCATTCAACATCCCATTAGTCACCCTTGAAGATGTCCCCGGATTTTTACCTGGAACCAATCAAGAATGGGGAGGCATCATTCGTCATGGAGCAAAGTTACTCTATGCGTACGCTGAAGCAACTGTTCCAAAGTTGACAGTTATCCTGCGAAAAGCCTACGGAGGCGCCTATGACGTCATGTCTTCAAAGCACATCCGTGGAGATTACAACGTCGCTTGGCCTGGTGCTGAATTAGCTGTTATGGGTGCTGACGGAGCTGTTGAGATTATTCATCGTAGAAGACTCAAGCAGGCTCGTAATCAAGAACAGGAGCGGGAAAGACTCGTCTCCGACTTCACAGATACTTTCGCAAATCCATACAAGGCAGCAGCAATGGGTTACATCGATGATGTTATCGAACCAAGTGAAACTCGTTCTAAACTTACAAGAGCATTATTGATGCTTCTGGATAAGGAAGAAATCCGACCGGCAAAGAAGCACGGTAATATTCCACTTTGAGGTATTTTCATGACAGATGACCAAACATTACGAATGGCTGCTATCGCAGCAGTTCTTAGCATGGTTGATGCTGGTGAAGATGTATCTGTCAAAGGACGACAACCAGGAGAAGCATGGTCACAAGATCATCGAAGAATAGTCATGGGCAAATCATCGCTTATGGCTCACCGAAGCAGTCGCAGCCCATGGAGATGAACATATGACAGAAAAAAGAACGGTAAAAGTCGATGGCGTTGAATTTGAGGTCGAATTAACAGCAAAAGATGATGGTTCATGGGATGCTGTTGTTGAGGGTAAATCCTTCAACATCGAAGTTCCAAACGCACAAGCAGCTCCACGTGCACGCAGAAGCGGTGGCTCAAAGAAGAAGAAAAGTGGAACAGTTTCCGCAAACATTCCAGGCAAAGTTGTCACAGTAGAAGTCGCCCTTGGCGACGTTGTTGAAGAAGGACAAGTCATCCTTATCCTTGAAGCAATGAAGATGCAAAATGAAATCCAAGCACCGATTAGTGGCACCGTTGTTTCAGTTTCATGTGAGGAAGGCCAAGCCATTGAAGCCAATGTCCCCTTGGTTGTCATCGAACCTGATGAAACGGAAGATGAAGCCTAAATGAAAGCAACAGTTCAATAGGAATGAAGGTTAGGTGATTGTATGAGCGAAGGACCTGCTTGTGACTATCCTGGGTGTAATGAAATCGGAACAATTGTATCACGACTTTCACCAGAAGGTTACCTCGTTGCAACCGGGAAGAAAGCTTACTCCTTCCGAGAAGCATACCGACGATTCCATTACTGCGGTGATCACCATGACAAACTGATGAGTGGAGTTTGGTCACGCGTTCGAAAGCCCGATGACAAAAAGGATGGACACGTTGCACCGACCGCAATTTGACTGGCTTGAAAGCGAGATGCTCATAAGCGATGAGTTTCTCCTACATCTATGTCCAACCGAAGAGAGAAGTCCCCACGTCGAATCTCGGCCATTTTAATCACCCTAATGCTAGCAACGATGTCCGTCTCGTTGGCATCGCCTATGATCAGTGCAAGTTCGAGTGCAAAAGCGAGCCCACCTGGCGTAGGATTGAACAATCTAACAGTTATGAATACAACGTATCTGAACGGAAGCCACTCCTATGATGAGGTTTCCATCACCTGTGGAACTGGTGGTATGCAAACCTGTGGATCTATTGTCGCAACAGGTGACTTGATCCTTACAGTCAACACTCTCAGCATAGCATCCGGAGGCTCTCTCATAGCATTTGACAGCCCGACAAATACACAAGGTGTCGGAACATCCGTAACCCTTGCATCGAACTTCATGGGC
>Ga0208277_1000649_pt1 | contig 20360 bp, 17 predicted proteins | sample ETNtaG_5_FD_185782 | JGI IMG/M metagenome (GOLD analysis project Ga0208277, IMG submission 185782) | Marine microbial and viral communities from oxygen minimum zone, Eastern Pacific Ocean - ETNP201406SV205 (SPAdes) (version 2) | ecosystem: Environmental > Aquatic > Marine > Oceanic ...
TACAATTATATATTATTTTAGAGTTTAAATGAGGTATTATTTATTAGCACTATTTTTTTTAATCACTTCAAGTATAAATTCACAAAACTCTGGTGAATACCCATTAGAAATACCAATCTTACTTTCTGGAACATTTGGTGAATTAAGACCTAACCATTTTCATGCTGGCATTGATATAAAAACACAAGGAGCAGAAGGTTTCAAAGTTTATTCAATAGGAGATGGATATGTTAGCAGAATACAAATTACACATGGTGGATATGGCAAAGCTTTATATATAAAACATGATAACGGACAGTCATCGGTTTATGCTCATCTTCAAAAATTTTCACCTAAAATTGAAAAAATTGTTAAAGAAATTCAATATTCTAAAGAGTCATACACATTTAGAATATACCCTCCTAAAGATGAAATAAGGATTTCGATAAAAGAATTAATAGGATTTACTGGAAATACTGGCAGAAGTGCTGGACCTCACCTACATTATGAGTTAAGAGATAAACAAGATAGGCCTATTAACCCCTTTAAATTTAAAAATTATGTGATTGAAGACAGCATACCACCTGTTCTTCTAGGTCTGTATTACAAAGATTTATCAGAACAAACCAATTTCAAAAAAATTAAAACAAAAAAAATAAATAATAATCTCTTTATTTCTGACACTTTATATATTAATGGCTTAATCGGTTTTGGAGTAAATGCATATGATAGAATGAATAATACCTGGAATAAAATGGGATTAACCAATATTAAAGCAAATATTGATGGAAATAAAGTTTTTGATATGAATCTAAACTCTTTTTCATATGATGAATGGAGGCATATTAATACATTCATTGATTACGCTTCTTATAAAAACAAAAAAATTAGAATTCAAAAACTTTATATTGAGGAGTATAATCCATTAAGTATGTACGACAGGTCATTAGGGAATGGAATTATTAATGTTACAGAAAGTGTCAAAGGGAACTTATACAATATTAAATTATATGATTACAATCAGAACTATACTGAAATATTAATCCCCATCAAATGGAAGAAAAAAGTTAATAGTAATTATGCAAAATATAGTATCCAAAACCAGTATTTAATAAATACCGATAGCATATATCATTTCAATTTTCAAAATTCGTCTGTAAAAATTGGGAAAAACACTTTTTATAAGAAAATAAATATTCAAATTAATGAAAAGGGCGACCTCTTATTTATTGATAAAGATTCAATCCCTTTGCTTAAAGAAATTACAATTAAATTTAATGTTAATCGTTATAAAGATTCAATAAGTGAAAAAGCATATATTGCTAAGATTCAGGAAGAAAATAAATCATCATTTATTTCAAGTAATTTAAAAAATAATGAAATTATAGCTAAAATTAGTAGCCTTGGAACTTATAAAATAAAAATTGATTCCATTTCTCCTGATATAAGAGTAGTTGGATTAATTGACAATCAATGGATTTCTAAAAGAAAAAAATTAGAAATAAAAATAAATGATTCTGAATCAGGCATTAAAAGATACAGGGGAACGATTAACGATAATTGGATATTATTAGAATATAATCCTAGTAAAGGGATATTAACTTACGATTTTAATGATCGAGTTAATTCAAAGGATAAAGAAAATAAATTAAGAATTGAAATATCCGATAATGTCGGAAACACCAAAGTCTTGAATAAAGTATTTTTTAGAGAAATTAAAAAATGAGAATAATTATATTGTTTTTGATTTATATGCTTTTTCAAACATCTTATTCACAAGATGCAATAATAACTGGTTTAATTTTAAATGAACAAAATTTTCCAATTAAAGATGTTAATATTCAATATGGTGATAATGGAACAATAAGTGATGTCAATGGCTACTATAGTTTAACAGTGAATTCTGGTCAAAAAATTGAAATTACTTTCACACATATTAATCATAAAAAACTCAAAATCTTTATTGAACTCTCAAAAAATGAAATATTGGAATTCAATCCTGTATTAAACACACAGTTTGAACAAATTTCAGAGGTGATATTAAATTCAACAAAAAGAAAAGAATTAAAATCTATTCAAAATATTTCACCTGAAAAATTAAGAGACATTAAAGGAATACAACCTGGAATTGAAAACATTTTAAAAACTCTACCTGGAGTTAGTATTAATAATGAAATGAGTACTCAATACTCTGTTAGAGGTGGAAATTTTGATGAAAATCTTGTTTATGTTAACGGAATAGAAATATATCGACCATTTTTAATCCGCTCTGGACAACAAGAAGGGCTTAGTTTCATAAACTCTGATATGATAAAGAATATCAAATTTTCTTCTGGTGGGTTTGAAGCAATTTATGGAGATAAAATGTCATCTGTTCTTGATATTCAATACAAGAAGCCAACATCAAACAAATATAAATTTAATAGTAGTTTATTAGGAGGAAGTATTACTGCTGAAAATATTTCAAAAAATAAACTGATATCTAACATCTTTGGAGTCAGGTTTAGAGACAATAGTTTATTAGTAAATTCAAAAGAGACAAAAACTACTTTTAATCCTTCTTTTTTTGATATACAGAACCATTTGAGCTTGGACATCTCATCTAATCTTAAGTTGTCGAGTATTTTTAACTACTCTCTTAATAAATACAATTTTAAACCAATTAATAGACAAACTAATTTCGGTACTCTAGATGATCCGCTAGCGCTTATTATTTTTTATGATGGTGAAGAAAAAGATAGGTATGCTACATTTTTCAATTCAATTTCATTAGAATATTCACCAAATCAGCGAGACACGTATTCTTTAAATAGCTCTTATTACAGTACTGTTGAAAAAGAATATTTTGATATTCTAGCTCAATATAATTTAGCTGAAGTAAATAGCAATATTGGAAGTGAAGATTTAGGAGAAGTAGAATTTAGTCAAGGAGTTGGGAGTCAATTAAATCATGCTAGAAATGATTTAAATGCACAAATTTTTAATATTGAGTCAAAAATTAAATTAATTAGAAATAAAAATGAACTAAACTTCTCCCTAAAATTTTCATCAGAAAAAATTAATGACAGAATAGTTGAATGGGAAGTTATTGATTCGGCAGGATACCTAATAGACCCCCCTTTTTTAACAAATATTTCTGAACAACCATATGAGTCTAATGAAGGTCCAATAGTCCCCTTCCAAAACTTAAGATCTACTACTGAATCTAAAATAAATAGAATTCAATTATATAGTCAATGGGAAAATGAAAGTTATATAAATGACAATAAAATATACTATAATTTAGGTTTGAGATTACATAACTGGTCTATTGATTCTAATGATAATTTAATAGTTGATAATAAGAGTAAGACTGTAATTAGTCCAAGGATTCAGTTAGGATTTGTACCAAATTGGAATCCTAAAATGATATTTAACTTAAAGTATGGTATATATCATCAGCCACCCTTCTACAAAGAACTCAGAAATTACTTGGGTCTGATAAACCCTGATTTAAAAGCACAAAAATCTACGCATTATGTATTATCAAATGAATATAAATTTGATTTATGGAATAGACCTTTTAGGTTAAATTCAGAATTATATTATAAAGATTTAGAAAATATAAATCCATATACTCTGGATAATGTAAGAATTAGATACATGGCTGAAAATAATGCTTTTGGATATGCATATGGATTAGATGTTAGATTAAATGGTGAGTTTGTAAAAGGTACTGAATCTTGGTTTAGCTTTGGATATTTAAAAACTGAGGAGAATATCGATAATAGAGGTTATATTTCGAGACCTACTGATCAGAGACTAAAATTTGGTATTCTTTTTCAAGATTATGTTCCTAATATGCCAAATCTAAAAATGTATATTAATTTAATATATAATACTGGATTACCAGGTGGTTCACCAAGCTATGCGGATTCTTATCAATATCAAAATCGTTTACCAGATTATAAGAGAGCTGATATTGGGATTATGTATTTAATAAAAGATGCTAAAAAGCTATTTAAAATTGATGAACTTTCTGTTGGATTAGAAATATTTAATATGTTTAATATTCAAAATACAATTACTAATACATGGGTGAGAGATGTCTATTCAAAAAGACAATACAGTATTCCTAACTACTTAACTCCAAGAATATTTAATCTTAACATGGATATTAAATTTTAATTTGCTAATTCGTTAATTTGACTGATTACAAAGTCTATTTCATCTTTTGTATTATATATACTAAAAGAAAATCTTAAAGATACTTTATCATTATCTATATTATCTTGAATTTCCCTGAGAACATGAGAGCCTGTTTCACTTCCACTCTGACATGCACTTCCCTTGGAGCATGCAATACCCTTCATATCTAACTTAAACATGAATAACCCCCCTGTTTTACGTTTAACAGGAAGTAAGACGTTAACTAAAGTATATGTGGAACTAGTTAGATCAGCTGAATTTCCGTTAAACTTTACATTTTTAATTTTATTTTCTATCTCATCAATAAAATAAGTTTTTAAACCAGTTATATATTTTTTTTCAGCTGCTAAATTGTTAATTGAAATTTTAAGTGCTTCCGACATACCAACAATGTTGTGTACAGATTCCGTACCAGCTCGAAGTCCTTTCTCTTGCATTCCACCTGTAATATACGGTCCTAAATTTGAGTTTTGTCTTACAAAAGCAAATCCTACTCCTTTTGGGCCATGAAATTTGTGAGCACTAGCAACAAAAAAATCAACTTTAATTTTTTCAAAATCTAAATCATAATGACCAACAGATTGAACTGTATCACTATGAAATAGAGCATCATAAGTTTTACAAATATCTGCTACAGCATTGATATCAGTTATATTTCCAATTTCATTATTAATATGCATTAGACTTACGAGAGTTTTATCAGTTGTGTCTTTTAATATATCCTTTAAATCATCAAGATTAATATCACCATTTTCAAAAACTTCAACATAAGAAACTTTAATGTTTTTAGATAATAATAGATTGTCAATTGTATGAGTTACTGCATGATGTTCTATTTTAGAAGATACTATATGAGTGACTCCTAGATTATTTACACAATTTCTAATTATCATATTATCACCTTCTGTACCACCAGATGTAAAAATAATCTCAGAAGATTTTACATTTAAAATATCAGCAATTTCTTTTCTTGATAATTCAACTAAAGCTTTTGATGACCTCCCATAACTATGTGTAGATGAAGGATTTCCGTATTCATTTTGAATAACTAAAGAAATAGAATCAGCAACTTCTTTTCTTACCTTTGTAGTAGCGGCATTATCTAAATATATTGTTGACATAAAATACGGTTAGTATCACTAATTTATTAATTATTACTCAAATTCTTTAAGAGATTTAATAATTATATCGATGCAGTGGTTTAAATCCAATTTGTTAATAATTAACGGAGGAGCAAATCTTATAATATTTCCATGAGTAGGTTTTGCAAGTAATCCGTTTTCAGCCATTTTCAAACACATATTCCAAGCAATATCACTGTTCTCTTCGTCTTTTATAACAATTGCATTTAACAAACCCTTTCCTCTTATTTTTTCTACAATATTACTTTTATCTATGTATAATTGAAGTTTTTCTCTAAAAATTACACCCATTTTTTCAGCATTTAAATCTAATTTTTCATCCTTAATTACATTTAGTGCTGCTATCGCAACCTTGCAAGCAACGGGGTTACCTCCAAAAGTTGAACCATGTTCACCAGGCTGAATTGTTAACATTACTTCGTTAGATGCTAATATTGCAGAAACTGGGAAAACTCCTCCTGAAAGAGCTTTTCCAAGAATTAAAATATCTGGCTTAAAACCATGATGATCACAGCAAAGCATTTTTCCAGTTCTACCAATGCCAGTTTGAACCTCATCTGCTATGAATAATACATTTGATTCTTTACACAATTCGTATGCGTCTTTTAAGTAATTATCATCAGGTACAACTACCCCTGCCTCACCCTGAATAGGTTCAACCATAAAAGCAGCTACATTCGGGTCTTTTAAGGACTCCTTAAGAGCATCTAAATCGTTGTACGGGATGATTTCATAGCCTGGCATAAATGGACCAAAACCTTTAGTACTAGTTGGGTCGGTAGATGATGATATTGCCCCAAGTGTTCTACCCCAAAAATTACCTTCAACAAATATGATTTTTGCAGAATTATTAGGTATCTTTTTTACTTCATACGCCCATTTCCTAGCTAATTTAACCGCAGTTTCACCACCTTCTACTCCTGTGTTCATCGGCAAAACCTTATCATAACCAAAGAATTTAGTTATAAACTGCTCATAGTGACCTAAAACATTATTATGAAAAGCTCTTGAAGTTAATGTCAATTGTTGTGACTGATTTATCAATGCCGAAACTATTTTCGGATGACAATGCCCTTGATTAACCGCAGAGTATGCAGATAAAAAATCATAATATTTTTTCCCTTCTACATCCCACAAAAAAACACCCTCACCCCTTTCTAAAACAACAGGCAAAGGATGATAATTATGTGCACCAAATTCATATTCTAAATCAATAATATTTTTAGACGTTAACATTCTTTTATAATTTTTATAAGTTTTATTTTAGCTCAAATTTATGAATTATATTTTGTAATACTTTATCTATATTTTGGGAAGAAGAAAAAAAAATATTGTTTTAGAAAAGATTAAACTTACCGGAGCTGGATCATTAGGAAAAGTGATTGCTAAATCACCTGGTGAAAAGATAATTTTTACCAAAAATGGAGTACCTGGAGATATAGTTGATATCAGAGTTAAAAGGAAAAGAAAATCTTATATTGAAGGAGATATAATTAAAATACATAAACATTCAACTAAGAGAGACAAACCAAAATGCTCTCATTTTGAACTTTGCGGGGGTTGTAGCTGGCAAAATATGAAGTATGAAAATCAGATTATATATAAAGAAAATGAGGTTTTAGAAAATTTTAAGAGAATCTCTAAAATTATTCCTGAAAAAAAATTACCCATTATTAAATCTGATAAAAAATATTATTACAGAAACAAGATGGAGTTTTCTTTTAGTAATTCAAGATGGATAACTAAACAAGAGATAAACTCAAAAGAAAAAATTATTGATAAAAATGCGTTAGGCTTTCACAAATCAGGAATGTGGAGTAAAGTTATAGATATCGATAAATGTTTTTTACAAACTAACATTTCAAACAAAATAAGAAACTTTATTAAGCATAAAGCCCTGGAATTAAATTTAAAGTTCTTTGATTTGGTAAAGCAAAACGGCGATTTAAGAAATTTGATGATTAGAACAACAACCACAAAAGAAATAATGGTTTTGATACAATTCTTTAATTATTCGAAAAATGCTAAAAACTTATTGATGTCATTAAAGCAAAATTTTAATGAAATCACATCAATAATGTATGTTATTAACAAAAAAAGAAATGACACAATATATGATTTAAAACCACTCTGTTTTAGCGGAAATACTTTCATTGAAGAAAAAATTGATGGACTTTCATTTAGAATTTCAGCTAAATCTTTTTTTCAAACAAATTCATTCCAAACAAACAAGCTTTATAACATAGTTAAAAGACTTGCAAAACTAAAAGAAAATGATGTAGTATATGACCTTTATTGTGGAACCGGAACGATTTCTTTATTTCTTTCTAAAAATGTTAAGAAAATAATAGGAATAGAGACTGTTGAAGAAGCTGTATCTTCTGCAAAATCTAATGCTAAAATTAACAACATTTCTAATTGTGAATTTATTTGTGGTGATGTAAAAGATGTTATAAATAAACCCATAAAAGGATATGAACATCCCGACATAATTATTGTTGATCCTCCTAGAAACGGATTAGAAAAATCTGTTATTGAATCAATAACAAAGCTTTCTCCTAAGAAAATAATTTATGTTAGCTGCAATAGTTCAACTCAAGCAAGAGATATTAATGAGTTTAAAAATTTGTATAAATTAAAAGTATCTCAAGCAATTGATATGTTCCCTCAGACTTATCATGTTGAAAATGTTGTACTTTTAGAGAAAATTTAGAGATGAATAAGTGTTATTGGATATTCCCTTTATTATTAACATTACTTTATTGTGAAAGTGATGACATTTGCCCTGAAACAACCCCTACCACACCTAGAATAATAATAACATTTTATGATATTAATAACCCAGACGAAAAAAAGACAGTAGAAAGTCTTGCAGTTTATGCAATAAAAAACAACCAAATGAATATCATTAACGATATTTACGGAATTAATACAGATTCAATCGCAATTCCCTTAAGAGATGATGAGGCATTTTCAAATTTCAAATTTTATAAGGATTTTGACGATTTAGACGGTAATCCAAGCGGAATTGAAGATAACATATATATTGATTATGAAATAAGCAGCATATTTATTTCTAGGGCTTGTGGATTCATAAACAATTACAACCTATTGAACTTCTTACAACAAGATACAGGGTGGATTTTAGATAACCTCATTTTAACTGACTCAATAACTAACGAAAATCAAGCACATGTTAAGATTCTACATTAGTTTATTTTTCTTATTTGTAATCTCAATTGGTTATGCTAAAACCCAAAATAACGACACTATAGAGAAATTTGGCATAAGAGCCGGTGTTGACTTAAATAAAATAATTAAATCCGCTACAAGTGAAGATTATAAAGGCTTATCTATTAATGCTGATATTCGAATTAAGGAGTCATTATATATTTTTTCTGAATTAGGAAATGAAGAAAAAAAAATAAACACCTATTACCTAAATTCTAATATAAAGGGCACTTATTTAAAAGTTGGTCTAAATTTTAGATTAAATAATGATATAAGATCTGAAAATATTGTTTACTCTGGTTTTAACATTGGCTACAGTAACTTTGAACAAACAATAAATAACTTTACAATATATAACACGAATAGCTCTACATGGGGAGAAGCAACAAGTTATGATTCTATAGCTTTATCAAAATTAAACGCATTATGGTTTGAATTTGTTTTTGGCTTGAAAACTGAAATTTTCAACAATCTTTTTCTAGGATTTGAATTACAACTAAAGAGTGTTGTAAAACAGAAAATTAAAAATGATATTTCTAATTTTTACATTCCTGGATTTAATCGAACTTATGATAGCTCAAAACTCGGAGCAGGTTTTAACTATACTATTTCCTATTTAATTCCTGTAGTTAAAAAATAGCATCAGTTCTTTGTTTTCTTGCTACCAGGATAAATTTTATAATTTAAAAGTCTAGATTCTAAATTAGCATTAAACAATTTTATTTTTTTATCCGACCTTAAACCTATGGATTTGATAGCCTCTAGATTAGCTGTAATTATCCACACATCAGAAAATTGATAATTATTTTTCAAAGTGTCACCAATTTGTCCGTATAGAACTTTTACATCACTTGAAATCCTCTTATCATAAGGTGGGTTAATAATCATATGTAAATGGTCACTATCAACTTTTTTAGATTTTAAAAAATCCTTTTTAATAACCTCAATATCAATATCTAAATCACTTATTTCAATGTTTTTTTCAGCCTTTTTTATCATTGTAGTTGATATATCAAAACCATATAATTTATAATTAAAATCGACTTCTTTACCTCTTACTGAATCTTCTATTTTTTCAAATAAAGCATCATCCCAATCTTTCCATTTTTCAAAAGCGAAGGAAAGTCTATTTAAATTAGGTGCGATGTTTTTAGCTATCATAGCGGCTTCAATAAGAATAGTTCCAGTACCACACATAGGGTCTAATAAATCAGACTCTTTATCCCAATTAGACATCAGGACAATCCCAGCTGCTAACACCTCATTTAATGGTGCGGCAGAATTATATTTTTTATAACCTCTTTTATGTAAAGACTCCCCTGAACTATCTAAAGATATAGTACAATAATTTTTATTAATATGGATTTCAATTCTTAACTCGGGATTAAAAGAATTTATACTAGGTCTCCCATTATATTTATCTCTAAATCTATCTACGATTGCATCTTTAGCTTTTAAGGAAGTATATTTAGAGTTATTAAAAATCTTTGAGTGAAAAACTACTGAATTTATAAGAAAGGAAGAAGTGTAATCTATAAAATTTTCCCATTGAATCTTATAAATCTTTTGATAATACTCATCAATATCTTTAAATTTAAACTCGGCTATTGGTTTTAAAATTTTTAAAGCAGTTCTTAAACTTAAATTAGACTTATACATAAAACCTTTATCCCCATAAAAACTCACATTTCTTAAACCTTTTTTTATTTTTTGAGCACCTAACTTTAATAACTCTTCTGATAAAACATCCTCAAATCCATAAAATGTTTTCGCAATCATTTTAAAATTCTCATCCATTGTCAACTTTTTTATTTTTTTTCAGCCCAAATATTTTTTAATTCAAATAAATCATATGAAATATATGGCTTGTTATATTCTATAACTTTGTCTCTTATCCCGCGTTGCAATATATCCTCTATATAGTAATCAGTAATATCATTTTCCGGGTTAAATTCTACTTTTAAATTCATATTAAAAAACTTTGCTGTAGTATTATATATGAATGCTCTAATCCCGTTTCGTAATCTTTTTATTAAATTATAAGTTGATATACCTGTTTGCCTATGAATTAACTTTATTAATATTTGACCTTCAGACTGAGTTAATTTACTCAACTCAGGTGTTAATTCATTTTCTAAAAATTTCTGCACCATTTTAGTGTATCTTTTTCTCTGCCTCTTAGTTTTTATACTTAACAATCTTTCATTAAGACTATTTAATCTGTTAGATGCCATTACAGAATAAGGATAAACTTTTATTGTTTTCCGTTTTAAAATTAAATATTTTCTTATTTCTTCTGAATTTTTAAACGGCCTTTTAGGTAATAACAAAACCTCATTTAAACTAATTGACCCCCTAACTATAGTATCACCTGATATCTTTATATAATCTGATATTGAATCATTTACTGTATTTTGTGAGTAAATAATTGCAGGTAATAATAAAATAATATAGTATAGAGTTAGTTTCAATTAAAAAAAATATTTAATAATTGATAAAATTATATATAATAAATAAGGAAATCATTATTATTTTTACATATATAAAATATAAAATCAAAAGACATGAGTGGCAAAAGCATATTAAATAAAAAATCGATGAAATTCCTTGAGGAATATTTAAATAATGCATCTCCTACAGGTTATGAATGGGAAGGTCAAAAAATTTGGATGGACTATTTAAAACCCTATGCTGATGATTTTATAACAGATACTTACGGATCTGCTGTAGCAGTAATTAATCCCGAACACAAATATAAAGTTGTAATTGAAGGGCATTCTGACGAAATATCATGGTATGTTAATTATATTTCAGACAAAGGATTAATATCTGTCATTAGAAACGGAGGAAGTGACCATCAAATAGCGCCAAGTAAAATTGTTAATATACATACTGATAAAGGTATAGTTAAAGGAGTATTCGGATGGCCTGCAATACACACAAGACTTGCAACTAAAGAAGAAACCCCAAAACTAGATAATATATTTATAGATGTAGGTTGTAAAACTAAGAAAGAAGTTGAAAAATTAGGTGTTCACGTGGGATGTGTTATAACTTATCCTGATACCTTCCATATCTTAAACAAGGATAATTTTGTTTGTAGAGCACTTGACAATAGAATTGGAGGTTTTATGATTGCTGAAGTTGCAAGATTAATTAAAGAAAATAAGAAAAAGTTACCTTTTGGACTCTACGTAACTAATTCTGTTCAAGAAGAAGTGGGATTAAGAGGTGCTGAAATGATAACCCAGACAATTAAACCTAATGTTGCAATAGTGACAGATGTTACACACGACACCACTACCCCGATGATTAATCAAAAAAAGCAAGGGTATTGTGAGCTAAACAAAGGACCTGTTGTAACATATGCACCTGCAGTTCAACAAAAATTAAGAGATTTAATATTGGATACTGCTAAGAAAAATAAAATACCTTTTCAAAGAGCTGCATCTAGCAGGTATACAGGCACCGACACTGACGCATTTGCATACAGCAATGGAGGAGTTCCATCTGCATTGATTTCACTTCCTTTAAGATATATGCATACAACTGTAGAAATGGTACATAGAAATGATGTTGAAAATGTAATCAAATTGATATATAATTCAATTTTAAATATTAAATCTGGTGAAGATTTTAGTTATTTTAAATAAACTAAAAGATTAAAAAATTAAATTGACTATATAGAATTATCTTTAATTTCTTGAACTATTTCAGGATTTAAAAGAGTACTAATATCTCCTAAATCATCATATTGTTTAGATGCTATTTTTCTTAAAATACGTCGCATTATTTTACCGGATCTGGTTTTAGGTAAACCACTTGCAAATTGAATTTTATCTAATTTAGCAATCGGCCCAATTTTATTAGAAATTAGATTATTTATTTCTTTTCTAATTAATTTTTCATCATTTATCTCGTCTTTTAATGTAACAAAACCGTATAAAGCATTTCCTTTAATATCGTGAGGAAAACCAACAATTGCTGATTCTGCTACTTTTTTATGCTCATTTATAGCATCTTCAATTGGAGCTGTACCTAAATTATGACCTGAAACAATAATAACATCATCTACCCTTCCAGTAATTCTAAAATTACCCTCATCATCCTTAAAAGCACCATCACCAGTAAAATACATATTGTCATATGCGGAAAAATATGTATTAATATATCTTTCGTGATTTCCCCAGATGGTTCTTGCAATTGATGGCCATGGATATTTAATACATAGCTTCCCTACAATGTTAGCTTCATTTAATTCATCTCCACTATCATCTATTAAAATTGGCTGAATACCAATAAATGGCTTAGTTGCAAAAGTTCGTTTGTCAGGAATAACATTAGGAATCGATGAAATTAAAATTCCTCCTGTTTCTGTTTGCCACCATGTATCAACAATAGGACATTTATTTTTTCCAATATTATTATCATACCATTCCCATGCTTCTTCGTTAATTGGCTCACCTACAGTTCCAAGGACTTTTAAAGATTTTAATGAGGCGTCTTTAAGAAAATCATCACCTTGTTTTGCTAAAGCCCTAATTGCTGTTGGAGCTGTATAAAATTGATTTACCTTATACTTATCGACTATCTGCCAAAATCGACTAAAATCAGGATAACTTGGAACACCTTCAAACATTAATGTTGTTGCTCCATTTGATAATGGACCGTATAAAATATAACTATGACCTGTTATCCATCCTATATCAGCTGTACACCAATAAACATCCTCAGGTTGATATTGAAATATATTTTTAAATGTATAAGAAGTATAAACCATATATCCGGCACATGTATGTACCATACCTTTAGGTTTACCTGTTGAACCTGATGTGTATAAAATAAATAATGGGTCTTCAGCATCCATAATTTCAGGTTCACATACATCGTTAACAGAATCTATTAAATCATTTAAAAGATAATCCCTCTCATGTTTGAGATTCATCGACTCATTAGTTCTCTTAACAACCAAAACTTTTTGTTTTGTTTCACAAATTTCAAGAGCATCATCAACAATTTGCTTTAAGTTTAATATTTTATCTCCTCTATACGACCCGTCAGATGTTATAATTAAACTACTTTCACAATCATCAATTCTTGTAGCAAGCGCATTTGAAGAAAAACCAGCAAATACAACTGAATGTATTGCTCCAATTCTAGCACATGCTAAAACAGAAAAAGCCAATTCAGGGATCATAGGTAAATAAATACAAACTCTATCCCCCTTTTTAACACCCATCGACTTCAAAACATTAGCCATTTTACAAACCTCGACCAATAATTCTGAATATGAGTATGATTTATGTTTTTCATTTGGATTATTTGGTTCAAAAATAATTGCTGTTTTTTGTGGATTCTTAATCACATGTCTGTCTAAACAATTGACTGTTATGTTTAATTTTGCATCCTTAAACCATGAAATTTTAGCCTTTTTAAAATCCCAATCAACAACTTTGGACCATTTTTTATTCCAAACAAAATTATTGGAGGCTAATTTATCCCAAAATTTTTCAGGTGATTGGGTAGAAGAATTATATAATTCTAAGTACTTTTTATTTGAATCAATTGTATAGTTATTCATATTCAGGTGTTCTAATATTATCAACAATATCTTTAATCTTTTCAGGAGTTGGTGAGGTAAAATTCATCACTAAAAATGAAACAATAAAATTGAGTAACATAGCAACAGTACCAAATCCTTCTGGCGAGATACCAAACCAATAATCCTCAACATCACCCCCTCCAAAAAAATCAAATTTAAATTTCAACATATAGAATAGCATTAAACCTATACCAGCTAACATCCCGGCAATTGCTCCTTCCCTATTCATCTTTTTATAAAAAATACCCATAACTATTGCTGGGAAAAATGATGCTGCTGCTAATCCAAAAGCTAAAGCAACAACAGCAGCTACAAAGCCCGGGGGATTAATACCAAAATATCCTGCAATACATACTGCAAAAAAAGCAGATATTCTTGCGGCAATCAATTCACCCTTATCAGTTATTTCAGGGTATATCACTCTTTTAATTAAATCATGAGACACTGATGCTGAGATAACTAATAACAGACCGGCAGCAGTAGATAAAGCTGCGGCTAAACCTCCAGCAGCTACAAGTGCTACAACCCAATTTGGAAGATTAGCTATTTCAGGATTTGCTAAAACCATTATATCACGATCTACATACAATTCATTGGAATCATTATTTGAATAACCAATCATTCCATCATTATTCAAATCTTCAAATTTTATCAAACCCGTATTTTCCCATTTCTTAAACCATTGAGGAATATCAGAATATGATTTATTTGAGATTGTTTCTAATAGATTAGTTCTAGCAAAAGCTGCTACAGCTGGAGCTGTTGTATAGAGAATCGCTATTAATAACAGTGCTATACCAGCAGATTTTCTTGCATCTGAAACTCTTTTAACAGTGAAAAACCTAACTATAACATGAGGTAAACCAGCAGTTCCAACCATTAAAGCAAATGTAATTGCAAAAATATCAATCAAAGGTTTTGTGTTTTCCGTATATTCATTAAAACCTAACTCAACGTTAAGATTATCAAGCTTATCTAATAAATACATAGATGACCCGTCACTTAACTGACTTCCAAATCCGAATTGAGGAATCGGATTACCGGTCATTTGTATTGAAATAAAAATTGCAGGCACCATAAAAGCAAAAATTAAGACACAATATTGTGCCACCTGAGTATAGGTTATCCCCTTCATACCACCTAAAACAGCATAAAAAAGAACTATCAGCATTCCTATAACTACTCCTGTATTTATATCTACTTCAAGAAATCTTGAAAAAACAATTCCAACACCTCTCATTTGACCAGCAACATAAGTGAAAGAAACTAATAATGCACAAAACACAGCCACCAGCCTTGCATTATTAGAATAATATCTCTCCCCTATAAAATCAGGAACAGTGAATTTGCCAAATTTTCTTAAATATGGTGCTAATAAAAGAGCTAACAAAACATAACCTCCTGTCCAACCCATCAAGTATACAGCTCCATCATATCCAGCAAATGAAATAATTCCAGCCATTGAAATAAATGAAGCTGCACTCATCCAATCTGCAGCAGTTGCCATTCCGTTAGCCCATGCACCAACTCCACCACCGGCAACATAAAATTCTTTTGTTGATTGAACTCGTGACCAAATTGCAATTCCTATGTAAACTGAAAAAGTAATTCCAACAATTATATATGTCCAGGTTTGAATACTCATATTTTATTTTTTATATCCATATTTTTTATCTAGATTATTCATCAATCTTACATAAATAAAGATCAATAAAACAAAAACATAAATTGAACCTTGCTGAGCAAACCAGAATCCAAGCTTGAATCCAGCAAATGAAAATTCATTTAAAAAATCTTTTAAAATTATCCCAAACAAAAAAGAGAAAGTAAACCAAAATAAAAGAAGTACAATAACGTACTTTATGTTAGTTTCCCAATAAGATTTTAAATTATTTTTTGATTTCATAATTATTTAGTTTTTCTAAAACTTTTGGAGCTAAAATTAGCGTAGCAATCATGGTTGGTATTGCCATCAATGCGAAAAATGTGTCAATTAGATTAATCATCATAGACAATGACGTCGTAGCACCAAGCATTATACTAATTATATAAATGTAATTATATTTTTTTTTGTTTTTAGCTCCAATTATAAATGATAAGCATTTAGTTCCATAGTATGAATAAGAAAACAAAGAGGAAATACTAAAAACAAAAACACAAATTAACAAAATATAATTTCCGTAAAAAGAGAATGAAGACTCAAAGGCAGCTGCGGTTAAAGAAACACCATCAACATCTAATTTCCATGCATCTGTAACTAAAATTGCTAAAGCTGTTAGAGTACAAACCAATAATGTGTCTATGGCAGGTCCCAGCATGGCTACCAATCCTTCTTTTATTGGATTGTTAGTTTTAGCTGCGCCATGTGCCATTGGAGCCATTCCTATTCCTGCTTCGTTTGAAAAAGCTCCTCGTCTAATACCTAATATTATCAAAGCACCTAAAACACCACCTAAAGCTGAATTACCATCGTAATAATCTGCATGAAATGCATCGTAAAATATTAAATAAATGTAGTTTGGAATTTTATCATAATGTATTACTAAAATTACTAGTACCATAATCATATAAACTCCAACCATAAAAGGAACTAATTTAGCAGAAACCCTACTTATTCTTTTTAAACCACCAAGAATAACAATTGAAGTTATAATTATTAATATCATCCCAATTATAAAGTTTGAAAAAAGACTTATTTGGACTCCATTTGGAACTAAAATTATATCATTAACGGCTTGTGTTAACTGATTTACATTGAATACAGGCAAAGCTCCAACCATACCACAAAAACTAAAGAAAATAGCTAAAGGAAACCATTTATCCCCTAATCCGTTAACAATAAAATACATTGGGCCACCTTGTTTATTTCCCTGAGAATCAACACCTCTGTACATTACAGCTAAAGATGCCGTAAAGAACTTTGTTGACATTCCAATTATGCCACTAATCCACATCCAAAAGATTGCACCAGGACCCCCAATTGAAATTGCTACTGCTACTCCAGCAATATTACCCATACCTACTGTTGCTGAAAGGGCAGTTGTTAAAGCTTGGAAATGACTTATTTCTCCATCAGAATGCTTATCATTAAATTTTCCTCTTATTATATCAATAGCATGAAAAAAATATCTGAAAGGCTTAAATTTTGAGATAACTAAAAGATAAAAACCTCCTCCAATTAAAATTATAAGTAAAGGGTATCCCCATACAAATGATGAAATTTCAGAAATTAATTTTTCAATGTTCAAAATATTGCTTTAAAAAGTTTTCTGTATTTGTATATATTCTTTGGTGGATATTTTGAGGATTAGATTTAACAAATTCATCGGAAGTAATATTCTCATATAACTCGATATACCTTTCTGAAACAGATTTGATATAATCATCGGACATATTAGGCACTGATTGGCCTATAAGACCTTGGAAATTATTTTGTATTAACCATTGCCTAACAAATTCCTTTGATAATTGTTTTTGAGGTAGATTATTATTTTGTCTTTGCATATATCCTTCCTTGTAAAAATATCTTGATGAATCTGGAGTATGAATTTCATCAATAAGAACTATTTCACCATTTTTTGTCTTACCAAACTCGTATTTTGTATCAACAAGAATCAAACCTCTACTATCGGCTAATTTAGATCCTCTTTTAAAAAGTAACTTTGTATAATTTTCAAGAATCTCATAATCTTCAGTTGATACAATACCTTTGGAAATAATTTCTTCTTTACTTATATCTTCATCGTGATTACCAAAATCTGCTTTAGTAGCTGGTGTTATTATAGGGTCGGGGAATTTGTCATTCTCCCTCATTCCATCTGGCATTTCAACACCACATAAAATTCTTTTTCCTTTTTTATATTCTCTGTTAGCATGACCAGACAAATAGCCTCTAATAACCATTTCAACTTTAAATGGCACACATAAATGACCTACTGATACGTTTGGATCAGGACTGTTAATTAACCAATTTGGAACTAATTCAGATGTTTCATTCATCATTTTAACAGCAATCTGATTTAAAATTTGACCCTTAAAAGGAATTCCTTTAGGCATTACCACGTCGAAAGCAGATATTCTATCAGATGCTACCATTACAACAATATCATTCTGAAGATAATAGACATCTCTAACTTTTCCTTTGTAGACATTAATCAATTTTGAAAATTTAAAATCAGATTTAGTAATTGTTTCCAGCATTTCTAATTATTGTTTTCGATGTTTCTATAAGCATCAACAATTTTTTTTACAAGTTTATTCCTAATTACATCCGATTCATCTAAATGTACAATACCGACCCCATTTGTATTCTTTAGAATAAGAATAGCCTCTTTGATACCAGAAATAGCATTTCTCGGTAAATCAACCTGACCAGGATCACCAGTTATAATAAATTTTGCATTTTTTCCCATTCTAGTTAAGAACATCTTCATTTGTGAGTGAGTAGTATTTTGTCCTTCATCTAAAATTACAAAAGCATTATCTAGTGTCCTCCCTCTCATGAAAGCTAGTGGTGCAATTTGAATCACCTCATCTTCTAAGTATTTTTTTAATTTTTCTGACGGAATCATGTCCTTTAGTGCATCATATAGAGGCTGCATATATGGATCAAGTTTTTCTTTTAAGTCACCAGGTAAAAAACCTAAATTTTCACCAGCTTCAATTGCAGGTCTTGTTAATATGATTTTTTTTACAGTTTTATTCTTTAAAGCTTTTACAGCTAATGCAATTCCTGTATATGTCTTACCAGTTCCAGCTGGTCCAATCGCAAAAACCATGTTGTTATTGTTGACACTATCGATAATCTTTCTTTGATTAAGAGTTCTTGCTTTAATTACTCTACCACTGACACCATGCAAAATAGGCTTATGGCTTTCTGATGATGTTTCTAGCTCTAAATCTGATTTGGTTAACAAAGTTTCAATCTCGTTGTCAGAGAGGATATTATATTTGAGAAAATAATTGATTATTTTATTTACTCTGGTTTCTAATTCTGAAAGATCTTCAATTTTACCATATGCTTTAATTTGGCTTCCTCTTGCAACAATCTTGATATTAGGAAAATTATTTTTAAGAACTTTAATATTTTTATTTTGTGGCCCAAAAAAATCTTTAGGATCTATGCTGTCAATTTTAATTACTTTTTCTTCCAAATTTTACAATGTTATTAATCAGAATATATTTTACTAGAATACTAAATCTAAAATACGTAATTTCATAACCACTTTTGTTATTAAATATTAACAATTTAATGTCTATAATTACACTTATTACAGATTTTGGAAACAAAGATCATTTTGTAGCAAAAATGAAAGGTAATATTTACACTAAATATCCTGACGCTAAAATTATTGATATCTCTAATCATGTCTCCCCATTTAATATAATGGAAGCTGCATATATACTTGAAAACTCATACAAGAGTTTTCCTGAAAAATCTGTTCACATAATTGATGTTGACTCTGAAAAAACAATTGAAAAAAAACACATTGTTGTCTATTTAGATAATCATTATTTTGTCTGTTCAGATAATGGAATTTTAAGCATTTTAGCTCAGAATATTAACCCTGAAAAGATATATGAAATTATAATTCAGGAAGACCTAAATACAATAGATTCTAGTACAAATATATTTTCTCAAGTTGCTTGTCATTTAGCAAAGGGTGGAAAACCTGAACTAATTGGTAAAGAAATTAGTGATATAAAATCTGTGAAAAATCTAAAACCTTTTATTAATGAAGACTCAAACCAAATTGTTTCGAGTGTTATTTATATTGATAATTTTGGAAATGTAATTACAAATCTTAAGAAAAATATATTTGAAGAAATAAGAAAAGGAAGATCATTTGTAATCTCTGTTAGAAACTACAAATTCGAAAAAATATTCAACAAGTATAGTGATATAGTAAACTACAACGTGCCTGTTAACGAGAGAAATGATGAAGGTAAGGGCTTGGTTGTTTTTAACTCAAACAATCTTCTACAAATTTCAATATATAGAAGTAACCCTCAAAATGTAGGAACAGCATCATCACTAATGGGATTAAAAATATACGATTCCGTCACTATTTCTTTTAAATAACCTGTTTATGTTAATAAGTTTATTTAAGAATATTTTATCAATATGATATATTTGTTAATTATTATACTAATCATCACCTCATGAAATTTATTGTATCAAGCAGTACACTTTTAAAAAAACTTCAGATTCTAGGCGG
>Ga0208277_1000652_pt1 | contig 20329 bp, 22 predicted proteins | sample ETNtaG_5_FD_185782 | JGI IMG/M metagenome (GOLD analysis project Ga0208277, IMG submission 185782) | Marine microbial and viral communities from oxygen minimum zone, Eastern Pacific Ocean - ETNP201406SV205 (SPAdes) (version 2) | ecosystem: Environmental > Aquatic > Marine > Oceanic ...
TTGTTTCGTTTCATGAGCGTTCCTCCCAAATACATCTCTCAGGACTTTCCCATGAGGACCAGTCTTTTCTGGCTCTATGTCTGAAAGATATTGAAGTTTTTCCCCACTCTTCCCTTCGATTGATATATGGCCAGTAATGTTTTGCTGCAGGAACCATGATTGAAGAGCAGAATTCGTCACCTTTTCATAAAGAAGAATTGATGCTTCATGAGGCTCTATTCCTTCAGGGGGAACGACACTCAACGTCACCATCTCTTCCATTTCGCGCAAGCTCAGAGGTTTACTATCGACGTCATTTGAGTCAGCAAATGCCGCTTCAACTGCGCCACCCACTTTTACCACGTCTCTCCCTTTTCTACGAACAAGGAAAGTTGATGAAAGTATGCCGAGAAACAAAAATCCGAGAATGAGTGGGATCAACGATATGTCTCCCCAATCAAATGTTGCCTGATCAGGAGTTGGCAGCGGCGGTGGCTCCAAAATAAATGAATCTGAAAACTTATTGCTTGGACTTGTTCCAGACTTAATTTCTGCAGAGATTATCAAAGGAGTTTCGGGCGGATGGTCTAAAGAGATCACGACTATCGTGTCTCCTATTTGTTCTATCGCGCAGTTTGCTCCATCTTCAGGTGCTTTATTTCCGACTCTGCATTGGGGCTTTTCTAACCAGTCAGCGTTATTGATCTGTGCTGTGACTCTGGTGATCTCATATGCCCATCTCTCAGGAGCTGCATTCCAACAAAAGGCTTCGACCATGCCCCTACCGCATTTACCTGTCGCAGTGAAATCATCTAATGGGAGTTTGTATGTGAGTTCATACCGGTGCAGGCCACGCCATAAAATATCGGGGTCACCTATTCGGATACATGTAGTCCCTTCTGACAAGCAACCAAGCTTGAGTCTGCTTTCAGATCTTTCATCAAGATATATCACGGTGTTATTGGCTGTTGGGGTTGAAACATCAATGATGTCGTCAAGTGAAAGATCAGGTATGTCTCTCCATATGCCACGGTTTCTTCCGTTGCCGAAATCGTTATCAATTATTTCGTTTATCAATACACCGTCAGTAGATAGTGAGGCTGTGGTGTACCAACTTTCCGTCTTGTCGTCCTTCGTTAGGGTGAAGAGAATGAGGATCGCACCCAATACTAGTACTGTGACCCCAGTTATGATCCACGAAGTTCTTCTTCGCCCTTTATCATGTAATTTCCCCACAGCTGTATTGTAACTTACATTTATATGTCAAGAAAAAAGGCTCTTTATTCAGGCAATTTGTACCAAGGTAGTCCCGGAAGATTACCTACGCTGGTTCGGAGGCGCTGGTTTTGTTCTTCTTCTCGCTTGATCATTTCTGCTTGAAGGTCTTCAAAAGCGTACCTCTTCTGATCTGAGGTCAATAGCTTCTTGAACAGTCTGTCGATTCCGGGATTCAACATACTTTGATGGTAGATCTGACGTGTGACAGAGCGGAGGATACGTGATTGATATCGCTATCAGTTTTGATACAGATTATGTGTTCCGACGTTGCGCAGTTTGCGTTCGCCAATGAGCGATAATGTGTCTTTGGTTTCCTGGTTGAGGATTTCTAATACGTCTGTGACTCCTTGTTCTCCGTTTGCAGCTAATCCCCAAAACCAGCATCGTCCGGAACAAGCTGCTGATGCGCCTAAAGCGTGCGCTTTAACAATGTCTTCGCCCCGTCTGATCCCTCCATCAAAAAAAAGTTCTACTCTATCTGAAACTGCGTCTCTAATGTGAGGAAACACAGTTGCTATTCCTGGGACACTGCTAAATTGCCGACCGCCATGGTTGGAAACAATGATTCCATCAACGCCTATGCTTTCAGCTGTTTTTGCATCATCCGGATGCATGATTCCTTTAACCAGAAGTGGTCCGTTCCAATGACTTCGGATTCGTTTCAAATCATTCCATGTTTTTGAAGGGTCATTTAATTCATTGTTGACGTATTGCCCTATTGAGCTTGCGTCATCTCCGGACGTGATATCGGTCAAGTTCCCGAATGTTATTGCCGGGTTTTTAACTATCCCAGATAGCCATCTGGGTCGAGAGAGGTAATGCCAGTATTGCCCTGGCCTGATCGTGACGGGTAGTGACATTCCATTCCGTAAATCTCGTTCTCGTTTTCCAACGACAGGAACGTCAACAGTCACTATCAACGCTTCATAGCCGGAATCCTGAGCTCTTTGTATTAATGAATCAATAACTTCCTGATTTTTCCAAAGGTATAACTGAAACCAGAGTCGGCCTTGAGATTGTTGCGCAACCTCTTCAATTGAGTTCCCAGAGCCAGTACTTAAACAAAAGACTGCCCCTAAATCGTGTGCTGCTCGAGCAGTGGCAATCTCTCCTCCAGGATGAGCCAATGTGGCAAGACCGGAAGGGGAAAGAATAAGTGGGTTCGAGACAGGTTTTCCAAAAATTGTTAGTGAGGTGTCTGGTTCTGAAACGTCAACTAAATACTTTGGTTGGAACACTACCTTATTAAGCGAATCCCTGTTAGCTGTAATCGCATGTTCCGCACCAGCCCCGCCATCTATGAAATCCCATACAGCTTTCGGGATTTTTTTCTTCGCTATTAATCGTGAATGGGCTACCGTCTGAATGACTTCTTTAGTTCTTTTTCGAAATGTGATGAGTTTTCTGATTTCCCGTAATTTCACGTTTACCTAAATACTGATTCATTTGGTTCCATGTGGAACCAAATTAGATGAACAAGACATAAATATCCATTGGAAAGAACGCTGTTATGAACTGCCGATCACTGGAATGCATAATGGGGACCCTGAGATAGGGTCTGGAAGTATTTGGGCTTGGATGGAAAAGACGTCATGAATCATTTGGGCTGTTAAGACATCACGTGGTTTTCCAGCAGTTTTTATTTCTCCATCACGCATAGCTATAAGGTTGTTCGCGTATCGGACTGCAAGATTTATGTCATGAAGGACCATGACAATAGTTCTATTATGTTGTTCGGTTAATTCCTTCAAAAGATCAAGTACTTCAATTTGATGAGCGATATCTAGGTGCGTAGTGGGTTCGTCAAGCAACATTATCGGTGTTTCTTGGGCGAGTAGCATCGCTATCCAGACACGCTGACGTTGCCCTCCTGATAGTTCATCTATTGGTCTATCAGAGAAATTAGTTAGTCCGGTTAACGATAATGCTTTACTGACAGATGATTCATCTTCCCGCGACCACTGACGGAAAATACCCTGGTGTGGATAGCGCCCTCTTTGTATGAGATCCGAAACAGTAATTCCATCTGGAGAGCGTGGATTTTGAGGCAAAAGACCTAATTGCCGAGCAATTTCTTTAGTTGATTGCGAGTGAATATCTACTTCGTTGACCTCTACTTTGCCCTGTTCGGGGATGAGTATCCTAGCAAGTGCTTTCAGTAGCGTAGATTTTCCACAGCCGTTTGGTCCAATAATGGCTGTTATGGCTTGCGTGGGAATAGTTACTGTCAGCTCCTCCACGATCGGTGGACCTCCATATGACAAATGAAGATCTTGTCCGGTAAATGTTGATGGTGTCTTTGGGTTAGTTTGCACGGTTATACCTCGCTAGTAGATAAAGGAAATATGGGCCTCCGAAAGTTGCGGTGATTACACCAGCTGGAAGCATGACTGGGGCAAAGAGGCGTTGCGCTATCAAGTCAGCTCCTAGTAGAAAGAACCCTCCGAGTAGTGCTGTGAAAATTAACACTCCCCCAGTGATGGAACCGACGAGAAGTCTGGCAGCTTGAGGAACTATCAAGGCGACGAATCCAAGGGGTCCTACGACCGATACTGCGAGTGCTGCGAGTAGGGAAGCTACGGCAAGGAGAGCTAGGCGATCGCGTTCAATTTTGGAACCGACCGTGATTGCTGTTTCGTCTCCGAGTTGAAGGGTCCGTAGTCGTGTTGTGAGGAAGAATGCTGATGGAAGGAGGATTAGTAATCCTATTAGGAGTGTTCTGGCATCATCCCAGGTTGCGCCGAAGAGTGTTCCAGCTTGCCAACGAGCGGCTGCGACGACTCGTTCAATAGGGTATTTAATTGTGATGTAGGTAATGATGGCTCCGAGTACAGAGTTGATTCCGATTCCGACAAGTACAAGTCGTGTTGCTGAGATTCCTCTTTTCCAGGAAAGCAAATAGATTAATGCCGCAGTGAGTAAAGCTCCGAGAAATGCCGCCCATGGTAGGTACTCTATGTTTCCGCCTGCGGCGAGGATAGCTACTGCGAGAACTGCTGCTCCACTATTAATGCCGATGATGTCTGGTGATACAAGCGGGTTGTTTATTAGAGATTGGAAGATTAAGCCTGACGAGGCAAAGCACATTCCTGCGAGGATTGCAACGATGATTCTTGGAAAACGAAGGGAATTAATTATGAAGTCATATTCTCCGTTTCTATCCCAGAGTGCTGTTGCGATTGCCTTTGATGCTGGAATTGGATAGTCGCCAACAATTAAACCGACGCCGGTGAGGATAGTTATGACAATGATCGTCCCCAGTGACAGCCATACAACTCGTAACTGAATACGACTAGAGATATTCTTCCATCGAAAAGTGTATGAACGAGGTTTAATGCGGTCGGCTAATTGAATGAGGAAAATGGTTAGGCATATCCCAGCAAGGACTGTAAGTGATCGTTGTAACGTGGGCGTTGCAATAGCTAGGTAATGCATGTCTATACGTCCGAAAGTTTGGTGAAGCGGACGAGGTAGATTAGAAATGGCGCTCCAGCTGCTGCGGTTACGATCCCGACTTGGAGTTCTGTCGGGCGGACTATGAGTCTGCCTATTACATCTGCTCCCAAAAGAAGACAAGGGCCAAGGAAAAGACTGTAAATAAGAATCCATCGATAGTCTGGTCCAACCAATGAGCGGACCATATGTGGAATAGCTAAGCCCACAAAGGCTACCGGTCCAGCAATAGCTACTGCGGAACCGCAAAGAAGAATGATGACTATTCCTGCTGCTATTCGGATAATGGCAATACGTTGTCCCAATGACATTGCAATATCTTCACCAAGGCTCAGAATATTTATTTGTTTACCTAAGGAGATACCAAGGAGCAAACCAATAATAATAATGGGGAATAGGACGGTGATTTCGTCAGTCCCTCTGCTAGCAATGGAACCAGCTAGCCAGAATCTTGCTTCATCAAGCGTTTCCAAATCGAGGATAAGAAGCGATGTTGTCCATCCACCTAGTAGAGCGGTAATGACTACGCCTGCTAGAGCAAGTTTGACAGGTGTAGCTCCTCCAGCTCCGAATTGGGCGATGAAATAAACGAGAATGCTGGCACCAGCTGCTCCGAAGAAGGCGAACCAAACGTATCCAGCGGGGCTGACAATGTCTGCGACATATATTGCTGTCACAATTGCGAAAGCTGCTCCTGCATTTACTCCTAAGATGCCTGGGGCGCCTAATGGGTTACGGGTTATTCCTTGGGTTAGTGCTCCAGCGACCGCTAGGCAAGAGCCAGCTGCTAATCCAAGGATCGTTCTTGGTAAGCGGAGCTCTCTAACAACTATTTGACTTTGGTTTGTTGCGTCATAGTCAAAGATGGCATTCCATGCTGTCCCCCATGTAATCTCCAAAGAACCGTAACGGAGGCTAATCAGGGCAATTATAATGACGAGCCCAAAAGAGGTTGTAAGCCCAAGTAAATGGTTACTTATGAATGGGCCCGCTTCTTCATCGCGACGGTTTGATACAAGCCCTGCCAAGATTGGAGTAAAGGTTATTGCACTGAAAATCAGGGCAATAGTAACCATTAGCTAATAACGACGTGTTTGAGTGAAAAGCAGGAATTAAACACTTTTTGTTTCATTGCTCTTAGGAGTGATTTTTTTCAGCTTGTAGCACGACATCAAATTCAAGGAGTTCTGACCCATGCGCCACTGGTTGCGCATTAGCCTCTGCATGACCTCTGGCGAATGCAGGTGAATGAACCCAAGCCATGAATGCCTCTTCTGATTCCCAACGTGTGTAGACATACCAGGTATTACTGTCAGAGCTGGGTCTTAAAAGTTCAAAATTTTCGAAACCCTCCATGTTCTCAACTTCACCTATCCGGTTTTGGAATCGTGATAACAGTTCGGGACCTGCACCATCTGGAACCGTTATTGCGTTAATTCTAACAATGCTCATATTTCTCCTTAATTATTAGTCGTTTGTGACACGATATTTCTAAAATCTGTAGCTAACTGTTTAAGTAAATCACCTGTTCGTGGTCCATTCCCTAAGAGAAGCTGATCGTCATAGGCAAGTACGGCACGATTAATTCCGGCGGGGGTTTGGGATATGCCACCAATCTCTAATAGTCCATCTATCCCACCAACTGAATCTAGCCCTGCAGATGGAACGAGCAGAATATCTGGCTCTGCGCGTAGTAAGGATTCCGCTGTAATAGTTTTGTATTGGTCAATATCAAGAATATCTGCAACATTTTTCCCGCCTGCAGCATTAATAAGCCAATGTGTCGCAGAATTTCTTCCTAAGACAAGTTGCGTTCCAGTTCCGCGTATATAAAGGGCAGCGACTATTGGTGCGTTATCTTCATCAAAAACTTGAGTGTTTGAAACAATTGTCTTTTCCATCTGCGTTGCTAGTTCTTCTCCTCTGTTTGGAACCCCTAGTGCTTCAGCTACTGCTCGTATCTTTTCAGCAGGTCCTTGCATGTTCGCTTCACTTGGAACGATGACGACTGGATATCCAAGCCGTCGCAGATCATCAAGTGTCTTTTCAGGGCCAGCAATTTCTGTTCCAATTAGCACCGTCGGAGTAAATCCAGCGATAGGTTCTGCAAGTAAGGATCGTTGATAACCAATTTGTGGAAGCTCTGACGCTTCAGGTGGCCAAGTTGCAGAGCGGTCAGTTGCAACAACATTTGCTCCTAAATTGAGAGCAAAAACAACTTCTGCAACTGATCCATCGAGAGGAATTATGCGTTCAACTGAGGTAATTGTGATGGTATTCCCGACAGCGTCGGTAAGAGTTACCGGAAGTACCGGCTCTGGTTCGGGAACAATATCAGTATCTACTTCAGGTGTTTCCTCAGGCATTGATGAATTTTCAGGTTCGTCTGCTTGAACGGGCTGTTCCTTTGTTGATGAACTTTGAGATTCATTAATATCAGAGGATGAGCAGGCAGAAAATTGTAAAAGTCCGATTATTAAGACTATGACGATTGCAATTTTTGACTCGGAGGATTTCATTAAGGTTTACGTATTGGTAGGTGTATAGTTCTGGGTTCCTAATTTAGGGAACTTATCTAACTATATAAAGTATACCTAACAACCTCAACGGTTACTTATGAGGTTTAGTTTTGAAGAAATGCTGAGTCACCAATAGTTATTGTGCACGAATTCAGAACTTTTCCTGTTGCTCCCCCACGCCATTTAGGTTTCATAGCGTTGCGGAGACCTGTATGGAGTTCTTCCATTTGTGCGCACGGTTTCGTTTCACCCGTAAGTTCTATTGTGAGATCTCCAATTATGAGAATCTTTTCTTTCGTGTTTTCGAAATCTATATCATCAACGAGTAAATTAGCTCGTCGATAAATGGGGTCCATCTGTTCCCCAATTTCCTGTTGTGCTTCATTCCATGCAGCAAGGGAGAGAATTGTAACTTGCCGGTGGTTAGCTTTCCCACCAACACACCCTTGAAGCCCTTCCCCCGTGATGCATTCAATGGATTCATGAGACACCATTTGTTCACCTTTTGCGGGTTTCGTCCAGATGTTTAATAATTCAGCCATTCCATATGTGTATCACGAAACCGTAACCACTATCCCGCCTATAAAAATTAAGATCATGGCCAAAATCACTTGTCGTGTTCGCTCACGTGAGCCGAAAAACCATCCGCTGAGAATAACGATGGCGATATTTTGAGCTGCTAGAGCTAATGGGGCAACAATATTTACTGCTCCCTTGTTGAGGGCTTCTAATAATAGAGGTAACGCTATTCCGATCATGATTCCTGATGGGATGAATTCAGGGAGAGCCTTTCGTGTTTGCGTTTTCCAAATGGGACCGAATTTTATAGCCACAAATATCCAGAGGGTGATTGATGCGGCTCCCAGTACGACTGTTCCTGACCACCATGATGAAACATCAGTGCCAATATTGAAATGGCGAGCTACAACATCGCGTATCGCAAACGTTAATGATGTCGCTATTGCAAATATGATCCCGATCTGTCGAAACCGTATTCCTTTTTCCCAACTAATCAAGGCGCTACCCAAAACAGTCAAGAGTGTCCCGATCATAATCGTCGTCTTCCAGGACTCATCTAGAAAAACAACAGCTAGAAGGACAGAGAAAACTGGTGAGGTTCCAATAAGTATGGATGTGCGTGCAGGCCCAATGGAACCGATCGATGACACAAATAATCCTTGTGAACTGCCCGGTGCGATCATACCAACAATCGCAAATTTCCAAAGTATGTCACTGTCTGGGAAATCGCTCCCAGATAAAAGCGCAAGCGTTAGAGAAACGATTGCAGCGATTGATACACCGACTGTCGCCCCGACAAGGGCTGAAGCACGTGAACGGTTAAGCGCCCATTTCACGATTGTTATGTTTATTGCCCAACAAATTCCAGAAACAATAGCGAGGACAGATGCTGTTTCCATTTTTTATTTCACCGACTCAAGAGACTGTATAGATCTCTTCACTCGCCATGTTGATGGGCGTGTATCCATGCACATAGGGTAACAACCGCTGACACTAAGTAACAGTTTGGACATCGTAACAGGGGAAATAATTACAAATTGGATACACGTTGTCCGAATGTTTGTTAGGTTCATTGCTAACAAACATAGGTGGAAGGGGGGTTACCTTGCACTATCACGTGTATACGCCACCTTGAATGAGTAAATAATACTTATACAAGGCGCCAGCGTGCATGTGAAGTGTTCCACTCTGCAGTGCGTTGGCGCCTTTTGTTTTAATCACTCTCTTCCAGAGATATCAATGAATGGTTGATGCAACTCCCAATGGTAAGTACTCTTCCCCTATGAGCACAGATATGCAGAATCTCAAAAAGCTTAATTTCCGCGCAGGTTGCCTGCATCTAATTTCATTTGCACTGATCTTAATTTTATCGAATGATGCATCTCTGCCTGTGGTCGCTACATATTTGACAGAAGCTCCCGGCACAGGAAATTTTTCTGACCCTATTAACTTATTTAATTTGAACATCAGCTACATGGTCGCGGGATTCATGGCGCTGTCAGCATTCTTTCACTTCTATATTTGTATCCCATCGACTTTCAAAAAATATGAGTTAAACCTTAGTAGGGGTATCAATACCTATCGTTGGGTTGAGTATTCAATCTCTTCCACGTTGATGATTATTGTCATCCTTCAGTTGAACGGAACATCTGATTACATCGCGTTGCTTGGAATCGCCGGCGTCAATGTGTGCATGATTCTGTTTGGCTGGCTTCAAGAACGTTATGTGAAAGCAGGGAATGGTGATTTGTTGCCATTCTGGTTTGGTTGCTTTGCTGGTTCAATCCCATGGATAGCTACAGTCTTTAACCTGATAGCGCCGAAGGGTCCGCCTGAAAGCACGACGCCTGGGTTTGTGTATGGGATTGTGATCTCGATCTTTATTTTCTTTAACTGTTTCGCACTCGTGCAATGGAAGCAATATAAAGCCAAGGGGAAATGGGTAAATTATCTTTATGGTGAACGGATTTACATTGTGCTCAGTTTCGTGGCGAAATCACTTCTTGCTTGGCAGGTGTTTTCAGGTTCATTAGCAAGTTAGCGAAGTTTCGCTTCCCCTTGATTTTCTGCGGCTGGTCGCGACTCTTCGGCTACGCTTGAGCAATGTCGTCTCCGCTTCCAATTACGTTTTTGCAGTCTGCATCTAGATTGCATCAGTTACCTGAACGAGCACTTGAATTGGCTATTGTGGGACGTTCGAATGTCGGGAAGTCATCGTTGATTAATGCATTGGCGAATCGAAAGAAATTAGCGAAGACATCAAAAACTCCTGGGGCGACTCAATTAATTAACGTGTATGAACTATCACCGGAGGGATCTGGGAATTGGTTGGTTGATCTTCCCGGTTATGGGTTTGCGAAAGCTCCAAAACAAGAAATGGAGCGATGGCGACGGATGATTGAAGAGTATTTGATGGAGAGCGAATCGTTGGGTGGGACCATTGTGTTGATAGATAGTTTGGTTGGACCGACAGAACTGGATTTGCAGATGGTTGACTGGCTTGACCATATTGATCTTCCGTATCGTTTCGTTGCAACAAAGTCGGATAAGGTTCGCTCCGCAAAAAGTAGTAAACGTCGGCAGGAATTAACGTCAAAATTGGGTGTTGAGAAGAGTGATGTTCTCTGGGTTAGCGCAGAATCTGGGAATGGTATTCCGCAGTTGCGATCTGAAATACTTGATTATTTCAAGTCTGATGATTGACCGCTTGCTTTCAGGAATACTTTTCTAAGGTCTTCTAACCCTGCTGGAAGCTCAATCGGGGGATCTGGCAGCGGAGTAACGTTGCGTTCGGCGAGAACTTTTTCTAATGCTTCGGGGTCGTCGCTCCATGATCGTGGATCTCCCATCATTACTTCATAGAGTTCAACTCCTTCATCCCCAGCTACGAAGGGACCAAAATCTGCACCAAGTGGAAGTTCAATATGAGTTCCGGGTCCGCACAGTCGGTCCCCGCACGTAAATTCACCTCGTAGGACAGTAAGTACGTGGGGGCTGTAATGACCGTGCTTTCGCACGATCATGCCGGGGTCCCATCGAGCAAACAGAGCAAGGTACATTGGGTCTTCAGAGAACGCCACCCACTTTTCCCATACATGTGATTCTGTTCCATCTGCATTGCGTTGGCTCTTTACAGGAATCCATGGAACGTCCGTATCATCATTCATAACAGTAAATGACGGCAGCATCTCTGGAATTCGTGGGCTACTCATGAAGGTTCATTTCATGTTTCTTTTGGTGAGTCGTCAAAGTTAATGACTTTCCCGCGATTAATACTGACCCAGTCCCGCGCCTCTAAATATGGTCGAAACGTTTCAGCTATTCGCCCTTGGTCTTGAAGCGATTTTAGTTTTTGCATCTCATAGAGATCCGGGAACTCCAACCATGAGACCACCGTGTCCCATAAGCGCATCGCTCTTTCCCCTTCAGGAGGGTCAATGAGAACCGGTCCGTAGAGTGGATGATCTCCGAAGAATAATGTTGGGACTCCGTAGCCGCCCGCATCAATAACTCGTTGATGATCAACTTTTATTTCCTCGTGTGTTGATTCATCAAGAAGTGACTCGTCAACAATGTTTGGATCCATTCCAATTTCTTCAAGAAGGTGCCGTGCGACGTCAGGGTCGTGTGGACGTTTCCCCTCTTCGTGCAGAGCTCGACCCGATCGTTCATACCATTTATCTAGATCATCCATGCTTTGGCGGCGAAGGATTGCCCCTATACGCATCATTGACCACCCATACGACCAGTCTCGTTCCCAAGGGTGCTTCTTGCCTTCTCGTAAATTCACTTCTTCAAGGCTGAAAAATTTCCAATTAATGGTCAATCCATTTTGTGCTCGCACGTTTCGGATCCACTTTGATGTCTGGTACGCCCAAGGGCACATCACATCAAAATGGAAATCAACTTCTGTAGGGGTAGTACTCATATGTTCCTTTTAGGGCCTGTTCCTATTGTTGTCGGAGAAGCGGGTGCTGATCAAGATGAGAGATCAGGAAGTGTCGGCTAGATTAGAGTATGAGACATCATGAGCACAGAATTCAATCCCGTTTTTACCCCGATAAAGCTTGGACCGGTTCAAATTCGTAATCGCGTCATTAAAGCCGCAACCTTTGAAGGTATGGCCATTGACAATATGGTCACAGATGCGCTCATTGATTTCCATAAAGCTTTCGCTCAGGGTCGTATTGGGATGACGACCCTTGCATATTGTGCGGTATCACCTGACGGACAAGGAGCACCTAATGAAATCGTTATGCGAGACGAAGCAGTTCCTGGTTTGAGATGTTTCGTGAATACGATGCATGAACTTGACGTCGCCGCTTCCATTCAGCTCGGCCATGCCGGTCCTGTGGGGATAGGAGTCGGTGGCCCTGCACTATCTGCATCAAAAGTTTTCTCAAAAACTCGATTCAAAAACACAACCCCAGCAGATGATGAGCAGATACAACGGGTCATAGATGACTTCGTGTCAGCAGCCGAACTAGCCGTTGAGAGTGGATTTGATTGTATTGAACTGCATTTTGGGCATGGGTATCTGATAAGTAATTTCTTGAGCCCTAAACTCAACAAACGAAAAGATGACTGGGGTGGTTCTCTTGAGAACCGTGCGCGTTTGGCTCGAACAATAGCCAAAAGAGTGAAAGAAGCCATTCAGGATAATGTTGCGCTCATAGCGAAACTCAATTTGGACGATGGGGTAAAGACTGGTTTCCATGTAGATGAATGCGTTGAGGTTGCAAAAATGCTTGAGAGCGACGGGGCCCTTGACGCTATTGAACTAACTGGTGGGAGTTCGTTCGAGAATCCTATGTATTTTTTTCGTGGAGATGTCCCCGTCCATGAAATGGCAGAGATTTTCCCGAGTCGAATTATGAAAACCGGTTTCAAGCTAACCGCTAAGAAGTTCATGCCGTATTACCCATTTGAGGAAGCGTACTTTCTTGAACAAGCAAGGCTCGTGCGTGAAGCCGTAGATATGCCATTGATTCTTCTCGGTGGCATTAACAATTTGTCTACCGTGCAACTAGCGCTTGATGAGGGATTTGATTTCGTTGCAATCGGCAGAGCCTTATTGCGAGAACCTGATCTCGTGAAGCGTTGGGAAGAAGGTAATGATGCTGATGGGTCATGTATCCATTGCAATAAGTGCATGCCGAGTATTTATCAGGGTACGCACTGTTGGATTGTGCCCGAAGATAACCGACCGGGTCATGATAAGTGGCCTCGTCAGGCGCAGAAAGTAGGTCTCAGTGATTGATGTTGAAAATGTAGGACGAGTCCGACTATTACGTTTGAATAGGCCGGAGGCGAAAAACGCTTTCAACGAAGCTCAGTATGACAGTCTTACTGAATTGCTTCTTGAGGCAGAAGGTGATTCAACTGTTGCCGTGGTAGTGATCACTGGTCAGGGGGATAGTTTCTCATCGGGAACTGATGTTGTTGAATTAGGGCAACGGATGGCTGATCCATCCTTCACACCTGGTACACACGGCTTTCCCGGCTTGGCAGATACATTGGTGAACTTCTCAAAACCCCTAGTGTGTGCGGTGAATGGCCTTGGATTAGGTATCGGAGTAACAATTCTTGGATTATCTGACCTTGTTTTTATGGCTCATAGCGCTCGGGTGAAATGCCCATTCACGGACTTAGCGTTGGCACCGGAAGCGGCCAGTAGTTTTACTTTTCCTGCAATCATGGGCAGACAGAATGCAACATGGACATTATTAAGTTCACAATGGCTTTCAGCGGAGGAATGTTTTTCAATGGGATTAGCTTTTAAGCTCTGCTCTGATGAGGAATTGTTGGATGTCACAATGGAACATGCTCAAATCTTGGCAGCAAAGCCAATTAGTTCTTTGATTGCATCAAAGAAACTCATCATGGACCCGATACGTGAACGTATCCAAGCAGCCCGAAAAGATGAGGATAGTGCATTCGCCAAACTCTTAGGTAAACCAGCAAATCTTGAAGCATTACAGGCGTTCGCTGAAAAGCGTGATCCAGATTTCTCTAGTCTTGGGGAATAATGTTTAGGAATCAGGGTTTGTTGCGCAACTAAAAACTAGGCAGTTCCCAGTTATTTTGTAACTGGTATCTGAATAAGGAATCCAGACAGGTTGACCTTGTTTTACGCTAAGGCTGTTCCCTAAATTGTTTGTGATCTTGAAGTTATTTTGTGTTGATATCAAGATCTCCGGACCATGTACAGCGGCCTTAAACTCTTCGTTTAGGTCAAGGCGGGTCAACATAAATGGTGTAGGTGATTCGTATGAGTGAAGAGGTTCCGCTGGTTTCTGAATCTGCGGTTGTTCAGAAACGAAAGAGGCGATAGATAAGAACTCTTGGGCGTTTACATGTTTAGGAGTGAGTCCGCATCGAACGACATTGTCACTATTAGAGGTTATTTCAACTACATTCCCGCGAAGGTAGGCATGGGTACTTCCTGGAGACACATATAGGAAATCTCCCGGTTTGAGGGTTACGAAGTTCATCAGTAAAAACAAGAGCAGACCTGGATCATCCGGATATGTTTCAGTGAGATCAGCAAAATATGTCATTTCCTTTTCGTTTATGACTGTTTCGCTCATATCGGAGGATAGAACAGTAGACGTAATTGATCGGATCGTATCTGAGTCTGTTGAGAGTATCTTCTCACAGACTTCTTTGAGTCCTTCATCAGGTGTTTCTTCTGAGAGGCCTTCCTTTAGCCAATAGAGGTTTGAGTGTCCTGCTGCGTCAATGATTGCGTAAATTTCTTTTGCTTCTCTGAAGCCGAACTTGAGATCTGTTTCTGTTAAGGCGCACACGATTTCTTCTTTTCCTCGAGGCGAAGAATACGGTTGTGCCGCAGTAAGGCCGTGCTGCGTTGATGCATAACCTTCTTCAGCCTGTTTTGCGTTTGGATGAACTTGGATAGATAAGGGTTCTCGGATCGCAAGTATTTTCATGATGAAAGGTAGTTCATTTTGAAAATCGCTGGCATGGGGTCCTAACGTATTTTGTGGGTCAATTGAAATGATGTCATCAAGTCCACGATTGCTTTCTACTGTTCTGCTTGGTGATGTTGGGTGGGCTCCCATCCAGAGTTCAGCCTCAGGTTGATCTCCTTTGGGTCGTCCTTGGAGTTCAGGAATGAATGAGTAGTCACCCCAGTGGTAATGCTGAATGTTTGGGGCAAGCAAATCCATGATATTTACTGACTCTCTTCTCGGTATTCTCGTAGAACTGAGACGAGTTCGTCAAGGGATTGAACGATGGTGTCCAAAGAGCGTGAAATCATCAAGTTAACGACTTCCTCTCCTTCAAAGCGTTTTCGCCAGTCGGTAAAGACCCCTATGGCAGGTTTTTGTAAAGCTGCTGCGTATCCGAGTTCCCATGCAGTTCCATCATCGGTGGTGATTCCGTTAAGGTTTGCGACGACGAGATCTGATGTGCGGATTGCGTCGCGATTGTTTTCAAAAATTGTTTGCACCGTTTCAGGAGTCTTTTCAGGGTTGTCGCGATGCGGTAGAAACGTGTTGAATCCGATTGCAGTGATTGTTTGTTCTATTTGTTCAATCCACCAGCGTTCCCCTTCATCAAAGAGGGGTCCTGCGACGTAAACGATTTTCGGATTCATACCTTTTATTATCTCGTGCATTCACATCTTTCCGGTTTTTATTCAGAAATGAATTGATTTAGTCAGCAGTGCTGTCCTGAATAAGTATTGATTTGTAGGATGCATCTATGGATAAAAGCGGCCACTTGGCATTCTGCTCGTTTCTTGCCGCGCATTTTCCCTTGGTAAACGATCACCCAGATGTGGCTGGTTTACTCAGAGATCCTTATATTCTTCAAAACTTAGGGGCTGCAATGGCAAGCCCTTTTCACGATGAGGAAATTACGAAAATCATTGCTCCAGAAGCAAGGGGGCCCGTGTTGGGAGCTCTTGTAGCAGCATATTTGAAAGCAGGGTTAGTGCTTGTCCGTAAAGAAGGGAGAAATCATCCCGGTGCTGACAAAACCATTACATCTGATGAAACATGGACTGGTGAAAGGATAGGTTTTCTGACTCGATCATTTGATCTAGATGAGAGTGACCGAATTTTAGTCGTAGATGATTGGGCTACGACAGGAAATACGATTCGTGTAGCGAAGACATTTATTGAGGAGAACGGAGCAACCTATATTGGTTCTTCGGTCATAGTGAATAAGTCAGATCCTGAAATACTTGAAGCGTTGAATATTGCGTGGTTGGTCAACTTCGACGATCTTGTCTAGCTGAAGTTATTTCCTCTTATAAGCGATTTCTTTTGAGAGTAGTTATATGTTGCGATACCTATGAGATGTTTCAACGCGGCTTTACCAAACTCTTTACTATCGGTTCCTGTGGGACTGGATAGCTCTACAAGATTGTTTTCATCAATTTCTTTCACATACTTGATGAGAATCGTTTTTTTGTGTGGGTGTCTGATCGCCACGATGTCATCTTTTTCGCATTGGGTTGCAGGCTGGATGAAGACGATATCTTTGGGTTCGAGTACGGGCGCCATGCTGGTGCCTGCGACTCGGAATAGTTTACGTTTTCGTGACGCTAAAGCTATGAGTTCTTTGAGAACCGTTGGTATCAACTTGCTTCGTAGTACGTGACTTCTCTGCTTTTGCTTTCCCAGAACATGTTATGGATTTTCTCGCATGCGGCCATGAGTTCATCGGCTGCTTCCACGGAAACATGTTGCTTTGTTTCTGAGCAGGCTTTCGCTGCGTTCCAGAAAACGTCGTGAAGGTCAGGGTATGCCTCAAGATGTACTGGTTTGAAGTAGTCGGTCCAGAGTACTAGCAGTTCGTGCTTGGCTAGTTCGGCTTGTTCTTCTTTAATAGCGACGTATCTACCTACAGTGTTGAGGTATGAGGCTACGGCTTGAGTATCGCCTGGCTCGGGTGGGGTAAGGTCAAGTATTTTTTTGGTCATTGACCGTACAGCTTCAGCTGCGATTCGTGCTGATGCTGGGTCGTATACTCCGCACGGACCGTCGCAGTGAGCTTCAGCTACGGGCAGTTCGTTGAGTCCGAATAGTTTTGAAAGGGTGTTTTCTTCCATGTGAAGATATCTCCTCGGTGTTTGGTGTTGTCCTCAATGTATCAATAGCAGGGAGTGGAGTCCAACAAATGTGACCGGTTCAATTCAATTTTCCTGCCAAATTATGATTTGACACTTGAGTTATGGCTTGGGAGGTTCTTCTAATGAGTTTCGCGCTGTTGTTTTCAGCTTTTGGGTACGGGCTACGTCATGGTTTTGACTGGGACCACATCGCAGCACTCACGGATATTTCGTCTGTGGAGAAGAGCAAAAAGCGTGCGTTTCTTTTGTCGAGTTTTTATGCATTGGGGCATGCTGCGGTTGTGATGGTTTTAGGAGTGGCGATCATTCTTGCTGATTTCACTGTGCCCGAGAGTGTGGATACGACGTTGATGTATTTCATTGGATTGTCACTTATTGCTCTTGGGGTTTGGGTTCTGACGGGCATTTTCTTTCAAGGAAGTAATTTCAGGTTAAAGAGTAGATGGATGTTAATCCGTGATGGATTGTTTAAGGGTGTGAAGAGAATCCAGCGAACTGCGAGAGGGCGTAGTATCAGCGTTGAGCATTCACATGGGCATCACCACGACGGTGATGTTGAACTGCATGAACATTCCCATGAGTCCAGACCTAGTGATGCAGGGCATCATCATGTGCATAAGCATGAACTTTTCCTTGATCAGGAATCTCTGAGTAGTCCTACAGCGATCGGTGTTGGTGTGTTGCATGGTATTGGGGTTGAAACACCTACCCAGATCGCTATTTTTGTTGCGACAACGCAGGCAACTGGGAAAGCTGGGGGTTTGCTTATTCTTTTATTCTGGGTTGTTGGCCTTATTCTTGCGAATTCAGCGATTGCGTTGTTGTCTATTGGTGCGAATGATTGGCTTCGGACACACACGGTGGTTTATCGAGTCTTGGCAGCGATCATCGGCATTGTCAGTGTGATTGTCGGGATTCTTGTCCTTATAGAGAAGGACGGGATACTACCCGCGTTCTAAGCGCTCAATTACTTGTTGCAGTGTTGGTAGTGAGCTTTGCGCTCCAGCGACAAGTGTTGTTGCGGCACCTACACGCACAGCTTGTTCAACGGAAGCGATGAGGTCTTTACCTTGTGAAAGCCCACCTGCAAGTGCCGCACAGAATGCGTCACCAGCTCCTGTCGTGTCAACTGGTGTAACAACGGGCGCTGGGATATGGGCGACGTTATTGTTGGCAATGACAACTGCTCCATCAGCTCCAAGGGTTACAACTACGGAGGCGCATGGAAGCGTTTGAGCTGCTGAGATTGCCTTATCCACGGAATCTATTGGACCTGTTCCAGCTAAGAGAGACAATTCAGTTTGATTAGGGACGAGCACATCAACGATATCTAAGAGTTCAAGTGGGACGATTTCCTCTGGAGCAGGAGCAGGGTTCCATACAAAGACTCCTGATGTGTTTCTACCCGTTGCTACCACCGTTTCTATTGGTATTTCAGACTGTGTGAGAACAACAGTTGCGGTTTCGAGAAATGGAATGTTTTCTACATCTTCAGGTATGAGTCGCGCGTTCGCTCCAGGGCTGACGACAATGGAGTTATCACCATCTGCTTGAACCGCAATCATGGCTATCCCTGAAGGCACGTCTTCTGTTTCAAACAAAAATGATGTATTGACATTATCTTCTTGTAAGCAGTGTTTGAGGAATTTTCCATTGTTGTCATCACCAATGCGTCCGATAAACGCTGATGAATACCCTAATCGTGATGTTGCCACTGCTTGGTTGGCACCTTTCCCGCCGGGAATCTGTGCGAGGTCTCCGCCCAACACTGTCTGCCCAACGAGTGGAATAGCGTCAACATTGACTACAAAATCAAGATTGCATGAGCCAACTACTGCAACATCTATAGACATGATGAGATTCTCCCACACGTGTCATCAGTAAACCAAAATCGCTCTGGGGTCATCCGTACACTCCGAGAAGCTTGCCTGTTAACCCTATTGCGGCAACAATCATGAAGATTCGGATTACCCGCTCCCCGCCTTTCACGGCTATGCGGGCTCCTACCCAACCACCAAGTGAAAGCCCGACCGTTAGGATGATGGCCGGCCACCATCTCACCTTTCCTTGAATAATAAAAACGGGTAAAGCAGTTACTGTGACTGCGAGCGTGACGAGAACCTTCACAATATTTGCTTTCATAAGGGGTAGACCTGCTCTCGTTAAGAATGCAAGCAGGACGAGTCCGACTCCCATTTGAATCGCGCCAGCATATATTCCGATGAAAAGAAAGACGATGAAGATAACCGTTTTTGAGTACTGGCTAGTTGAGTCAGCCGTTTTGGGTTCACGTAATGAAAGGAAAATAATTGGGAGCATCAAAATACCGAAAATCGTTTCAAAGGCGCGATCAGTGATTTGACTTATCGCTATAGAGCCAATTAACGATCCGATAACGACTGGCAGGAAGAAAGGAACTGCTTCTTTATACGCGGTCACTCCTTGACGATGAAAAGAAAGAATCGTTGTCCCGTTCGAAACAAAGATTCCTAAACGATTAGAGCCGTTAGCGAAATTTCCAGGGACACCAGCGAGAACCAATAAAGGCACGGTTAGTGATGAGCCTCCACCTGCCATTGCATTCACTATTCCTGCAGCCCAACCACCGCAAAAAAGTAATATTGCTTCCCACCAAACCATCAGTCCACCGTACCCCAGACGACAGCTATACAAACTAATTTCAGATTTAGTATGACAACATACAATTCTTGATTTATAGTCTCGGTATTGGTCGCGAAAGCGAGCTGGTCATTGGTTCTCTATGACACACCTATGATCTGAAGCCAAAACACAATATTGGAGATCAGGTATTTTGGATACCCGTTCAACCAAAAAAGGCAGTTTTAGTGAACGAAAAAAGTTAGGACTGTTAGGAACTAATAAAGGAGTACTCAAAGATGAAAAAAATTATTGCAATTTCCGTGGTTTGGCTTCTTTGCCTTACCGGATGTGGAGGAGATAGTTCTGAATCTAAGTCCTCAGACGATCCAGCTATCGAAGAAGCTATTGACAGCGTAGTGAATGACCCCGAATTTCCCGGCGATCGTGAACAAGCTGCGTGCTTTGTTAATTACATACTTGATAATACTTCATTAACCATTGAGGACTTCGATAACGATGAGGTGGTGTCTCAAGATATGGAAGAAGCCAGCGAGATACTTGAAGCGTACGTTACAGGTTCTATCGCCTGTGGTCTAGAGATTGACTTATTCAGCGAAGACAATGGTTCTGAAGATGTTATTTCTTCGGGCGGAAACTATGGTGACGACCCTTACCTAGACAAATTGTGGCAGCAATGCGCCGATGGAGATAACCAAGCTTGCGATGACCTTTTCTGGCAGTCCCCAGGAGGTAGTGAATACGAAGCATTCGGATCGGATTGCGGCGGTCGAGGCGGTTTATGTGAAACTTCTAGCGGAAACTATGGTGACGACCCTTACCTAGACAAATTGTGGCAGCAATGCGCCGATGGGGATAA
>Ga0208277_1000653_pt1 | contig 20329 bp, 13 predicted proteins | sample ETNtaG_5_FD_185782 | JGI IMG/M metagenome (GOLD analysis project Ga0208277, IMG submission 185782) | Marine microbial and viral communities from oxygen minimum zone, Eastern Pacific Ocean - ETNP201406SV205 (SPAdes) (version 2) | ecosystem: Environmental > Aquatic > Marine > Oceanic ...
TCTCATTCTACTATTTCTCATTTAGGCACACTACGCTGGCGTAGTATCGGCCCTTCCCGCGGAGGACGAGTAGTTGCCGTGGCAGGAGACCCGATCAATTCACAGGTGTTTTATTTTGGCGCGGTGGCAGGCGGTATCTGGAAAACCGTGGACGGCGGGACCTATTGGGAAAATGTATCAGACGGCTTTTTGAATAGTGCGGCTGTTGGTGCTTTGACGGTTGCCCCTTCAGACAATAATGTAATTTACGCCGGAATGGGAGAATCCACCATCCGGATTGATGTCTCGTTCGGAGACGGAATTTACAAATCAACCGATGCAGGAAAAACATGGAAAAACATCGGACTCCAGAACACTAGACATGTCAGCGAAATTCGTGTCCATCCGGAAAATCCGGATTTGCTTTATGTCTCTGCCTTTGGTGATGCATTTGGCCCAAACAAAGATAGAGGAATTTATCGTTCAGTAGACGGTGGCGAAAACTGGGAACAAATTCTTTTTCGTAGCGAAAAAGCAGGTGCAATCGACTTGAGCATGGATCCTAACAATCCCCGAATCCTCTATGCTTCTTTCTGGGAAGCCTACAGAAACTTTTGGAGCATGAACAGCGGGGGCCCTGACAGCAGTCTATACCGCTCAACAGACGGCGGAGATTCATGGACTGAGATTACAAACAATCCCGGACTCCCGAAAGGCACAAAAGGAAAAATCGGGGTCTGTATTTCTCCGGCAAAAAGCGAACGTATCTGGGCCATTATCGAGGCAGAGGATGCGGGACTTTACCGCTCAGATAATGGTGGTGAAAGCTGGGTTAAAACTTCCGGTAACCGTGATCTGATTCACCGCCCCTGGTATTATTGTCACGTTTTCGCAGACCCTCAACACGCCGACACGGTCTATATCACCAATCTCCAAATGTGGAAATCAACCGACGGTGGAACTAATTTTTCTGAAATCACTACTCCGCATGGTGATAATCACGACCTCTGGATAGACCCGGAGAATCCATTACGCATGGTTCAGGGCAACGACGGTGGAGCTTGTGTTTCTTATAACGGCGGAGAAACATGGTCGACAATTTATAACCAGCTAACTGCACAGTTTTACCGCATAGACATAGACAATAATTTCCCATATCGGGTTTACGCTACGCAACAGGATAACACAAGTATCAGTGTGCCAAGTGCTAGTGCTTATGGTGCAATTACGTTACAGGAAAGCACTTTCCCTGGAACAGGTGAAAGCGGATTCATTGCGGTAAAACCTGATGATCCAGACATTGTTTATATTGGTGCGGTCGGTAGTTCTCCTGGGGGGGAAGGTGCTCTGCAACACTACAATCACAAAACAAAACAGCTGCGGCTCGTCAATATCTGGCCCGAAGAAAAATACGGGTGGGCTCCAAAAGATTTGAAATACCGCTTTTCCTGGACCTTCCCGATTGCCTTTTCTCCACATGATTCCGGAATAGTCTACGCCTGCGGTAATCATGTCTTCCGAACAAATAATGAAGGACACAGTTGGGAACGCATCAGTCCGGATTTGACGCGCGCGGACGAAAGCAAACTTGATGTTTCAGGTGGTTTGACCATTGACAGCAGTGGTGCAGAACACTACGCGTGCATTTCAACTTTTGCAGAATCCCCTCACCAATCTGGAATTTTCTGGACGGGTAGTGATGACGGACTAGTCCATACTTCACGAGACGGGGGAAAGAACTGGCAAAATATCACTCCCCCCAATCTTCCGGAATGGTCCTATATTTTCTGCATCGAAACATCAGTACATGATCTGGAAACTATTTTTCTTTCGGCAACACGCTACAAACTGAATGATTACCGCCCATTGCTATACAAATCGACAGACGGCGGCAAGAAATGGAGCAGCATCAACGGTAACTATCCGGAAACTGAAATCAGCAGGGTAATCCGCGAAGATCCAACTTGTCCGGGATTGTTGTTCGTCGGTTCTGAAACCGGAATTTTTATGAGCACCAATTCCGGAAAAAACTGGCAGAAACTTGGCGGTAACTTCCCTATTGTTCCGGTTTACGACATGAAAATTAAACAGGATGATTTGGTCGTCGGCACACACGGACGCTCCTTCTGGATTCTGGATGACCTGACACCACTGAGGAAATTCGCCCGTAAAACATCCGGAAAGAAAAAGAAAGGTTCAGGAGGGGTCCAGTTTTTCCCGCCACGCACTACATTCCGTCGTACATTGAACTGGAGTGTAAATCTGTTTCTCGGAGACGGCAAAAACTACAGCCCTGATTTCGGTATGCCCGGCACACATTACGAGGAAACCTCGCCGGAAGGAGAAAAACGATTCCGATATTTGGATATGGGAGAAAATCCTCCTGAAGGAGTGATAGTAAATTATTTTCTTGAATCAGAAACACCGGGACCTTTAGAATTAGTTATTTTAGAGGACAACGGTAATGAAATAGATCGTTTTTACAGCAAGAATTCCTCCGAAGATCTAAAAAATATAGAGAGCAAAGATGAGGACGAAAAACCAAATTTGCCCGTAAAACCTGGATTTAACCGCTTTGTCTGGAATATGCGCTACCCCGGACCGGAAGTGAAAATTGATAAAGCGCTTGAAAAACCTGCTTATAAACCTTTGGGACGTGGAGAAGGTTTTCCGGCTGGAGGACCTATTGCTCCTCCGGGAAAATATCAATTACAGCTGAAAACATCATCGGCTGAAATCACACATTCTTTTGAAATTACTAAAGACCCACGTTTAAAAACCTCTGCGAAGGATTATGCCCAGCAGTTTGAACTATGGTCAGAAATCACAAATCGGGTTTCAGCAACTAACTCAGCAATCAACAAAGTTCGGAAGATAAACCTGCAAATTACTGAATTACTTGGACGTGAAATATTCACCCGGCCTGCCCCTGAAAAGTCATTAATCGCCGTCAGGAAAGCCACGGAATCACTTATGAATAAACTCAGTCAGATTGAAAATCAATTGACACAAAACCAATATGAAACTCCTTCCGACCGACTGCGCCACCCGACCATGCTCAAGCAGAGAATGGAAGCTTTGGTGAGCGTAGTTTCTATCTCAGACGCCGCTCCTCCTCAACAAGCTTATGCAGTTTATGAAGACTTGAGCAGCAAAATAGGCGATCAACTTGCGCTGTTGAGCAAGCTCGAAAAACAAGATTTGCCGCGTGTAAACAAGCAGATCGAACAAGCCGGAATTCCTAAACTGCAGGCTTGAGATGTTAGGCATTCACGGACTGCTCAAAATAAGTGCAGCGGATTTCATTGTCCGTACTGCCTATCAAATGGGCAAGACACCGCTGTTGCCGCTCTTCGCAGCCAGCCTCGGTGCAAACGCCACTATTTTGGGACTGATCGTTTCGGTTTCAACTTTAACCGGAATACTGCTCAAACCAATCTTCGGTTTCCTCTCCGACCGTTGGGGGCGCTGGATTTGGCTTTTAACGGGGACACTGCTTTTTGCCGGAATTCCGTTCCTTTATCCATGGGTAACGACTCCCAAAGAATTGCTCATTTTACGTCTCATTCATGGATTAGCCACCGCGATTTACGGACCAGTCACAATTGCGTGGGTCATTGAGCAGGGTCAGCAACAAGGAAATTCTGCTCGAAACCGCGCCGAACGTTTAGGCTGGTTCGGCATGGCCCGAAGTGGTGGTTACCTGCTTGGTCCAACGATTGCCGCTGCACTTTTGTTAGTCTTTGAAGAACCATCAACAGTTTTTACACTCATTGGTCTTTTAAGCTCCACTGCGTTGTTGCCCGTGTTGTTACTAAAAAATTCAGCTCCGGCTAAAACACCCTGCTTTACTTTACGGCAGCAAACAAAATCAGCATTCCAGGCAGGCATCAAGACTCCGGAACTATGGCTTGCAGGAAGCCTGGAATGTGTAGTCTATCTCGGCATTTACGCTACAAAAACTTTTTTGCCGCTCTATGCACTGGAATCCGGAATCTCGATTTTGTGGGTTGGACTTTTCTTTTCGGCTCAGGAATTATTCCATTTGATCGGACGTCCATTTGGTGGACGTTTAAGCGACCGTTTAGGTTATCTGCCGGTTGCTGCTTCTGGAATGCTGCTGGCTGCAATTTCTCTTGGATTGTTACCTTTGACAAACAGCCCTCTCAATCTGCTCATACTCGCAATTAGTTTTGGGCTTTCACAAGCCTTAATTTTCCCTTCAACACTGGCGCTCTTCGCGGAGAAAATGGATACAAGTCACACCGGCACAGGTGCCGGAATGATTGGATCCTTAAAAAATTCTGCTAAAGTAGCAGGACCGATTCTCGGAGGATTGCTCATAAATTGGCAAAGTTTTGCCTGGATGTTTTGGAGTATGTCCATTTTGCTGATTCTCTGGAGCCTCGTTTTGCTGCTCAATCTGCTCAGTGAAAAAACAATAAATCCAAAAAGAAAGTACAGCAGAGCGTTTCCAGTTAATACCTAAATTGACCTCAAAAAGTAAAAACAATTCACCCTCAATCGTAATTTATACCTTCCTGCTCACAAGTGTCTTGCCTTGCATTTTCAGAAATGCTTAACATGTAAGATTAATTTTTGATAGAAAAACACAGTTTGACTAAAATAGAAAATTAATGAAAACATTATATATAGGCGGATTAGTTTTTGACGGCATCGGTAATTTACTGGAAGATCACGGAGTGTTGGTAGATGGAGAACGGATTTCAAAAATAGCACCCAGCAGAGAGTTTGAGGGCTACATCGGTGAAAAAATCGACACAAGCAGTGGAACTCTCCTGCCAGGACTAATCGACTGTCATGTCCATCTGGTTTATTGCGGAGAGGCTGATCCAAAGTCGAGTCTGCTGAAATTGGGTCCAGGCCAGATTGTGATGAACGCATTCGAAAATGCTCAGAAAACTTTAACCAGCGGTGTCACCTCAATCAGGGATTTAGGCGGACGTGATTATTTGGAATTTGCTGTGCGTGATGCGTGCAATTCAGGAAAGCAGTTTGGTCCGACAATTATGGCCGCAGGTAAAATGATCTGTATGACCGGCGGTCATGGAAATGCTTTTGGTAGGATTGCGGATGGACCGGATGAAGTTTTGAAAGCAGTACGTGAGCAAATTCATGCGGGATCTGATGTGATCAAGTTGATGGCAACCGGTGGTGTGATGACACCAGGAGTTAATCCGGAAGACGCGCATTATACGGAGGAGGAGTTACGAGTCGGCGTCAATGAAGGACATCGTTTTAACCGCACATGCGCCAGTCACGCACAGGGTGCAGCAGGAATTTTGAATGCGGTACGTGCCGGAATGGATTCGATTGAGCACGGAATTTTCATGACACAGGAATGCCTGGAAGAAATGATAGAAAAAGGTACGTATTTAGTTCCTACACTTGCCGCAGTTAATAATATTTTTCTCAATCGAGACAACGGTATCCCGGCTTTTATTGTGGAAAAAACAATCCGTGTGCGTGAACGTCACCATCAGTCGATAAAAATGTTTTATAATGCAGGAGGTAAAATTGCAATGGGCACCGATGCCGGGACTCCATTCAACGTTCACGGTGACAACAGCCAGGAACTTCAGTATATGGTTGATCTTGGTATTTCAAACAGTGATGCACTGAAGATTTCAACCGCAAATGCCGCGGACTTGATGGGAATGGAAGATAGAGGGCAGATTCGTGAAGGTGATTTTGCGGACTTGCTGATTGTTTCCGGAAATCCGTTGGAAGACATTTCCGCAGTTGCTGACCGTGGTAATCACAGAAGTGTAATTAAAAATGGTTTAATTAGTTCAATTTAATTAAGTTCTTCAAGGAGAAACATGACAGTGATCAAAGAGATTAAACTGTTACATGATGAAATGACAGAATGGCGTCGCGACATTCACCAGCATCCTGAACTTAAGTTTGAGGAAAATCGCACTTCGGATCTGGTAGCAGCAAAGTTGGAGGAATTTGGTATAGAGATTCACCGTGGACTCGCGAAAACCGGTGTTGTAGGAACAATTCGCAACGGTGACGGACCTTCAATTGGCTTGAGGGCTGATATGGATGCTTTACCATTAGAAGAAAAAAACACATTTAAACACGCTTCGAGCAATCCCGGCAAAATGCACGCATGCGGTCATGACGGCCACACTGCGATGTTGCTAGGAGCTGCAAAACACTTAGCTTCGAAAAAAAAATTTAAAGGCACAGTTCATTTCATTTTTCAACCAGCTGAAGAAGGAGGAGGAGGAGGAGAATTGATGATAAAAGAAGGTTTGTTTGAAATGTTTCCAGCTGATTCAGTATATGGTCTGCATAACTGGCCTGAGATGCCCGCCGGTATTTTTGGGGTTGGTTCAGGCCCTATCATGGCTGCTGCAGATAGCTTTGATTTAATAATAAACGGTCTTGGTGGACATGCAGCTATGCCAGATAAATGCATTGATCCTATAGTGATTGCATCACAAGTTGTGAATGCATTACAGGCCATTCCTAGCAGAAACACTCATCCGGTAGATTCTTTGGTAATCAGTGTCACTCAAATACACGCAGGTGATGCCTACAATGTTATTCCAGACAGTGTAACAATGAAAGGAAGTGTAAGGACATTTCAAACTGAAACACGCAAAGAAATTCCTTCATCCATGTTACGTGTAGCAGAAGGTGTATGTCAGGCCTTCGGAGCAAATTGCGAACTTAACTATATGTTAGGTTATCCTGCAACTGTCAATTCAGTTCCGGAAACGGATATTTCCGCAAAGGCCGTTGTTGATTTACTTGGTGAAGATAATATTATTCGTAATCCAACCCCCAGTATGGCATCAGAGGATTTTTCATACATGTTGGAGAAACGTCCGGGATGCTATGTCTGGCTTGGAATTGCCCCCAAAGAAGGCGTTTCAGCCGAATTGCTACATAGTTCCCGCTATGATTTTAATGATGATGTTCTAACGATCGGAGCAAGTTATTGGGTAAAATTGGTGGAAAACGAACTCCCCGCTTAATGCACAATTAAATTACTATATAGAATCTTATGGAAATTAAAGGTACAATAAAAAAAATATCAGAAACAGTACAAATTTCGGAACGATTTCGCAAACGTGAGTTCGTTGTAGAATACGCTAGCAATCCGGATTATCCACAACCACTCCAGTTTGAAATGGTACAGGACCGTTGCGAATTACTGGATTCTTTTCAGGAAGGCCAACTGGTGGAAATTTCTTTCGATTTAAGAGGACGAGAGTGGACAAATCCCCAAGGGGAGGTGAAATATTTTAATTCCCTCCAAGCATGGAAACTAGTTGGAGAACAAAGCTCCGCAAAACATTCTGCTCCAAAATCAGAGCAATCACCCCCCGTATCAGAACCAACAACTCAGGAAAAACCAGGTTGGCTGGAAAATGAAATCTCAGATGATTTGCCCTTTTGAAAACTTTCACTTCCTTTTATTTCAGTAACATCAATATTTTCAAAAAATGCTAGTAATTTTACATCCTGACACTGACGAAACCACTGAAGCATATAAACAAACTTGGAGCCATCTTCAGGGGTTAGAAAATATTCGTTTAAAAAAACACACAGTGCAAGGGAGAATTCAGGGACTGACTGAGATATATTTAATAGGAGACACTGCCAAAGTTAACCTAGAAGAAATCAGATCCCTTGCCGCAGTGGAAAGTGTTGTCCGAATTTCCCATGACTTCAGAATTCTAGGACGTCACTCAAAGGATACAGGTTCGATAGATTTCGAATATAACGGCGTTCATTTTAATCAGAACTGCTTCCATATTTTCGCTGGGTTATGTGCAGTAGACAATCCTGAAAATGTTGAACGGATGCTACAGGCTCTAAAGGATAATGGACAAGTTTGTACTAGAATGGGGGCATATAAACCTCGTACAAATCCCTATTCTTTTCAGGGACACGGTAAAGAATGTCTACCTTATGTTTTCGAGTTGTCAGGAAAGTATGGGATCAAGGTAATTGCGATGGAAGTTACCCATGAATCACATATTGAGGAAATTGATGAATGCCTGGAAAAATTGGGGAGGCCAACCGGTGTAATGCTCCAGATTGGAACCCGCAACACGCAGAATTTTGAATTGCTTAAAGCAATCGGAAGGCAGCACACATATCCTGTTTTACTCAAAAGAGGATTCGGAATTTCTTTGAGTGAGTCTCTCAATGCCGCCGAATATCTGGCCAGTGAAGGAAATAACAAAGTTATTTTTTGTTTGCGAGGGATGAAAACATCGTTCAACGAGCCGCACCGGAACATGGTAGATTTTGCTCATTTACCAATCGTTAAACGCTTAACTAAAATGCCAGTTTGTATAGATCCTTCACATTCGGTAGGTATAAGAGATTCTTCACCAGATGGAGTTTTAGATCTTTTACATTCAACATCACAGGGTATTATCTCGGGTGCAAACATGGTATTAGTGGATTTTCATCCCTCTCCTTCGGAAGCTCTTGTGGACGGTCCGCAAGCCTTGACTCTAGATGAATTGCCAAAGTTTATTGAAGACACCAGGATTACAAGGGAAGCTTACAAAAAAAGAGTCACTCTTTGGAAGTAGTAATAAAAAATAATTACCCGCTTTTACAAAGTGATCTTCATAGAGAAAATTAGTTCTTACTTAGATATTTTGCTTCCAAACGCCCTTTTTCTTCATCTACAAAATAGAACAGCACAGCACCAATCACAAACAACACAATTATAGAAGCAATACTCCAACGTGCTGCATCCTGCCCAACTTGGATTAGCTGTTCTGCACTTGGAGATTCCGGCATCAGCAAATTTCTCATGATAAGCCCCACCACTCCCATCAAAGCCGGACCAAGAATAGCTGCAAATTTGCCTAACATATTGTAAAATCCGAAATATTCTGCAACCTGATTTTTAGGGATAAGGCGGGAGTAATAGGAACGACTCAGCGCCTGAATTCCTCCTTGGACCAGCCCAATCACTACTGCCAGTACATAAAATTCATATTTCTCACGCATCATCGAACCCCAGATTGTCACAGCGATATAAACTCCTATGGCTAGAAATATTGAAGGACGGACTCCCCAATGCTCACCTAGTCTTCCAAAAATAAGTGCGGCCGGAAAACCTACAAATTGTACAATCAGAAGGGCGATTATCAGATCATTCGATTCAAAACCAATCGTTATCCCATAATCCACTGCCATCTTAACAATCGTATCAACACCATCAATATAAAACCAATAAGCAAGCAAAAACAGTAGTACGGTTTTTAAATGACGGATTTCCTGAAAAGTTCTATAAAGCTGATTAAATCCTTCTCGGACCGAATTCTCCGTGCTCTCATTTTTTCCGGATTCAGGTTCCGGAACCCACGCTATGGTAATAATTGTAAATGTTCCCCACCAGAGAGCAACACTCACAAAAGACCAACGTACAGCTTCACCAGCATCTGCAAGTCCGAAAATAGTGGGTTGGAGAGTCATCACAACATTTAGAAAAAACAACAACCCTCCACCGAGGTAACCCATGGCAAAGCCTAAACTAGATACTGAGTCTACATTTGATTCATCCGCCACACTGGGTAGAAGCGAATCATAAAAAATATTAGCACCGGAAAAACCGATTACTCCCATCACATAAACAAAAATAGCGAGCACCCATTCACCTTTTCCGACTAGATACAGGCCTGCCGTCATCAAGACTCCTAGATAGGCAAATGAAATCAAAAATTTTTTCTTGAATGAACCTCGGTCAGCAATTGCTCCAAGTATAGGCGCCATCAGGGCAACGAGCAAACTTGCGATTGAATTACCGAAACCGAGCATTGCTGTGCTTTGATTTACATCTGCACCTATACTCCAGTACTGCTTGAAAAAAATTGGGAAAAAACCAGCCATAACAGTTGTAGCAAAAGCAGAATTTGCCCAGTCATACATAGCCCAACCCCAGATTAATTTGCTTTTCTGTTTCATTTTATGTCCTTAGAATGGGACTTGAGTCAATTAATTTCAGAAGCTTCCGGAGCCTCAAGATTTTCTTTAACTTTTTGCTGAATCAGCTTTGAAATCCCCAGTGCTTCATCGTGCGTCATTTCAATAGCTGTTACTTGGTGCATCCTACCGTCCACTGATTTAAGTGCCAGTAAAATACCGGTGGGACATGTCCCTACTTCCAACTCCATTTTAGCCATTAGTTAACTCCTCAATATTTTTTTAAAACAAAAAGATAAAATGTTCCGTGGATTTTGACGATATTCGCATTTTTCTACAAGCTGAAACGTGATGATCAATTCAATTCTTTGAGATATTGCCCATATTCTGTTAAAGTTATTCTTAAACACTTACTCATCTTAAATACCAGTAAATTCCTAAAACATGGACAACGATTTTTACCTACTTTCTGCAAGCTCTTCTTGTATTGAAGGCATTTGTCTGAGCAAAAAAAATAACACTCTTTCCATAACGAGAGACAGTGTTGGGTTTCCCAAATTAAACGAAACTGATTTAGAGGAAGAAAGAGGAGCTAATTCGGGACAATGGATTAAGCGGATCGGCATGTTTTTAGACCGTCAACAATGGCGCGACCACGCAATCACATTTCTATTACCTGCAGAAGATGTAACTTTCCGCAAAATAACTTTTCCATTTAAGGAACGGAAAAAAGTAGAACAAGCATTGCCTTTTGAATTGGAGGAGGAATTGATGGGTAGCCTTGCAGATTCTACTTACAGTGTAGATGTACATCTAATGTCAGAGCAAAATTCCGAAGCTCTGGTTTTGCTCATGGAACGCGAGCAATTAGAACAACTAAAGCAGTTGTGTATGAAGAGGGACTTGTTAATTCAGAACATTGATTGTGCTGCATACGCGCTTTTTCGTTCAAAAATTCATGATAATTCAAACCTGCTCGAACCAAGGGATTTATTTCAAATATACCTGGGTGGAGATGAAACTTTCGTAAACACTGTCCGTGAAGGTCGTTTGGATGAAATTAAGATTTTTCCCAACACTATTCCAGAAATTCTCAGAAAACATTTCTCCAACACAGAAAAAACTCTTCCGTCTTTCCTACAAACTTTCGCTAAAGATCCGGATACATCAAATAATGCCGAAAGCAAAAATGATGAGGCTGAAGTTTTTCGTCAAATCAAAGAGGAACTACGCTGGTTATGCTCACAACTCACCATGCATTTGCGAATAAAAAACTTTACGTCTGAAAGTCAAATTGAAGTCTATGGAATCTTTGGTCCATCGATTAAATGGGATGGTGTTATCTTCCGGATACGTTCATTCCCACTGCCTGAAGTAGAAGCTTTTACTGAGAGATCTGGAGAAAGATTACACTTCTTAGCAAACTCGGACATTGAATTAGCAGATGAAATAAAAGTCAGTTCAAAGCTGGAGACGAAAGTTCCTAACACGCTTGAAGAATTAATGATAGAGGCAAAGCAGCGTAAAGAATCAGATGAAAAAATACAAAATTACACAACAGAAACTGATCCTAATTACGCAAATGAAAAGGCGAGGGAAAAACATAATAAAGAGAATATTTCGGTTTCTGAACTTGATTCAATCAATCTAAAAGAATCACTGCTTTCTTTAACTGATCGTAAACATTGGGGGATGCTTGGTGAACTTCGAAAAAAAGTTGATATTTTGCTGGAGCCACACAAACTAAGTCTCTATCACGAAAGCACTCCATGGAGACATTTTTTACTTAGGAATCGTTTCACAGTCTCTGTGACGGTAAGTTTAATGATAATACTTACAGCAAGTTATGTCGTACAGAAAAACACAAGATTAAACCTCCTCCAAGAAGACATAACACGGACAGAAAGGCTTATAAAAACTGAACTAAGCAGAGTCCTCCCAAAAAATTCTGCTACAGGCATCAATAAAATGATGATTGAACTGCAGGAAAATATAAAGAATCGAAAAGAATATATTGAAACCAGTAATAAATTCGAAAAACGTGAGTATTTTAATTTGATTTTTCTTCAAAAAATTTCTGTTCTGCTGGATGAAGACGCGCCTTTCCAAGTAGACAATTTAGAATTTGCACCTGATCGTTTTTCAATCAGCGGAACTATTGACAGCTACGATATGCTTCAGGTTCTGAAAAACAATTTGCAAGATATTGAGGAATTTAAATCTCGTAAAATCATCGAAAGTAATCGCAAAAGCCCTGAAGGAATTGTTTACAAAATTACAATAGAAATAAAATAAGTGTTAATATTTTAACTTTTTTTAACAAACGTGAAATCAAGCATAGAGAGCTCAAGGAAACAGAAACTTACGGTAAACGGAAGCGGACAAGGCTATTTCACTCAGCCCACAGTTTTCCAGAATCAACTCGTATTCGTGAGTGAGAACGACTTATGGTATGCCCCACTTGAAGGAGGGCGTGCCCAACGCTTGACCAGTGCACGAAGCGAAACTCACTCCCCCGCCTTTTCTCCAGACGGACACTGGATTGCCTGCTGTACCAAGGAAGAAGGTGAGCATGACGTTTATTTAATGGAATCCGGCGGGGGGCCACTCCAACGCCTGACTTGGCTAAACAGTGTAACGCATATTGTGGGTTGGTCACTTGATGGTCAATATATCTGGTTCCGCAGTACACATCAGGCTGTGCATAATCGTGGTAGCGACGCCTGGCTTTTTAAGGTTTCTCTCAACGGCGGACCTGTAGAAAATTTGCCTTTCGGTCCGGCAATGACAGCGAATCAGCAATTGAGAGGAAAAAATGGCATTGTTCTGGGACGAAACACTATGAATAATTCACGCTGGAAACGCTATCGTGGAGGTATGACCGGTGAAATCTGGGTTGACACACAGAATAAAGGAAATTTTAAACGTTTGTTAGGTGATCTTACGGGGAATCCTGTTAGACCGTTTTGGTTGGGGGAAAGGCTTTGGTTTATTTCAGATCATGAAGGTTTAGGCAATTTGTATTCCTGCAATAATCTAGGTAAAGAGCTCCGGCAGGAAACTTTTCAAAAAGAATACTACGTACGTTTTCCTGCAACAGATTCTAATACAATTGTCTATCACGTTGGTGGAGAATTGTGGAAACTTGATCCTCGGGAAAAAACTTCTCCTAACCGTGAGAGTCAAATAAAGATTGGCTGGCATTCAACAAAAAGCCGTTTACAGCGTCGATTTTTTTATGGCGAAGCATACTGGGAAGAGACCATGCTTCACCCTAAGGGACATGAGATTACACTTACTGCACGAGGAAAATTATTTTCTATGCCACTTTGGGAACAGGCAGTTCGTCAACACGGAATTCGTGACGGAGTACGCTATCGTTTGCCCTGTTGGCTCCCTGACGGGAATATAGTTGCAATTTCAGATACATGCTTAATAAAAAGTAAAGTAGAAAAATATTCAGCCACGGAGGAACAATTAGACATCTTTGGATCCTTTCCGTCCGAAACACCTGTTTTTTCACATAAGCTTCCTGCTGGGCGTATCCAGGAAATGGCCGTTTCACCAAGATATCCGCACCTCGCTTTAACGACTAGCCGGATGGAACTTTTTTTAATGAATGCAGGCAACGGACATATTAACAAACTAGATCACTCAGAGGTTCGTGAAATCCGTGAGGTTGTTTTTTCGCCTGATGGAAGATGGCTAGCCTACACAAAATATTTGAGTCTGGAATTAACTGCAATTTTCCTGGTAAATCTGAATCCATCCCCAAATGGCAAACGTGTTAAACCATCTGAATCGTTTCAAATCACGCAACCGGTACGTTACGATTTCTGCCCTTCTTTTGATCCGGACGGTCGCTGGTTGTATTTTCTTTCTTCAAGAATTTTCAACCCTATCTGGGACACTGTGCAAACAGGCACCTCTTTTTCCCGTTCAATGAAACCGTATCTCTTAACACTAAAAAAAGACACACAAAATCCTTTTGTACAAAAACCTAATGCCCCCGGACGTGAAACAATTGAAAATGAAAGTGGTATTAGTAGCGAGTCGCAAAATGCTAAAAACAAAAAACAAAAAAAACTCAAGATTGAAATAGATTTAGACGGTATTGAAGATAGAATTATAGAATTTCCTGTTGCAGAGGGTGTTTATGAACAAATAAAAGGACTTCCAAACAAAGTTGTTTTCAGTGAATTTCCACTCTCAACAAGCTTCAATGATATTTCAACTGAAGATAATCCTGAAAAAGATCAAGGTAACTTGTGGATGTATGATTTTGAGAAGCAGGAAATTGAAACAATAGTGGAAAATGTCGGCTTTATACAAACTTCCATAGTCGATGACGGCGAGAATTCGGCAAGTACCATGCTCTATAGTTCTGGAGATCAGTTACGAGTTTTAGAAGCAGGAATTCCTGTTCCAGAAGAACTTAAAACAGAAAAATATTTTTCAAGAAAAACCGGCTGGCTGGATTTGAATCGCATCCGGATTTCAGTGCAGTATCAGAGAGAATGGATGCAAATGTTTCGGGAATCATGGAGACTGCAAAAAGAGTTTTTTTGGACTGAAGACCTCTCTGGAGTTGATTGGGAAAGAGTATACGAACGCTACGCACGTTTACTGCCAAGAATTGGCTCTCGCTCAGAGCTCTCTGATTTAATCTGGGAAATGCAAGGCGAACTCGGTACGTCCCATGCGTATGAGTATGGTGGGGATTACCCTAATGCACCACGTTATCCGGTCGGATGCTTGGGAGCGGACATTGTTTTTGACTCAAAGAGGCGCGTATGGATCTTTAAAAAAATATATTCAGGTGATCTTTGGAAAAACAACGAACATTCACCTTTAGCAGAACCAGGTGTCCCTGTTTATGAGGAAGATGAACTTCTGGCAGTTGGAGGAGTTTTCCTTGATGAACACAAAACTCCTGGTGAGTTGCTAGTGCATCAAGCAGGACAGTTTGTACCACTTACTGTGACCGAATGCAGTAGAGAAAAAAAAGAAGAAAAAGATAGTGAAGCACATACACGTCAGGTAGTAGTTAAAACCCTGATAGGTGAACAGGGAGTTCGTTACCGTGAGTGGGTCAGGAATAACCTAAAGAGCGTTGACACCCTAACCGGCGGACGCGTCGGTTATCTGCATCTTCCAGACATGAGTACTCATGGGATAGCAGAATTTCATCGAGGTTATTTAACCCAGGTTGACCGTGAGGGTTTGATCGTTGATGTCCGTTATAATGCAGGTGGTATGGTATCCCCGCTTATTCTGGAAAAATTATCACATCGGCATTTGGGTTATGACGTTCCTCGCTGGGGAACACCAGAATCCTATCCTTATCACACTCTGAGAGGTCATCTGATCGTTATCGCAAACCAGTTCACTGGCTCAGACGGTGACATGTTCACAGCTAGTTTCCGACAACTACAGCTTGGTCCCCTAATCGGTAAACGTACTTGGGGAGGAGTGATTGGGATTGATGGGCGTTATCAACTGGTAGATGGTACGACAACAACGCAACCACAATATTCCATTTGGTTCCATCATGCAGGTTGGTCAGTTGAAAATCATGGCGTTGATCCTGACATTGAAGTTGAAGACACCCCACAATCTTTTGTTAAAAATGAAGATCCAATGCTTGAACGAAGCATCCAGAAGATGTTGCTGCTATTAAAAGAAAAACCAGTTCAATCTATAAGTTATTCTCCATCGCCCAGACGTTTACTTCCACATTGATATAAATTGAGGGCAGAAATACTTTAAATTGCTACAAAAGTTAATCAGACATTCTACTTGTAATTTTTTACATAATTTGAGATATTGTAAGGATTATAAATAATTGTTGCTGAGAATATTCTTCGAAAATTATCCATGCCACTAACTATTCAGCCCCTCATTGATCTTGCTAATACTGATCTGGAATTGCAAACAAACATTTTCTCCCGCACACATTTAGAACGTCAGATCGATACTGCAAGATCTGTTGTTGATCAACATCAAAAATTATTTGAACAAAAAAATGGCGATATAAGTCTCTTAAATAACGAAGGCAGTGAAGTTAAAAAAAATATACAAATTCAGGAACAGTTGATCGTACGTCTCGATGAACAAGTTCCGAAGATACGAAATGAAAAAGAATTTGCTGCAAGCAAAAGCCAGCTTGAAGAAGCCCGAAAATTGTTGGGGATGCTGGAAGAAAAAATGCTTGAATTGGATATGAAAAAAGAAGACCTTGATCAGGAAGTTGAAGCAATTAACACAGAACTTTCTGAATCAAATTCGGCATTTCAAGAAAAAACAGCCGGGCTTTTAAAAAAACATGAAAAAGTAGAAAAGAAGATCTCAAAACTAGAACCTAGAAGAGACCGTTTACTTAAAAAACTTCCACAAAAAATCAAACATTTTTATGAACGTTGCCAGTTAAGTGGAATTTCGACACCAGTCTGTGCAATTCGCGATAAAAGTTGTAGTGGATGTCACATGGTTTTATTACCGCAGTTGGTCAATGAATTGATGGCAAATCCAAATTCCCACAAAAACTGCCCCTATTGTTCTCGCATTTTATACTTTCCGGAAGTTGAGGAAGTAGTAGAGTCATAAGTTGGATTTTCAAAAAATGCTTTTGTATTAGAAGTTGAACAAACATAGATTCAACAAAATACAGTCATGAAAAGAAATGTTGCATTTTTCATACTTGCGCAAACATTTTTTTTAGGCTGCAGCAATGCTACAATACCTTCTGGTATTTTATATCCGGCAGAAAAATCGATGGAGGTCCGCTACCTCTGCCGTCTTCCTTATGCAAATTCATCTGCAGCACATCAATCGTGGAGTAAATCTACTCCCTCGTGGATCTTTCTCAACGGCACAAAAATCATAGTTTATTTCAAAAATGACCGCACATTTGTGTTTCCTAAAACTTCAGAAATAACTCTTCCTCCTGGGAAATACCGTTGCACATTCTAAGAATTTCTGGCTAATTTGCTTTTTTCAGTTTGCAAAAATTTCTACATTCTTAAAATACTTCTTTGCTATTTGCTTCAGTTGTAAGTTCTGCCATCACATTGTTTATCATCCTTAATCCAGATTGATCTTTGAGAGTTAGAATAGATTCCGGATGAAACTGTACAGATGCCACTGGTAAATTTTTGTGACGGAGCCCCATTATAAGTCCGGACTTAGTTTTAGCGGTGACTTCCAAACATTCCGGAAGTGAAGATGAATCCACATACAGACTATGGTAACGACCTGCACTGAGTGGGTTCGGCAATCCGGAATAGAATGAATCTCCACTGTGCACAATCTCTACGGACTTACCGTGAACAGGATGCTCAAGAGTCAGAAGTTTTCCACCAAAATGTTCCGCAATACCCTGATGTCCAAGACAAACTCCGAAAACCGGGATGTCCCTTTTAATTGCTTCACCGACTAATTCTGGAACTTTTTGTTCACGTGGAAATCCCGGGCCTGGAGAAATGAAAAGTAAATCCGGAGAAATTTCATCCAACATCTGATAAGAAAATCCAGAACGGAGGGTGATTACCGTCGCACCGCTCTGTCTTACATAACTTGCTAATGTGTGGACAAAACTATCTTGATTGTCGACAAATAAAACAGTTTTTCCAGCACCTATCTGCGGTAAGTCAAGAGTAACTGGAGCCGGCGGTTTACTGTCTAAAGTTGCACCCAAAAAGGCGGAGGCTTTAATGTGTGTTTCACGCTCTTCTGCCATAGGATCTGAGTCATAAAGCAAAGTTGCACCTGCCCTCACAGTAGCTTGACCGTTTTTAAGATGGACTGTGCGCAAAGTCATACCAGTACTAACATAACCATTAAACCATAAAAATCCGATACAACCACTATACCATCCACGCGGTGAATTTTCCATATTTTCAATAGTTTGCATCGCAACAGGCTTTGGTGAACCTGTCACTGTACAGGCCCACATGTGTGTCAAAACAGCATCGATTGCATCCCTGTCTTTGATCAAAACACCTTCTAGGTGATCAACAGTGTGAATCAGCCGGGAGTAACGTTCAAGCAAACGTCGCCCAATTAGGCGGACACTTCCTTGCTCACAAATTCTGGACATGTCGTTTCGGTCCACGTCCGTACACATCGTTAGTTCAGATTCTTCTTTTTCCGAAGAAATAAGATTTTTGATCCTTTCGGCTGTTTCCATCGGATCATTACCGACGGGCACAGTTCCGGAAATCGGACTTGTTTCAAAACGATTTCCTTTTACGCGAACATACATCTCTGGAGAAGCTCCTACCAGTTGTTCTGTTCCCATGTTGATCAGGAAACTATATGGGCTGGGATTTTGCTCACATATTCTTTTGAATAAAGTTGAGGGCTGCTCCGCGAAAGACGTCGAAAATGATTGTGAAAGTACAACTTCAAAATAATCTCCACGCCGACAGCCTTCCTGAATTTTTGCCACTTTTTGCTCAAACTCACCTTGCACGTGATCACATTTAATTTCCCCGTCTGCCTTTGCATAAACAACCGGAAATTCAGCACCAGTATTCCACCAACTTTCTGTCATTCCATCCGGTGTATCAATATGATATTCAATTTTGTAAGCCTCTTCCTTTTGCCTATCAACTACGACCATCTCAACCGGTAAAAACAAATGACAATCTGTTTGTTCAGGATCACGTTCGTGTTTTGCTTCAATATTTTCATATTGAAAAACTAAATCGTAACCAAATGCGCCATAAAGACCAAGATAAGGATCATCGCTACGGAACAGTTCAAATATTTGACGAATTACAGAAAATATACTTGGCTGACGACTTCTTTCCTCTTCTGGGAAAAAATTTGATCTAGGTTTAACTGTTCCTGATATTTGTAATGCAGGTTGATCAGCAACATCCTCAAAAACTATTTTTTCTAGATATGAACGATTCTGTAAAACAGGTGCGATCAATTTTAAAAGTCGAGTTCCATTTGGATTCAGTGCGTTAATTTCAAAATATTGTTTCCTGACAATCAATTCCAGAGCAGGATGTATAAATCCCAAATCCCAGCGTGAATATCGATCCGGGACTTCATAGTTGCTAACAAAAAGCGCCCCTTTTTTAATATCTATATATTGATGTATTTTGTTGAGGGCATGTTCTGCATCTAAAGGAGTAATCGACTTTTCGATTTTAATACCACCTTGAGTTGTAAATTTAGAATTTTTCATTTTTTTATTTAAGTCACTGTCCTGTTTCAGCCATCTAAATAGAGGTGGCTCATTGTATCAAAACAAGATTAATCTGCAATAAGCAACATCCAGTGATTGCTTTCACTTCTATACACCGTTCAAATCGAAAACATTGTAAATAATCCCGGAAAAAATTTTCAGAATTACAGGTTTGTACCTATACTAACTTCAAACTGTATTTCTAATATTATTTATAAACTCTTTTACCTTAAGCAGATCTTTAATCCCTGGTTCACTTTCGACCCCGCTGCAAACATCCACACCCCATGGGCGTACTTTACTAATAGCGTCAACGACATTTTCAGGAGCCAGTCCACCTGCAAGAATTAACTCCCCCATTTCAGTAAAAGTTGAAGCAAGCTCCAAGTTAATTTTTTCCCCGGAACCTCCATAATGCTTGCTGTATGCATCAAGCAAAAATGTTTTACAACTGAAATTCCGAATCTGTCGCGGTTGAAATTCAGGAGAAATGCGGAAAGCCTTAAACCAAGGTACAGTTAATTTATTGCAGCTTTTAGGTGTCTCGTCTCCATGTAACTGGGCCAGATCCATTCCCGTTTCTCGTATGATCCTTTCTATTGATTTGGTGGATTCATTAACAAAAATTCCCACGGTAGTAACTGATTTAGGGAGCCCGGCAACAATCTCCATAACTTTTTCTACAGGAACGTAGCGTGATGATCTATTCCAGCAATTAAGTCCTAACCAATTCGCACCCAATTCGACACAAGACAAAGCTTGTTCCAGACTGGTCAAACCACATATTTTTATGATTGGAGAAACAGTCTGATTATTCTTTTTCATTTGCTTCTGGATTGGTTTTTGCTGATGAAACGCTATAATATAAACATAGTCTAAGATACGATGACTCACAAAATAATCAATAAATAATTCAAGTAAAACAAATGACTGCTAAAAAATATGCCTTTTCACGGCATAAAGATAAGCTTTCTCTGCAGAGTATAGTGTAAACTCATGTTTCTCAAAACAAATTTACAAGACGTCAAGATGACAAAATACGTATACTTAATACTGTTAGTCCGGTTAATAATTGAGGTAAACGTGAAATACATGAATTTTCTTGTAAAACCATAGAACCACAAAGACAAACGTAATTTTTTGCAATGAAAAACCAAAATAGCAACAACTGTTGATAGTCTGAGCCCTAACCTGGCTGTTGGCAAATTTTACAACAGAATT
>Ga0208277_1000654_pt1 | contig 20322 bp, 16 predicted proteins | sample ETNtaG_5_FD_185782 | JGI IMG/M metagenome (GOLD analysis project Ga0208277, IMG submission 185782) | Marine microbial and viral communities from oxygen minimum zone, Eastern Pacific Ocean - ETNP201406SV205 (SPAdes) (version 2) | ecosystem: Environmental > Aquatic > Marine > Oceanic ...
GCTTGAGATTCTCTATGAAGTCCATGTCCAATAAGCTCCCAATTAATAAGGTCAGTGCTTTTATGTATTGGAAGGCCTGGAAAGTATTCAAAAGACGAGTTTACCAAATAAAAGGTGTCTCCAACTTTACAAATTGATGGATCAGGATATCCTCCAGCAAGAATTGGGTTTTTAAATACTTCCTGTCCAAATGATGAAATACTAAAAAGTACGAATAGAAATTTTATTATTTTAATTGATTTTTTTTTCAAGATTAATTCTTAATTATCAATAAGTTATGAAAAAAGAATATCTCCAAAAAAAATTTTATGGGACAATGAAATATCCAAAATAATTCTATCTGGTTTTTTATTGAACCAGAAATGATACCTCCTTTAAAGACTTTCCTAGTTGTGTGCTTCGATCACCCGGAGAGGTTCCCCCAACAAAAATTTTATAGTATCCTTTTTCGATTTTGTTTCTTCCATCCTCATTAATCACAGAATACATTTCTTTATTCACTAATACATTCACACTTCTTTTTTCACCTGGTTTTAATTTTATTCTTTTAAAGAATTTTAACGATGAATTTGGGGTGCGAAAGGATGACTCCATATCTTTAATATATAATTGAATAACCTCTTCACCTAACAATTTACTATCATTATGGATTTCAAAATTTAATTCTATTGAATCCCCAGATTTAATTTTATGTTTATTAATTGAAAGGTTGGAATAGATAAAATTTGAATAACTCAATCCAAAACCAAAGGGAAACATAGGGTCATATTTTGTAAACCTATAAGTTCTATTATTCATACTATAATCATCATAGTGTGGGAGATGAGAAATAGATTTAGGAATTGTAATTGGTAATTTTCCTGATGGATTTACATCTCCAAAAATTACATCAGCAATGGCATTTCCTCCTTGCTCTCCCAAATACCAAGCATATATTATAGCGTCCACATATCCATAAATTTCAGAAAGATCTATAGCAGATCCTGATTTTACAACTAATATTATTGGTTTATTTCCAGCACTTTTTCTTAAACTTTTTAGGTATTTTATCTGGCTTTCTGGAAGTGCTATTTTATTTCTATCTCCGTTTGCATCAGAAGAAACAGCATCTCCTTCTTCCCCTTCTATAAGTGCGGAAATTCCCATAACTGCAATTGTTACATCACTAGATCCTGCTAGGTTTGCTGAAGATTCCATTCTACCATGATTATTAATCAAATCAACTCCTTTATTAAATCTAATTATTGTTCCGTTAGAAACTTTTGATGTTATTCCTTCTAATGGAGTTACAATATTTGAGCTCAATCCATTATAGTTTCCCAACAATGTATTTACATTTGCTGCATTTGGCCCTGTGATAAAAAGCCTATTAATATCTTTTGAAAGAGGTAATATATTGTTATCATTCTTCAATAATACTATTGACTTTGAAGCAACATTTCTTGCAATTTCTATGTGTTTGTCGGAATTAATAAAATCCTCATTTAAGTTGTCGTATGGGTTGTCATCGACTTTTTTCAAAATTCCCAGCTTCAATCTTGTCATGAATAGTCTTTTTAAAGATTTGTCAAGATCTGATTCTGAAAGAAATCCTTTTTTGATCGCACTAGGAATAAGATTATAAAGCGATCCACAATTTAAATCAACACCACCTTTTATTGCAAAAGCAACACTTTCCTCATCTGAAAGGGTATAATTATGATTAGGCCTTATATCATAAATAGCTCCACAATCTGAAACTACGTGACCCTTAAATCCCCAGTTTGTTCTTAATAGATTATTTAATAATGTGCTGCTACCACAACACGGTTCATCATTTAATCTATTATAAGCGCACATAACAATTTCAACATTTGCATTAACCAATTCTTTAAAAGCAGGTAAGTAAGTTTCATATAAATCTTGATCAGATACTTTTGCATTAAAACTATGTCTTCTAGACTCCGGACCAGAATGAACAGCAAAATGTTTTGCGCCTGCAGCAACCTTTAGATACTTATGGTGGTTTCCTTGAAGTCCAGAAACAAAGGCAGTTCCGATTTTTCCCGTTAAAAATGGATCCTCTCCATAGGTTTCATGACCTCGTCCCCATCTTGGATCTCTGAAAATATTGATGTTGGGAGACCAGAACGTTAAGCCCGTATATTCTGTTCTCATGCCCTTTGCATTAAATATATTATACATTGCTCTAGCCTCAGTTGAAATTGCACCTGCTACTTCCTGAATTAATGTTGGGTCAAATGTTGCTCCCATTGCAATTGCCTGTGGAAAGACAGTTGCTTTTGCAGATCTAGCTACTCCGTGTAGCGCCTCATTCCACCAATTGTACATTTCAATTCCGTAATTCGGAAGAGCTCTAGAGGTGCTAAGCATTTGTGAAGCCTTTTCTTCAATTGTCATTTGGGATATTAAATTTTCAGCAGTTTTTTCAAATGAAGCAATTATTTTTTCAGAAGGATTATAAATGCTTTCTTGAGAATAAGTGTTAAAAAAAATTAAAGTTATGCCTAAAAAGAATAATGAAAATTTTAATTTAATTTCGCTCATAATATTCTAATTTACAATAAAAAATAACATGACTGTATTGATCACTGGTAGCACGGGAATGGTAGGGAAATCTGTTTTATATGAATGTATTAAAGATAAAAGAGTTCAAAAAATATACTTGTTAAATAGAATTCCAACAGATTTAAAAAGTTCAAAAATTTCTGAATTTATTATGGATGATTTTTTAAAACTTACGGAACTAAAAAATAAAATAAGAAATTGTGATGCATGTTTTCACTGTATGGGGATTACATCGTTTGGTCATAAATCTGAATATTACTACAAAGTTACTTTTGAGATGACCAAAGTATTAACAGATCTTATTTACAAAATTAATCCTAATGCAGTAATGACATATGTTTCAGGTGAAGGAACTAGTACTAAAGAAAACAGTAAGATACCTTGGGCAAATGTAAAAGGGAAAACAGAAAACTATATTTTAAATAAAGGTCTGAAGGATGCCTACATGATAAGGCTCGGGCTTTTAATTCCGGGAAATGGCATTAAAGCCAAAACTAAATTATATAATTTGTTTTACACCTTAATGATACCTCTTTACCCCTTAATGAAATTATTACCAACAATAACCACAAGTAGAAAATTGGGGTTGGCTATGATAAATTGCTTATACTTTCCCTCAAAAAACAAATATTTAGATAATAGAAAAATCAATAATCTTTGTAAAAAACACCTGAATAATTAATGAGAATATTTAAGTACATATTAATGATTATATTAATTTTTGGCTGTCAATCAGGCTCAGAAAATGATAATCATTGGGGCGGAGAATTTTCAGATTTAATATCTGCTGTTGATATTTCTTTCTATCCAACCATTTCAGAAAAAGAAATATTATTTTATAATGACCAAGGAGATCAAATAAACTTTCTTAGTTCGCTTTTTGAAAAGGGTGTAAATACAATTCGTTTACGTCTATGGGTTGACCCTGTTGATGATTCATCTTCTTTTAATGAAGTAAAAGAATTTTCAACTCTGTTAAAATCACTAGGGTTTAAAATTTGGATTACACCTCATTTTTCTGATACATGGGCACACCCAGGTCAACAGCAAATTCCGAACGAATGGAGTTCTCTAAGTTTTGAAGAAATAAAAGCTGAAGTTTATTCACACATAAATCAAATAATGAATGAAATAGAGCCAGACTATATTCAAATAGGGAATGAAATAAATACTGGTGTCTTATTTCCTCACGGAAATATTGAAAATAATTCTGATCAGTTTATTGAAATAATAAATCAGGGAATCAGTGCCGTTCGATCAAATTCCAGTGAAACTAAAATAATTTTACATTGTGCGGGGTTTGAAGCGTCTCAATGGTTTTTTAATCTTGTTAATCCACTTGATTACGATATTATAGGTATTTCATACTACCCAATATGGCATGGAAAATCATTAAATGATTTACAACTTAAATTAACAGAGCTTTCAAGTAATTTTGGGAAAGAAATTTTAATCGCTGAAACAGCTTATCCATTTACACTTGGCTGGAATGATTGGACAAACAATATTGTAGGCCTAGAAGAACAGCTAATTCTTCCTGATTATCCTGCTACTCCCAGCGGTCAGCAAAATTTTATTAGAGATCTAAAAAATCTAGTTTTAGAAATAGATAACGGAATTGGTTTTTGCTATTGGGGTGCAGAATTAATAGCATGGGATGGTGAAAATTCTGAAAACGGTTCAGTCTGGGAAAATCAAGCTTTATTTGATTTTGACAATACAGAATTGCCTGTACTTCAAGAATTTAATTTAAATTAATTTTTAATCAATCTAAAAACAACCTTTTTATTTTCTGCAATAACGGTTAGGAAATAAATCCCAGCTTCTTCATTTATATTTAAATTAAAATGCTGGCCTTGATCGTAAGAATTAGTCTTTATTTTTCTTCCTAATATATCATTGAGTTCGATGATAACATTACTATAATTGTTTCTTAAATCAACTGAAATATTTCCGTCTGTTGGATTTGGATAAATGATTGGATTTAGCGGAAATTCATTTTCAATTAATCCTAAAGCTTCTTCAACAATAATAACGGTATAGTCTTCTGTCTCACCATATTCAGTTTCAATACATGGGTCAGCCGGTACTTCGCCGCTCCAATTGGCTTTTGCTCTTAAAATATGCTCTCCTAAATTCACATCTTGCGGTATATTAAATCCTATGGTTTCAGTATATGAACCCCCAGCTTGTCCAGGCGCTATTATATAATTATTAAGGACTACTTCGTCTTCTGTAAAATCTAAATCATCATTATAATCTATCCATACTTTAATGTATTGGTCTCCATAACCTGTCGTGACAGTTAACTGATATTCTGAGCCTTGTTCAAGTTCAGTTGTAATTGAAGTAAAATCTCCGTAACCCTCACAACCCGATTCATTATTAATATCTGCTAACTGAAATAATTGAAACCCGTCATTATAATCGCAATTCATGGATGGCGTACATAATACAGCTTCCTTAACCTCATACATAAAATTGTATGTTTCAGATAATAATCCTTCAACCGATTCCGCAAAAACCTTGAAGAATACTTTTGTTCCAGCTTCAAAATTTGGAATAGGAGAATCTGAAACCCACACATTATCAGAACTATTAGACATTTGAATTATTTCAGAGTTTGAATCGGTTGACCATTCAATATATACACTACTTAAATCACTATCCGATTCAATTGTTGAAGTAACAAACTGATCAATCCCTTCTTTTGGTTGAGTATCGGTAGGCTTATTTGAAATTGCTGTCGTTAAAATTGACGGAAAGTTTTCTCTTCCGTCAAGAGAATATTCCCATAACCCTCTTCCCCACGTAGCAGCTCTTAGTGTGTTTGAGCCGTAAACTACTTCCAACTCCATCACTGTTGTATTTGGCAGGTTTTCATTAAATAATTCCCATGAATTTTCAGACATACTTTTTTTATAAATTCCAATTTCGGCTCCCAAATAAATTGTTGAATTATCAGTGTGATCAATCACTACACTTCTTATCGGCATCTTTCCTAAATTATATGTGATATTGTTCCATGACTGACCTTGATCATACGAAATATATACCTTTTGATTATTATTACCATAACTTCCATAAGTAACTATGATGGTGTTATCGTTATTTGGATCAAAAGCAATATCTGTAATAAATTGATTAGGGAGAAACTGAGAAACCTCTGAAAATGTCAGGCCTCCATCATTTGATATTTTAAGTCTATTTGAATTTGATACGGCAATAATATTTGAATCATTTTCAGCAATTGCAGCATTCTGAATATTTCCAGAAAAAAAAGTACTTCCAAGTGTATTCCAAGTTGAGCCAAAATCATCACTACTATATAAGATATTAGTCATGGTATAAATTTTCATTTGATCATTTGGATCATACATTAAAGGAGTAACCCAGTCTCCACTGAAATCATCAGGATTTACTCCATCCTGATTATATCCACCATCCTTAGTTCTTCTTTTTCCTCCAAACTGCAAACTGCCGATCATCCAATCGTCATTTAAAGGATGAATGATTCCTTCCATTCCATCGGCTCCATAAAACTCTATCCATGAATTTTCATTTTTAATACTTGTTCCATTATCCTGAGATCCAGCAATTGATCTAAAATGATTTGACTGACTTATTCCTAAGCAGTAATTTTCTCTAATTGATTGTCCTTCAAAAATTTCCCAGGTAATTCCATTATCAGAACTTTTTGCTAATAATCCGTCTGTATTGACCCAAAAAACACCATTGTAGCTTTTTGCGCCTCTAATATCTGCATGTACGTATTGTCCAGTTGTATTGTAATTTGCATCTCCTGTGGACCAATAAGTTACTTGATTCCATGTCTGACCTCCATCTGTACTTCTATGTGTATCAATGTCGCCAAAAATCATATAATTTACGTCCGTATCACTTACGGTAAATGCTCCATAATTATCAATCTCTGGGTCAGAAATAAATATAAAATTTTCTCCTATATTTTCAGATTTCCATATGCCATCACTGGTTCCAACAAATACACAATTTTCACATGCAGAAGAAACAGCAAGTTGAATATTACTATTATTACCTCCGTTAATAATCCCTGTTTGTAAAGGACCAGATTGTGAAAAAGTTACCCCCTTATCATATGAAACATAAATACGTGAATCCTGATTGAATGTTGAAGCATAAATTATATTTGGGTCTGTTGGGTGAAACTCAATATAATCATAGTCTTGGCTAAATTCCCATGAGCTACCAGTTTGTGATAAAGAATATGATTCAAAATTATTTTCTGATCTAAATATTCCCTCGCTAGTTCCTGCAAGAACAAGATTTGGAATTGTAGGATGATACATTATTTTATAGATTCTATTGTTAGTACCAAGACCACCCCAATTTAAATTATCAGGATTAAAATTTGTTCTTGACCAATGATTTCCACCGTCAAAAGACTCGTAAATTCCATGAGTGGTTCCGTTATATGAATTCCTTACATTTATTAAAATTCTTTCAGGATCATCCGGTGAAACAGCGATAGTATTTACACCGGATGCAAATAAAAAATCTGTCGTATTCTCCCACGTTGTTCCTCCGTCTAACGTTTTCCAGAAGCCTCCACTTCTTGATCCTAGAAAGATTCTATTTTCATTGTTGGGGTCAATATAAAAACTTTCAATACGACCTAGGCCGACGGCATAATGTCCGGTAACTTCTTCAATATAATGAGGACCTAGCTCTTCCCAGCCGTCGTCAAATAATGATTTTTTAAGAGGCGGATTGTTTGAAATAAAATTTTTAAATTCTTTAGCTGCAAAGTTTGATTCAACTGTATTTCTGTCTCCGCTAGGATAAAATTTTGGTTCATTTTCATAGAGCCATCTGTTGTAAGCTTTCCATCCTGATCCTTTTTTTGATTTATCAATATTTTTGAAATATGATTCTGCTTCTGCAACAACATCATAGACATTTACATCAATATCATTTGCCATCTCTTTCCACTGTTGTGAAAATGAAAAGTTGACAAATACAATTGCAAAAATGATTGATAAAAACCTCATGTTTTTAATTTTTGGCAAGATAATAAATTTCGTACCATACACACATAGGAAAAATGTTATTCAAATTTATTTTACATATTTTTAACATTATCAAAATAACTTCATATGAAACAGTTAATCTATTTTTTTGTTTTACTTTTTACAATTCAATTTTTTTCCCAGGACAGAATAACCGGGGAGCTATTCTCAACCAGGTCTGAAGTAATCGCTGAGAATGGAATGGTTGCAACTAGCCACCCTCTTGCTACTCAGATTGGAATCGATATTTTAAAGGATGGCGGAAATGCCATTGATGCAGCTATTGCCGCAAATGCCGCAATTGGTCTAATGGAACCAACAGGGAATGGAATTGGCGGTGATTTATTTGCAATTATATGGGTTGAAAAAGATAAAAAACTATATGGATTAAATGCAAGTGGAAGATCTCCTAAAAACTTAACTCTGGATTATTTTAAAGAAAATAATATAACTCAAATCCCAGCTTACGGACCGTTACCGGTAAGTGTGCCTGGATGTGTTGATGGATGGTTTGAAATGCACAAAAGATTTGGTAAAATTAGTATGGAAGACATTTTAAATCCAGCTATTTATTACGCTGAAAATGGGTTTCCAGTAACTGAGCTTGTTTCTTATTATATGGAAATTGCGAATAAAAATTTTAATCAATATCCAAACTTTAAGGAAACCTATCATATTAATGGTTATACTCCAAAGAAAGGTCAACTATTCAAAAATAAAGATCTTGGAAAGACATTAAGATTAATAGCTAAAAAAGGTAGGAAGGGTTTTTACGAAGGTACTGTAGCAAAAACAATTTCTGATTTTATAATTGACCAAGGAGGTTTCCTTTCATTTGAGGATTTAAAAAATCACAGCTCAGACTGGATTGAACCTGTTTCTACAAACTATAGGGGATATGACATATGGGAATTACCTCCAAATGGACAGGGAATCGCAGCATTACAAATTTTAAATCTATTAGAAAGTTTTGATATAAAATCAATGGGATTTGGCTCAGCAGAATATATACATCATTTTGTTGAGGCTAAAAAGATTGCATTTGCCGATAGAGCAAAATATTATGCTGATATGGATTTTAATAATATACCTGTGGATTATTTAATTTCAAAAGAATATGCCAATCAAAGAAGACAAGAAATTAATAAATCGAAAGCTGCAAAAACTGTGGCAGCAGGAGAAATTGAAAATGGAGATACGATTTATCTTACGACTTCAGACAATGAAGGAAATATGGTTTCATTAATTCAAAGTAACTATAGAGGAATGGGGTCTGGAATGGTGCCTCCGGGTTTAGGTTTTATGCTACAAGACCGTGGAGAATTATTTTCATTAGAAGAGGGTCATTACAATGTATATGAGCCAGAAAAAAGACCTTTTCACACCATAATACCCGCATTTATAACTAAGGATAAAAAACCTTATGTAAGCTTTGGTTTGATGGGTGGGGCAATGCAGCCACAAGGTCATGCCCAAATTGTTATTAATTTAATTGACTTTGAAATGAATCTTCAAGAAGCTGGAGATGCGCCAAGAATTAGGCATGTTTCTAATCAACAACCAACGGGTGGTAATATGTTAGATGGTGGAGAACTATCCTTGGAATCTGGATTTGATTATAAAGAAATCAGAAAACTTCAAAAATATGGTCATAAAATTATTTTTAGTTTAGGATCCTTTGGGGGTTATCAAGCAATTATGTTTGACGAAAAATTAGGAGTATTTTTTGGTGCATCAGAATCCCGAAAAGACGGTAGCGCCATGGGGTATTAAAATCTGTAAATATCACTGATAATATAATAAATCGATAACTTTTTTTATATTTAGAGCTTAAATAAAAAAATATAAAAATGAAAAAATTTATCTATTCAATATTATTATGTGCATTCATTTTCTCATGTAATTCTACTAGTGATGCTGACAATTCATCGGTTAACCAATCTTTTGAAGAAAATTCAAAAACAATGCTAGCTTTACTTGAAAGTTATGCCAATGAAGATGTTGATTATTCTCGTTTTTCTGAGGATGTTGTATTCAAAGGAACTTTATTTGGATCCCCTGATTCACTAAAACTAGATCAAATCAAAGGGATGCATAAAGAGTTCTTTGCAAAATATGATGTAAAACACATGACCGATTTTAATTTTCTTCAAGGTGTAAATCCTGAAACTGGAGAAGCTGATGGTTCGGTTAGATTTTATTATGATATGCAAGTAACTAACTCTTCAAACGGAAAATCAGTTGTGATACCTATTTATGAATCATTTGATTTTGACGATGAAGGTAAGGCAATCTATGTTCAATGGTATTGTGATTGGTCAACTTCGATGGCCTCATTAGATTAATGATCTTAAAAAAGGGGGCTTCTATAATTAGAAGTCCTTTTTTATAGCATTCAATATAATTGATTCCATTACTGCGTACCCATCACTATTTGGGTGTACGAGATCATTTTCTGATGTGTACTCTGGCACTTTTAAGCCTCCTTCACCATCATTCATTTTAGAATAATAATCAACATAAACTATATCGTTTTTAAGACAATAGTCTTTTAGAATTTCATTAAGCCTAATTACTTTATTAGCTGGATCTAAATTTGGTGACCAGGGGAAATCTTTTGCTGGAAGAACTGAACAGATATAAACTTTAATTCCGTACTCCTTTGCAATTTCAGACATTGAAAAAATATTTTCGGCAATATTAGAAATAACCATTGGCCCCGTGTTGCCTGCTATATCATTGATTCCTGCTAATATTACTACCGAATTAGGATTTAGATTTACTACATCAGGCTTAAACCTAATTAACATTTGTGGAGTTGTTTGGCCACTAATACCTCTATTCAAAAATGAATTATTCTGAAAAAAATTAGGCCTAAAAGTGGACCAGTTTTCTGTGATTGAATTACCCATGAAAACAACAAGATTATCAATTGGATTTTTAATTATTTCTAAATTAGCTGATCTATATTTAGCTAAATTAGCCCAATCATCTAAAGTTCCTCCTCCCTGAATAAAATCAACTTGAGAATTGATGTTAAAAAACATCAATGTAAATATAATTGTAAGGAATCCTTTCATAGGACTAACCTCCTCTTCCTACTTTTCTAACCCCTCCAGACTTTGCTTTGTTGTTCTGATTACTGGCTTTACTACTTGAAGATTTGTGACTTGAGTTTTTAGATTTATTATTTGATTTTTTATCAAATCTGTTTCCGAAAAATTTACTTGACATGACTTTCTTTTTATTATATGTTTAAATTATCAAATTTTTGACTAATTTAAGACAATAACAAAAAAGAAATGAAAAAAATAATATTGACCGCAGTTTTAGCAGCCTTACTATTTAATTGTAAGGCGCCAGAAAAAAACGAATACAATAAAAATGAAATTATTTTTGTTGTAGAAATGGAATCAAACGATAATAAATCTGAAAGTGATATTGCAGAATTTTCCAAGTATTACACTGAAGCTATTGATAATAATGAACCTAATTCATTAGGTTGGGGATTTTTTAAATCTAACGATAAGATTATTTTGATTGAGAGATACTTGAATGGTGCTGCTATGATGGAACATGGAAATAATATTTCTGAGGGCGGGGTTTTAGAAACACATTTTGGAAAATTTATGGAACATTTTACTATAAATAAAATTGATGTTTATGGTACTGCTTCTGATGAATTAAAAGAATATGTTAAGCCTTTTGGTTTACCATTTTACTTCCACCCAGACCTTGCAAAATTTAGCAGAAACTAAAACTGTTAAATGTCAAAAAGCTTAATTTTTTTAACATTAGCTTCATTGCTATTCATAAACTGTAAGGACTCAAATAAAAATCAGGATATATCCTTAATATTTCCTGAGGGAATGATTTGGGTTGAAGGAAAGTCATATACAAAAGGAGCAAAAAATGAGGACCCTTATGCAATGATGAGGGAAAAGCCTTCTCACGAAGTATATGTTGATGGGTTTTTTATTGACGCAACTGAAGTTACAAATAATCAATTCCAAAAATTTGTGAATGAAACTGGATATGTCACCATTGCTGAAAGACAAATTGATTGGAATGAAATGAAGAAAAATCTTCCGATTAACACTCCAAAACCACATGATTCGTTATTGCAGCCGGGAAGTTTAATTTTTAATAAAGATTTAAAGAGAGTAGTAAATATGGATAACTATTTTCAATGGTGGAAATGGCAAATAGGAGCAAGCTGGAAAAGCCCCGCTGGTCCAGGATCAAATATAGAGGGCAAAGGAAATTATCCCGTTGTTCATGTTGCATATGAGGATGCATTGGCTTATTGTGAATGGGCTAATAGGAAACTACCAACTGAAGCACAATGGGAGTCAGCAGCTCAAGGAAATTATGATAAAGCGGTATTTACTTGGGGAGACGAAGTAAATTTATTGAATACTAATGCTAATACATGGCAGGGTGATTTTCCCACAAACAACGAATCTATTGACGGTTTTGAAATGATTGCACCGGTAAAATCTTTTTCACCAAATAGTATTGGAATATTCGACATGATAGGAAATGTCTGGGAAATCACTGACGACCTTTTTAATGTTAATTATTATTCTGAATTAAATTCAGTAACAGATTTAAAAAACCTAAAGGGAGCTAGTAGTTGTTACAATCCAAGTAATCCTTATGAAATTCAACATGTAATGAAGGGTGGTTCTTTTTTATGTCATGATTCATATTGCGCAAGCTATAGAATTTCTGCTAGAATGGGTGTAAGTATTGATTCAGGCTCTGACCATACCGGATTTAGAACTATAGTTACTCCTGAAATGTTGTTAAATAAATAAGGGTTTTTCAAAGGTTTAATTCTCTATTTTTTTATATTTAATAAAACTAAATTAAACAAACTCAAATCAAATGTATTACTTAGGCTTAGATGTAGGTAGTTCCTCAGTAAAAGCTGCTATTGTAGATGCAAAATCTGGAAAGAGTATTTTAAGTGTTCATGAACCAAAAAATGAGATGGGTATTAACTCATTAAACAATGATTGGGCTGAACAAGATCCCAATATGTGGTGGAAATATACCTGTGATGCAATAAAAAGAGTATGTAAAGAATCAAATGTCGATTCTAAGAAAATTGGTTCTATAGGAATTTCATATCAGATGCATGGTTTAGTGGTTGTGGATAAAAACGGTAGCCCCTTAAGAGACTCCATTATATGGTGTGATAGTAGAGCTGTAAATATTGGCAACGAGGCATTTGAAAAATTGGGGCAGGAAAAATGCATGTCTCATTTATTGAATTCTCCAGGAAACTTCACAGCATCTAAGTTAAAATGGGTTAAAGATAATGAGCCAAATATTTATGAGAAGATTTATAAGTATATGTTGCCTGGGGATTTTATTGCATATAAATTAACCGGGGAAATTAATACAACTCGTAACGGATTGTCAGAAGGGATTATTTGGGATTACAAAAATAATTCTACAGCTGATTGGCTCTTAGACCATTATGAGATTGATTCAAATCTAACCCCTGATATAGTAGACAATTTTAGTAACCAAGGAACTACAAATTTAAAATCGTCAAATGAAACCGGATTAAATGTTGGAGTGCCAATTACATACAGAGCTGGAGATCAACCAAACAATGCTTTAGCGCTAAATGTTTTTGATAATGGTGAGGTAGCTGCATCTGGTGGGACCTCGGGAGTAATATATTCCATTACTAATAATCTTGAGTCAAATGAACCCTCTAGAATAAATCACTTTGCTCATGTTAATTATAACAATAACAATAAATCAATTGGAAAGTTACTTTGCATTAACGGGGCTGGAATACAATATAGATGGTTAAGAAATCATAGCACACATGAATCCTATGAAAAGATGAATGAAGTAGCGGCCAATATTCCAGTTGGTTCTGAGGGAGTTTCCGTTATTCCATTTGGAAACGGTTCAGAGAGAATGCTAGATAATAAGAATATAGGGACCCATATATGTAATATTAATTTAAATAAACATAGCCACGGACATATGTACCGAGCGTCATTAGAAGGTATTGCCTTTTCATTTATGTATGGTATGGAAATTTTAAAAAATGACAATGCATTAATAAACGTAATAAGAGCTGGAAATGACAATCTTTTTAGGTCTAAGATATTTGCAAATACTGTAGCAACGTTAATCGGACATGAAATAGAAATTTATAATACAACCGGTGCATTTGGTGCTGCTAGGGCTTCAGGAATTTTAAATACTGATTTGAGTTCTTTTAGAGAAAAAATTACAAAAAATGATCATGTAATGACATTTTTACCCCTCAAAAATAGATCTGAATATCAAGACGCCTATTTAAGATGGAAAAAAGATTTAGAAGGAATTTTAAAAAACAAATAATTTAATTATGAGTAAAGAATATTATAAAGGAATTGAAAAAATTCAATTTGAAGGAAGGGATTCTGATAATCCACTTGCTTTTAAATATTATGATCCAAATAGAATTGTAGCTGGAAAAACAATGAAAGAGCATTTTAAATTTGCGATTGCATATTGGCATACGTTCTGTGGAGTTGGATCAGATCCATTTGGGCCAGGAACCCAAAACTTTGAATGGGACAAATCTCCTGATCCTATACAAGCGGCAAAGGATAAAGCGGATGCTGCATTTGAATTTATTCAAAAGATGGGGTTTGATTATTTCTGTTTTCATGATTATGATTTAGTAAAAGAAGCTGCCACACTTTCAGAATCCGAAGCAAGATTAGAGACAATTGTCAATTACATAAAAGAAAAGAAAAATGATACAGGAATAAAGCTTCTTTGGGGTACAGCAAACTGTTTTTCTAATCCGCGTTATATGAATGGTGCTGCAACAAATCCTAATTTCAGTGTGGTCGCAAGAGCTGGTGCTCAGGTAAAATTAGCATTAGATGCCACCATTGCCTTGGACGGAGAAAATTATGTTTTTTGGGGTGGACGTGAAGGATATATGTCTTTACTCAATACAGATATGGGGCGAGAACTAGACCATATGGGGAGATTTTTGACAATGGCTAGAGATTATGCAAGAGCTCAAGGATTCAAGGGAACTTTTTTCATAGAGCCCAAGCCTATGGAACCAATGAAACACCAATATGATTTTGATTCGGCAACAGCAATTGGTTTCTTAAAGGAGTATGGTTTAGAGAAAGATTTTAAATTGAATATTGAAGTTAATCATGCAACTTTAGCTCAGCATACTATGCAACACGAATTAGCAGTTGCGGCAAAAGCTGGAATGTTAGGAAGTATTGATGCAAATCGAGGGGATTATCAAAACGGATGGGATACTGACCAATTTCCAAATAATATTCAAGAAACAACTGAAGCCATGTTAGTGTTCTTAGAAGCTGGTGGTCTTCAGGGGGGCGGAATTAATTTTGATGCTAAAATAAGACGAAATTCAACTGACATTGAAGATATTTTTTATGCCCATATCGGAGGTGCTGACACCTTTGCAAGAGCATTAATTACAGCAGAAAAAATAATTTCCTCATCATCATACTCTAAACTTAGAAAAGATAGATATCAAACTTTTGATAACGGGAAAGGGAAAGACTTTGAAAACGGTAAGCTAGAATTAAAAGATCTATACAGCATTGCTAAAGAATCTGGTGAGATAAGTCCCGAAAGTGGTAAGCAGGAATTATTTGAAAATATAATAAATCAATATATATAAAATTGACATCTGTTCTTGAAGGTTTAGATTGGGTTGTTTTAGGTATATACTTTGTTGCCTTAATTTTTGTTGCTGTTTGGGTGGCCCTTCAAAAAAATAAGAACACAGAAGATTATTTTCTTGCTGGCAGAAATGTTGGATGGTTTGTAATTGGAGCTTCAATATTTGCATCTAATATTGGCTCTGAACATGTTGTAGGTTTAGCAGGAACTGGATTTGAGTCAGGTACTCCAATGGCTCATTACGAACTTCATGCATGGATCGTACTATTGTTGGGATGGCTATTTTTACCTTTCTACATTCGAAGTGGTGCATTTACAATGCCTGAGTTTTTAGAAAAAAGGTTTGATTCTAAATCAAGATGGTTTTTATCACTTTTTTCACTTATCGCGTACGTACTTACAAAAGTTTCTGTAACAATTTATGCAGGTGGCATTGTTGTTTCTGAGCTATTAGCTATTCCATTTTGGTATGGTGCAATTGGAGTGGTTATATTCACTGGTGTATATACTATCATTGGTGGTATGAAAGCGGTTATCTATACGGAAACTCTACAGGCAATTATACTTATTATTGGTTCAATTATAATTACATATTTAGGGCTTCAAGAAGTTGGTGGGTGGAATGAATTAAGAACCATTGTTGTAACAGAAAGTCCTGATCATTTTAACATGTGGAGGCCAATGAATGATCCAGATTTTCCGTGGACTGGTTTATTGTTTGGTGGAACTATAGTTGGTATTTGGTACTGGTGTACGGATCAATATATTGTCCAAAGGACACTGGCTGCTAATAATATTAAAATTGGTAGAAGAGGTGCAATATTTGGGGCATACTTAAAGTTATTGCCAATTTTTATTTTTTTGATTCCTGGAATTATTGCTTTTGCGCTTTCAATTAAAAATCCTGAAATTTTTGCAATTGAAAAAGCTGATCGAGCTTATCCAATGCTTGTAAAAACTCTGCTGCCAGTTGGTCTAAAAGGTCTAGTCGCCGGTGGTTTAATGGCGGCATTAATGAGTTCACTTGCATCTGTCTTTAATTCTTGCTCGACGATATTTACAATTGATATTTATAAAAAATTAAGACCAAATGAATCTGAAAAGAAATTATTAAATATTGGAAAAATTGCAACAACTATAATTGTTGTTCTAGGGATTGTATGGATTCCCATTATGGAAAAAATTGGTGGAGGGGTAATGTATCAATACCTTCAAAATGTTCAATCCTATATTGCGCCGCCCGTTGCAGCTGTGTTTTTATTAGGTATTCTATGGAAAAGAGTAAATTCTCAAGCTGCAATTACAACATTACTCGCTGGTTTGGCTTTATTGATATTACGACTTGGGTCTGAAATATATTTTCAGCCTGAGATCAGTTCAGGGATAATTATTGAAAGTTATATATTTATTTTTGCAACAATAAATTTTTCTCATATGGCAATTCTTATGTTTATTTTCTCGGTACTGCTTTGTGTTTCTATTACACTATTTACATCAGAGCCTGATTATAAAAAAATTGTTGGGTTATCCTTTGGAACATTAACTGATGAGCAAAGAATAGAAAATAAAAACAGTTACGATACCATAGATATTGTTCTTTCAGTAATCTTAGTTGTTTTAATTATCGGGGTTCTAAGTTATTTTACCGGTTAATTAAAAATGTTACTGATATTGGTTTTTAACAGTGGGGGCTCCTTCTAAATACCAATTTGATTTTAAAAAAAGATCTGATTTTAATAATGTATCTATAAAGTCTTCTCCTTTATTAAAAAATGAATGTTCTGCTCCGTCGTAAAAAATTACATCACATCTAACATTAAATGATTCCATTTTTTTCTTATATCTACTTATCATTTCTACAGAAACTATTTTATCATTTGTACCGGTCAAAATAATAGTGGGAGGAGAATCTTTAGAAATACCATGAAACGGAGATCCTTCTATAGGGTTTATTGTCATCTTGCCGTCCATTCTTCTCAAAAAAGAGTTGTATCCCCAGGCATCAGGGCCTGTGTCGAGAACAGGATTATATAGAACCAAGGCATTAGGTTTAGAGCTAACTTGTAAGTTCTCATTTGAATTATCAAATCCTTTAACATTAGCTGTGGAGGCAGCTAAATGTCCACCAGCAGAGCCTCCTGCTGCAGCAATTCTCTGATTATTAATAGAATATGATTTAGAGTTTTTTCTCACAAATCGTATTGCTGATTTTGCATCTTCGATTGATTCAAAAGGAGTTGTCCCATGTTTACTTTTAATTCTGTATTCAGCTGAAATGGCTATCATCCCGCGTGATGCAAAATACATTGCTTGACGCTCAAACTGCTTATAATTGCCATTATTCCATGCACCTCCATGAAAAAATATAATACAGTTATATGTTTTAGAACTGTCAAAGTTTAGTGGTCTATAAAAATATAAATTGAGATCTCCTTGCTCAGTAGACTTATATAACACCTTTTCAGATTTTATAAAGACTTTATTGTTTTGGGAAAATAAAGTACAGGATACAAGAAGAAAATAAACTAAAAACAATCTGAATCTATACATTATTTATGGGGCTAATTCCTTAATTGCTTCATTTTTTGACTTTCTAATTCACTTATTCTTTCAAATTGTTTTTTTGTGAATCTACTTAGCAATTCCTGTGAAGCTATTGAAAAATTTTCTTTGTATACGGTTTCAGTTTGGTCCTTTGATAATTTTTTTCCAGCTGTCATTTCATTATTTCTAGCGTATTTATCATAGAGGACCTGCTGTAAAAATTTTAACTGATTTTTGTTCATCATCATTTCAGATGAAATGTATTGACTAATGGTTTTTGATCTTTGATTCGCCCATTTATTATTTGGGCTTGGTTTTGGGATATTAGTTTTTGGTTCATTTACAATTGGCTCCGGTTCATTTACAATTTGCGAATTAAAAAATCGAGCAGCTAATGTTTGAAATGCAGTTTTAATTCTTTGTTGGTCAGAATCATCAATTATATTCTCCGTTTCCAAAGGATCGTTCATGTAATCATATAATTCTTCCGCATATATATCTTCAATGTATATTGGTTCAGAACTCTTTTTATTATTCACCCAAACAGTATATCTATGTCTTTTTGTTCTAAAGCTATAACCCATTATATAGCCACTCATATTTCCTCCTCTGGGATATTGACTGACAGCAAATATTTTTGAAGTTGTTTGCTCTCCCAATATTTGAGGCCTTAAGCTTATACCGTCCAGTTCTTCTGGGATTTCAAGTTCAGCTAATTCACATAGAGTTGGAAATACATCAATAAATTCTGTGGGTGAATCAACATTAATCATTTTATTTACTCTTGGGTCTTTAATCAATAGTGGGGATCTTGTTGACTGCTCAAAGTTTGTGTGCTTGGTCCATTGGCTATGATCACCCAGATGAAAACCATGATCTCCCCATAAAACGATTATTGTGTTTTTATCAAGTCCTTTCTCTTTTAGTTTTTTGAGAACAAGACCAATTTGAGCATCAATGTAACTAGTTGCAGCATAATATCCGTGAATAAGTTTTCTTTGTATTTTGTCAGGTAATATCAGTAGTCCTTCTTCATTTTCTACGTATTCAAATTCTGGTGTTTTGTATGTGCTAATTTCCCATCCACCTTTGTAAGCTAGGTCAACTGGATTTTTACTTTTTGTTCTAAATGATGCCAACTGAATCTCTTCCGCATTATACATATCCCAGTATTTTGTGGGTGCATTAAAAGGCATGTGAGGTCTTAAAAAACCAACTGCTAAAAAAAATGGTTTTGAATTATCCATCTGATCAATTAACTCAACTGCTCTATTTGCAATTGCTCCGTCCATGTAGGCTCCATCGGGTACATCAGCATTTTCATAGGGTGGCTTAAATCTTTCTGACTCGTACTTATTCAAGTTATTAACTCCTTTATCAATAGCCTCCTGTCTAAGCTTAGCTCTTACAGCTCTATTTTCTTTACCTTGATAAAAACCCCCAGATGGAAAACTATATCCATCGGGAAATGTTAATTGATTTTGGGTGATAAAGGGTGTAGACCAGGAACGTCTATCTCTTCCACTATCTACAGCTCTTGGGTCATATATTTTACCAACGCCAATTGTTTGGTATCCATTATTTTTAAAATGTTCAGGAAGAGTTAATACCTCAGGATTCACGTCTCTCATTTTTGTTTTTAAATCCCAAACCTTTGTTTTATCGGGTCTTAATCCGGTTAAAAAACTAACTCTAGATGCAGCACAAATCGCAAGCTGAGTATGATTATTTAAAAACACTGTTGAAGTTTCAGAAAGCTTATCAATGTTTGGAGTTACAGCAAAATCATCTCCAAAACTTCCGATACTTGGCTTCAAATCATCAACTGAGATAAATAATATATTGGGTTTCTCATTTTCTTGTGAAAAGGAAGTGGTTAAAGTTATTAAGAAAAAGTAAAGGGGTAATGATTTTAATAAATTCATTGCATTCATTTTATTTTTGAATTATCCTAAGTATTAAAATTGCTAGTTTAGAAAATGAAAAAGTAAGAAGTCCAAATAAAGGGGATAATAAAGCTACTTTTACTCCTCCTGCAATAATTGCTGGCTCAGCTGCTCCGCTAGCTTCAAGAACATCAAAAGCAGATATTAATCCTAAAAATGCTCCCATTACTCCTAAAGCCAAACCTAAGGTTCCACTGTCACTTATATGTTTAAGTATTTTTTTTGAAACTTCTTTATCCGTTTTGATTTTTAAAATAGATTTTACTGTAAAAAATATTGACATCAATAAGCAAATAAGAATTAGAGACATAAATAGTGCTCCTCCTTCCAAAAATCTATCCAATAATGTTAATTCTAAAATAGCCGAAATTGTTGTCATAATTTTTTGAATTAGTATTTAATAAATATCAATAAAAATTAATAATTATCATAACTTTATTGGAGGTTAATAACAAATATGGAGAGATTAGTTTTATACAGTTCGATAATTATTTTATTAGTAGCAACAAATATTCATT
>Ga0208277_1000655_pt1 | contig 20308 bp, 18 predicted proteins | sample ETNtaG_5_FD_185782 | JGI IMG/M metagenome (GOLD analysis project Ga0208277, IMG submission 185782) | Marine microbial and viral communities from oxygen minimum zone, Eastern Pacific Ocean - ETNP201406SV205 (SPAdes) (version 2) | ecosystem: Environmental > Aquatic > Marine > Oceanic ...
CAATCGATCTTCTTTTTCAGAAGGTTCACTTTCACAACTAAGCAAAAAAACAGATGCCAAAACTGTGAAAAAAACTAGCCAATAATCGGTTTTCATATATGTTGCATTTTAGCATTCCATAACCATAGATTTTTCACTATAGTTAAAGGCCGTAAAAAATTTTTAGGAGAGAAATATGAACTATTTGCCAAAATCTTTGGCTGCGGGTTTCTTATTGGCTATATTTGCTTCCTCATCAGTGATGGCAGCAACTCACCCAGTAACCGGAGAAACTCTTGCTGAAGATCAAACATTTACCTACAGTTTGCTCGATGAATTTACTTCAGTCGACCCTCAAATTGTTGAAGATGTTTCTGGTTCAGACATTATTCGTGACCTATTTGAAGGTTTAATGAACCAAGATGCTGAAGGTAACCTTGTTCCGGGTGTTGCGACTGGATATACAACCAATGATGCAAAGGATGTATATACATTTACACTTCGTGACAATGCTATGTGGTCTGATGGTAACCCAGTTACTGCTCACGACTTTGTTTACGGTTGGAGACGTCTTGCTGATCCAGCAACTGCTTCACCTTATTCTTGGTTTGCTGAAATTATGGCGCTTGAAAATGTCGGAGCTGTCTTATCAGGTGAAGCATCACCAGAAACTTTAGGTGTTACTGCTTTAGATAACCACACGCTTGAAGTTAGATTAACTGACTCGCTGCCTTATTTTGCAGCAATGACAACTCATGCCTCAACTTTTCCTGCTCCTGAATGGAGAGTGAGAACTTTTGGTAAAGACTGGACAAAGCCTGGAAATATTGTATCTAACGGTGCATACGTTTTGACAGAGCATATTCCTAATGAGCGCTCAGTTCGCGAACGTAACACAAAGTATTGGAATAATGAAGCTACCATTTTAGATAAAGTAGTCGCTTTAGTGATTAATGATGAGAATGTTGATTTCACTCGTTATTTAGCTAATGAGTTGGATAAAGGTGCAGTTCCATCTGGTCAATTCATTCGCTTGAAGCAAGACTACCCTGATGAAGCTACTTCATTCCCAAGACTTTGTAACTACTATATGACATTTAACTTGTCTGATAGTGGTCCTGAAGCCTTTAAAGATGTTAGAGTTCGTCAAGCCCTTGCTTATGCAATTGACCGTTCAGTAATTACTGAAAAGATTTTGCAGGCCGGACAAATTAATGCGTTCACCTTTACTCCTGGTGCAACAGCAGGTTTTGAAGTTCCTCCAGTAGCTTTTGGACAAATGTCTCAAGATGAGCGTGAAGCCAAAGCGAAAGAGCTTCTTGCTGACGCAGGTTATGGTGCTGGTAATCCATTAAGTTTTGAGTACATCTACAATACTTCTGAAGGGCATAAGAAGATTGCAATTGCTGCTCAACAAATGTGGAAAGAAGTGCTTGGTGCAAAAGTTACACTAGCGAATCAAGAATGGAAGACATTCCTGAAAACACGTGGCTCGCAAGGTTTTGAGTTAGCTCGTGGCGCTTGGTGTGGTGACTATAACGAAGCCTCAACATTCTTAGATCTACTTACTTCACCATCTGGCTATAACGATGGTAAATTCAGCAATGCTGAAGTAGACTCTTTAATGTTAGATGCTAGAACTAAGGAAGATGCATCGGCTAATTACACACGTGTAGAGGAAATTTTGGCAAATGAAATGCCAGTGATTCCAATTTATCACTACGCAGGTGTATTCATGCTTAAGACTAACGTCAAAGGTTGGCCATATAACAACGTAGAGCAAAACTGGTATTCTCGTAACCTATATAAAGTTGCGAAGTAATATTTAGTTTGTAATAAAAATAAAGCACCACGCAGAGATTGTGTGGTGCTTTTTTTTGTTTGTACGGTACAATAATTCAATAAATTTTTTTCTGATCAAATTCGGATATGATCAACTACATAATTAAGCGAATTGGAATTGCCATACCGACACTCCTCATTCTTATCGCAGTTAGTTTTTACTTAATGCATGCTGCACCAGGAGGTCCTTTTACATCTGAGAGACCTTTACCTCCCCAAGTCCTTGCTAATATTGAAGCTAAATATGGACTAGATCAGCCAATATGGCGCCAAATGATTAACTATCTATGGGGCGTTATAACTCAATTTGATTTTGGTCCGTCCTATAAATATCATGACAGAACAGTCAATGAAATCATCGGACATGGCTTTCCGATTACTCTAAAGTATGGCTTCTGGTCATTCATTGTTGCGGTTGGTGTTGGTATTCCTTTGGGAGCAATTGCTGCAATTCGAAAAAATACCTGGATTGATTACTTGGCTGTTGGAATATCTATAGGGGCGCAAGTGCTTCCAAATTTTGTCATGGCACCGTTACTCATTATTGTATTTACTTTGTGGCTTGATTGGCTTCCAGGGGGTGGATGGAATGGCGGGGCATGGCAGTATCTTATCATGCCAATCATTGCACTTTCAACCAGTTATATGGCATCTATTGCTCGAATTACTCGATCATCGATGCTCGAGGTTTTAAATACAAACTATATTAGAACCGCAAAATCTAAAGGACTTCCAACTAAAGTGATTTTCTTTAGGCACGTATTAAAACCTTCACTTCTACCAGTTATTTCTTATCTTGGACCAGCTTTTGTTGGATTAATTACTGGTTCAGTAATTATCGATATATATTTTTCAACAGGTGGAATGGGTTATTTTTTTGTTAATGCAGCCTTTAATCGCGACTATTCAGTCATGATGGGAATTACTATTGTTGTAGGCAGTCTTACAATTTTGTTTAGTTTGATTGCCGATCTATTGTATGCCTGGATAGATCCAAAAATACGTTATTAATCTATGATAGTTGCGAATAAAAATAAGATTAAAGATATGGCAAACAACATCTCCGAATCTGGTGCCGGTCGCTCGCTATGGAAGGATGCTCGGATACGATTTATGCAAAACAAAGCTGCAACTATCAGTCTTTTTATTTTGTTGGCTATTGTATCCTTTTCTTTTATAGGGCCATACTTTGCTGTTTGGAGTTATGAACAGATAGATTGGAATGCAATGGGCTCAGCAGCTCGAGTGGGTATGCCTTCAATTGAGAGTGGGCATTTCTTTGGAACGGATGACCTTGGTCGTGATCTCTACTCAAGAGTTATACAAGGCACCCAAATATCACTAATGGTCGGCGTTCTAGGGGCTTCAGTAGCAGTGATTGTGGGTACTCTCTATGGTGCTACTTCTGGTTATTTAGGTGGAAAGACAGATCAAATCATGATGCGAATTGTCGACATATTAATGTCAATTCCCTATATGTTTGTTTTAATACTTCTACTTGTCGTTTTTGGGCGATCCATTGGTATGTTATTTATTGGCATTGGACTTCTATCTTGGTTAGATATGAGCAGAATTGTTCGGGGTCAAACACTTAATCTGAAAAATATGGAGTTTATCGAAGCAGCTAAGGTTACTGGTGTTAGTGATTTTAAGATTATAACTCGTCATATTGTTCCTAATCTTTTAGGCATTGTCGCTGTTTACGCAACCTTGTTGGTTCCTGGAATAATCTTAGCTGAAAGTTTTATTTCTTTCTTAGGATTAGGAGTTCAAGAACCCTCTACTAGTTGGGGCGCTTTAATTAAGGAAGGTGCAGGAACCATTAGCTATGAAACTGAGTGGCAACTATTGTTTCCATTAGCCTTTTTTGTTGTAAGTCTTTTTTGCTTTTATTTTATTGGTGATGGTCTTCGCGACGCACTTGACCCTAAGGATAGGTAGGTTTGAATGAGTTTATTAGAAGTCAATAATCTTAAGGTTGAATTTAAGACTGCTGATGGTATTGTAAATGCTGTTAATAATGTTAATTTTTCTATTGATGAAGGAAAGATTCTAGCTATTGTAGGTGAGTCAGGAAGTGGAAAAAGTCAGACCGTATTTGCAATGACTGGACTTCTCGATCATAACGGTAGTGCATCGGGTAGCGTTAAATTTGAGGGAGAAGAAATTCTTAATCTCTCAAATCAGAAATTAAATCAAATTAGAGCTGAAAAAATTGCAATGATTTTCCAAGACCCTATGACTAGTCTCAATCCTTATGTGAGAGTTTCTGAGCAGATGACTGAAGTTTTAGTTCATCATCAAGGCGTTTCAAAGTCTGATGCTCTAAAACAATCTATTAGCATGTTAGATGCTGTCAGAATTCCTGACGCAAGTAATCGAGTGAGAATGTATCCTCATGAGTTTTCAGGTGGAATGAGACAACGCGTAATGATTGCAATGTCTCTCTTATGTCGACCAAAATTGCTCATTGCTGATGAGCCTACAACTGCACTTGATGTTACTGTTCAGGCACAAATTATGCAGCTGTTATCAGACCTACAAAAAGAGTTTGGAATGTCAATTATTTTGATTACTCATGACCTAGGAGTTGTTGCTGGAAATAGTGATGATATGCTGGTTATGTATGGCGGTAAAATTATGGAAATTGGTAAAACTGAAAACATATACTCTGCTTCAACTCACCCATATACCCAAGGATTGATGAGTGCTGTTCCTAGGCTTGATGATTCAGAGGAGAGGTTGATTACAATTCCTGGCAACCCTCCAAACATGATGAAAGCTCCTGTAGGTTGTCCTTTTTCTCCAAGATGTAAGTTCTCGATAGATACATGCTCCAAAGTTTCACCTGTATTAACAAATGTTAGTAAAAACAATCACTTAAGAGCCTGTCACGTTGCAACTGAGGAAATATTATGAGTAATCAAACAATTCTTGAAGTTGAAAATTTAAAGGTAAACTTTGATGTTAGTTCAGAGGGCGATATGCCCTGGACAAAAGCAAAAAAACTTCAAGCGGTGAATGATATTTCATTTTCTTTAAGTGCTGGAGAAACTCTTGGGGTAGTAGGAGAATCTGGGTGCGGAAAATCTACTCTTGCTAGAGCTATCGTAAAAATGGTACCTGCAGAATCTGGAAAAGTTGTATGGCTAGGTAACGATTTGCTTGGTTTAAGTCATTCCGAAGCTAGACAGTATCGCAAACAAATTCAAATGATCTTTCAAGACCCTTTGGCAAGTCTCAACCCTCGTATGAACATTGGAGAGATTATTGCTGAGCCATTAAGAACTCATTATCCAAAAACACCAGAGTCTGATGTAAAGGCTCGGGTAAGGGACGTAATGCAAAAAGTCGGGCTACTTGATAATTTAGTGAATCGTTATCCACATGAGTTTTCTGGAGGACAATGTCAGAGAATTGGAATTGCTCGCGCTTTAATTTTAAAGCCTAAGCTTATTATTTGTGATGAGCCAGTTTCAGCTTTAGATGTTTCTATTCAGGCGCAAGTTGTTAATTTATTAATGGATTTACAAGAAGAGATGGATCTAGCGTTAATATTTATCGCTCACGACTTGAGTGTCGTCAAGCATATCAGCACTAAAATTATGGTCCTCTATCTAGGAAATATGGTCGAACTTGCAAACAGTAACGATATTTATCAAAGTCCAAGTCACCCCTATACACAAGCACTTATTTCTGCCGTACCAATACCAGATCCAAGTGTTGAAAAAAACAAAGAGTTAATTCTGATAGAGGGAGATTTGCCATCACCGATTAACCCGCCTTCAGGTTGCGTTTTTAGGACAAGATGTCAAAAAGCGCAGGATATCTGCTCGCAGCAGAAACCTGAATATAAGGAGGTTGCAACGAGTCATAGCGTTGCCTGCCACTTTAGTGATTAAATTTCTCAAAAAGCGTATTAAAAACAAATGGCTATTGATCGTATTGCCTTTTCTATTTTTTCTTATAAAAGGTCTAATATGGCTCGCTATCTTTTACGGCCTATGGGACGTAATTAAAGGATTGGGCAGTTAATTAACTTATTTTTTAACCTGAGATAGGATTTCCTTCATACCTTCTTTGTTTTCGAAGATTTCTTCTTCAGTGAGTCCATCCATTTCGTGAGGAAATACCAACCAATCATCTGTCTCATGAATAAAATAATCAGGCTCCATATCTATGATATTCCTTTCCGGTTTATACCAAGGCATTGCCATTCGAATGTCGTGAGGGATATTCTTTCTAGCTTTTTCTTTAAGCGTATCAAGAATTGCCTTAATGCTTCTTCCAGAGTCAAATACGTCATCAACAATGAGTAATTTATCTTCTGCATTCATGTGACTAATGAGGTAGTCAATTCCATGCACTCTTACTTCTTTAGATTGTTGATTCAGGCCATAATATGAAGAGGTACGAATGGCGATGTGGTCTGAATCGTTTCCTAGGTATGCAAGTATTTCTTGGATGGCTATTCCAACAGGCGTTCCACCTCTCCAAACGCCAACAATAAAGTTAGGCTTGAAGCCACTGTTATGAATTTGAACTCCTAGTTTAAAGGAGTCATGAACAAGCTCATCAGCTGTAATATAAGTTTTTGCAATTGACATATAAGTTTTCCGAAAGTTTATAGATAAATTTTAAATGGTTTTTAGCTTTGAAATTTCTTAATTTCTTCTATCAATCTAGATTTTGTTTTAATATCTGCAAAAGAAGCTTCCATGGCCATTAAAGAGATTTGCTTTAAATTTTTAACATTCAGATTAAAATTTTTCGCGCTATTTTGATACTCTTTACCAACAGTCGTATTGAAAAATGGCGGATCATCAGAATTTAAGCTAATGCTTATTCCCTTGTTCATAATTGTTAGAAGAGGGTGGCTCTCCCAATTAGGGAAAAGAGATAGTGCTAAATTACTTCCTGGGCATATTTCTAGATGAATCTTACGATTAATGAGTTCACTGAGTAATTTTTCATCGTAGACACTTTTTACTCCGTGCCCAATCCTACTGATTGGCAAATAATTGATTGCATCCCAAACACTATCTGGTCCGCAGATCTCTCCAGCATGAACTGTGCAGGCATAGCCAGCATTTGCAGCAATATTATAGACAGGAGCATATTCCTCTATAGTAAATGCATTTTCGTCACCTCCCATTCCGAAGCCTACAACATAGGGATGAGGATTATCAACCATTGTTTGAACGACATTTAAGCCTTGTTCTGGGCCTAAGTGCCTTACACAGGTGACAATAATACGTCCAACGATTCCAAAATCACGTTCGGCATCATCTATGCCACTTGCAATGCCTGAGATCATATCATCATAGCTAATTCCACATTCTGCTGCGTGATCAGGTGAAATAAAGGTTTCAGCATAGATTACATTTTCGCTAGCGCAGTCTTTGAGATATTCATAAGTAATATCCCTATAGTCTTCTCCATTATTTAAACAAGAGCTTACACTATCATAAGCAGTAAGAAAACTTGCAAAATCACTCCAAGCATAACCTCCATTATCATCAAATAAATTATTGTCTAGTGGCGTAGCATTTCTCTTTGCAATTTGCTTGGCAAGTTCAGGTTTAATTGTGCCCTCGAGATGACTATGAAGTTCGATTTTAGGAAGTTTGTGAATTAGCTCTTGCATTTATTGAAGTCCGCAAGCTTTGCCGTTGGCAAGTGGTTTGATTTGAAGATGATTTGCAATCGTTTGGCCCATGTCTGCAAAAGTATCTCTTTTACCTAATTTATTAGCTTTTATCGATTTTCCATAAAAGACTACAGGAACATGTTCACGAGTATGATCACTTCCTGGCCAGGTTGGGTCACAGCCATGATCAGCTGTAATTAGAACTAGATCATCATGCTGAAGTTTAGATTCTATTTCTGGAATACGTCTATCAAATTCTTCAAGAGCCAAAGCATAACCCGGGACATCTCTTCGATGTCCAAAATTAGTATCAAAGTCAACCAGATTAACGAATATAAGACCCTCTTTAACTCTATTCATTTCGCTCATTAGTTGATCTACTAGTCCCATATTATTTGGCGCTTTAACAGTATAAGAAACACCTTGATTAGAAAAAATATCGCCAATTTTGCCGACAGATATAACCTGGCCATTACCCTCTTGAATGTTGTCAAGAAGGGTCAAGTCACTAGGAGGTGTTGTCAGATCTTTACGGTTAGACGTTCTTTTAAATCCATCTTTAGAGTTACCAACAAAAGGCCTTGCAATAACTCTAGTAATATTTAGCGGATCAACTAGTCGCTTGGCAATCAAGCAAAGTTCATAGAGCCTTTCGAGTCCAAAGTGTTCCTCATGCGCTGCAATTTGAAATACAGAGTCTGCTGAAGTGTAACAAATTGGAAAACCAGATTTGATATGTTCATCTCCAAATTCTTCAATCACTTGAGTGCCTGATGCATGCTTATTAGCTAGTGTTCCAAGAATATTTCCTTCCTTTAGCAGTTCATCAATCAGACTTTCAGGAAAGCAGTTTTCAGTTTGAGGGAACGTTCCCCATTCAAATGGCACAGGTAGTCCGCAAATTTCCCAATGACCGCTCGGTGTGTCTTTTCCAGCACTCACTTCTTTCGCATAACCAAATGCTCCTTCAGGCTTAACTCTGTCAATTGGAAGGGGTGCACCTCGACTCTCTATAGCGGCTTCTCCAAGTCCCCATCTTATTAGATTTGGTATATGAAGAGGTCCGTTTCGTTCAGCGCTATCGGCATTTCCTGAATCACACTGCTCAATAATATGACCTAGGGTATCTGATCCCTGATCACCGTATAGATGGGCATCATCGCTTGCACCTAATCCAAGCGAATCCAATACCAATATGATTGCTCTTTTCATTAATTGGCTCCCTCATTAGAGCTGAGCACTTCTTTGATTAAGGTAGGAGCTTTAGTCTCACTTTCACTAAGCTGAATAAGAGAAGGAAGGTTTTGTTGCAAGAAGTTTAATTGACTTTCATCACGACAGTGCGCTATCGCAAGAGGGTCCCCTTTGTTAATCCATTGACCAATACCCACTATTTCGCTAAGACCAACGCCGTGGTCAATCGGGTCACTAGATTTTGTTCTTCCAGCCTTTAGATGAATCATACTGAGGCCAACAGCTCGAACATCAATCTCTGAAACATATCCAGATGATTTGGATTTGACTGAGTTAATCACAGGCATAGGCTTTAAATGCTTTTCAGGATTTTCTAAAAAGTCTACTGGGCCGCCAAGTTCACAAACCATTTCTCCAAAAATTGAAGCTGCTTTTCCGGAATCTAGGGCCTCTCGAGACTTAATTCTAGCAGTATCTAAGTCCGGCTCCAGGTTACCCAATTGAAGCATATAGGCAGATAGTTCAAGGGTAAGGTCTAGAAGTCTTTGATTGGCATTCTTAGGATTTAATAAAAAATCGATACACTCAGAAACCTCAGTTGCGTTTCCAACGCTGTGACCAAGAACCTGGTTCATGTCAGTAATTAAGCAGCTTGTTGGGACGCCTGATTTACTGGAAACGTTGGCGATGCTTTGAGCTAACTCTTGAGCCATTTTAAAATCTGCTGCAAATGCACCATTCCCTGTTTTAATGTCCATAGCAAGAGCATCAAGTCCAGAGGCTAATTTTTTTGACAAAATAGAGGCGGTAATTAAATCAATTGACTCTACCGTAGCTGTGACATCGCGCGTCGCATAAAAACGCTGATCAGCTGGGGCTAAATTTGAAGTTTGCCCAATAATTGCACAACCTACTTTTTTAACGATAGATTGGAAACTTGAATTATTAGGAGTAGCGTTATAGCCTGGAATGCTCTCGAGTTTATCTAGTGTTCCTCCAGTATGCCCCAATCCTCGGCCTGAAATCATTGGAACGTAGCCGCCACAGGCTGCTACGATTGGTGCAAGTACTAAACTTATTTTATCTCCCACTCCCCCAGTTGAATGTTTATCAACAACGGGACCATCTAAATTGAGCTTATTCCAGTTAAGTGTATCTCCCGAATTCATCATGTGTCGAGTTAAGTTGACTCGCTCATCCATAGTCATTCCGCACTTAAAGATTGCCATTGCAAAAGCACCTAACTGAGCATCTGTTAGGCTACCATCAGTAATCCCTTGAACCAGAAAGCCAATTTCAGCATCACTCAAAGATATGCCATCACGCTTCTTTCTAATTAATTCTTGAGGGAGGAATTGTTCACTCATGGTTGTAGTTTAGTCGCCGTATGGCGTCCAAATATTTTTAACTTCAGTAGCATTTCGGAGAAATTCAAGACCCTCACTTTGTGAAGAGTCTTGCCAATCTCTATCCTTATCATTATGAACCCATAGACGCTTTAAATCTCTTGCACTTATTGTTTCTACAGAGCCTAATGTTTCCTGGTCAGCCCAGCACCACATTGCATCAGCCTCAGCATGTCCAGCGAGTTGCTCAGCTAGCTCTCGTTTATTGCCACTAACAATATTTATAACGCCTGCAGGAACATCTGAGGTTTCAAATGTTTGCACTAGTTCCAATGCGACACTTGCAAACCTTTCACTTGGAATAAGGACAACTCTATTTCCCATCGCTATCGCAGGCGCAATCAGAGAGATTGTTGATAGAAGTGGAGACTCTTCTGGGGCGACCTGAGCAAGAACACCAATAGGTTCAGGAAGAGCCATTGTGACGCCTCTATAAGGGGCACTATGAACTCTACCATCATATTTGTCAGCCCAGGCGGCATAACTGAATAGTCGGCTTATGCTTTCATCAAACTCAGCTTTTGCTTGTTTTTTAGAGATTCCACACAGGGACACTAGGCGTTGAATCCACTCAGATTCTCGAATCGACAAGTTTTCAGCAATAAAATAGATAATTTGAGCTCTTCCATGGCCGCTGAGAGAGCCCCAAGATGATGCTTTAGTGGCTGCAGCTATAGCATTTCGAATATCTTTTCTATTGCCTGAGCCTACATATGCTGCGTGTGAACCGTCGGCATTAAAAGTAGCAAAACTATGTCCACCATCAGGTCTTACTTGTTTTCCACCAATATAAAATTTTAAAGTTCGATCAATCACCTCTTCATTGGCCTTTATAGATGCTGAACTAGAAGAAGGACTAGTTGTAGACTTTAAGCCTTTAGGATTAAGGTACTCGTAGAGACCTTCTTTCCCGCCTTCTCTTCCGAATCCAGACTCTTTGATACCACCAAAGCCACATGAGGCATCAAACTGATTATGACAATTAATCCAGATAACCCCAGCTTGAACTTTTGGGGCTACATCCATAGCGCGATTTATATTTTCACTCCATACACTAGCAGCAAGTCCATATCGACTATTATTAGCCAACTTGATTGCTTCAGATTGAGTTCTAAAAGTCATTGAAACAAGGACAGGACCAAAAATTTCTTCCTGAACAAGTGGATGACTTGAGTCAACCTCAGTGATTAGGGTAGGGGGGTAGTAATTTCCATCAGGGTTGATATCACAGGCCTGATAGAGTTCACCGCCATGATTTAAACCCGACTCTACCATTTCACTTACTCTATTAAATTGCGTTTGACTGACAAGGCTCCCTAGGTCAGTTGATTTGTTGAGAGGCTCTCCAAGACGAAGTTGTTTTAATCTTTGCTTAATTTTTAAATGCAATTCTTTCTCAACTTCAGCTTGTACAAGTAGTCTTGAACCCGCACAGCATACCTCACCTTGGTTAAACCAAATAGAGTCTACTAATCCTTCAACAGCTGCATCAAGATCAGCATCATCAAATACAATAAATGCTGATTTTCCACCAAGCTCAAGAGTAAGTTTCTTTCCCTGTCCAGCTGTACTCTCTCTAATAGAGCGTCCTACAGCCGTTGAGCCGGTAAATGCAACTTTATCGATGCCCTTATGAGCCGCAAGTTCAGCGCCAATAGCGCCATCTCCGTTGATTATGTTGATGACTCCTGGAGGAATGCCAGCCTCCTCACAGAGTTGAGCAATAAACATAGCTGTTAATGGTGTCTGTTCAGCAGCTTTAAAGACTATCGTATTTCCCATTGCTAATGCAGGTGCAATTTTCCAAGACAGCATTAATAATGGAAAATTCCATGGAACAATTTGCGCAACAACTCCAATAGGCTTATAACTAGAAAATTCTTTTTCTTGGAGTTGCGCCCATCCAGCATGGTGATAGAAATGCCTTATCGCTAAAGGTATATCAATATCTCGACTCTCACGTATAGGCTTTCCATTATCAAGCGACTCAAGAACAGATATTAGCCTTGAGTGTTTTTGGATTAATCGTGCTAAAGCATAAAGCACCTTGGCTCTCTCATGACCTCCCGCTTTTTCCCAAGACGGTTGAGCTTTTCTTGCAGATTTAATTGCAGAGTCTAATTGATCTGAGCTAGCAATTTCAATGTTGGCCAATAACTCTCCATTCGATGGGTCTAGAGAAGCGATCAGATTGGATTTTTTGTTTGAAACAATTTTTCCATTAATTAGCTGTCCAAACCTGCGCCCATTATTCTCTAGCCAATCTTGCGCCTCCTTGCTGCTTTCAAGAGCATCACTATAATCGAGGTTATCAAATGATTTTATAAGTGTCATAATTAAATCCTATGCTATTGGGTGGCGATATGAGGCAGAATAGAAGCCAGTAGAGAAATGATCTAATTGACGCTCAATGTCACCGAGTAGACTGGATGCTCCAAACCTAAATAAATCAGGCTCTAGCCATTGCCGACCTAGCTCTTCTTTAATCATTGTCATATATAAGAGTGCTGTTTTTGTGTCACTGATTCCACCTGCAGCCTTAAATCCAATTGAAATCCCAGTTTCATTGTAATAATTTCTTATCATTCGCACCATAACCAAGCTTACAGGCAGTGTAGCGTTGACAGACTCTTTACCTGTAGACGTTTTAATAAAGTCTGCCCCTGCCATCATACAAATTTGAGAGGCTTTAGCAATATTAGTAAGGTTTCCAAGCTCACCAGTCGCCAAAATTGTTTTCATATGCGCATCGCCGCATTTTTCTCTAAACATCTTGACCTCTTCATAGAGCGCTTTCCAGTTGCCTTCTAGAACATGTCTTCGACTAATGACTATATCTATTTCGTTGGCACCAGAGTTAACTGAATATTCAATTTCTTGAAGTCTAAGGGGGAGTGGTGAGAGGCCAGCAGGAAAACCAGTTGAAACTGCCGCAAGGTTTATTTTTGTACCTTTTAAAGCTTCTTTCGCAGCACTGAGCATATCATGATAAACACAAACAGCTGCAACACTTAAGTTTAAAGATTTAGTCCCTAATTCTCTCTCAAGACTATGACTAATTGGTTGCTTTGCTTTGCTGCATAATCTTCTGACTCGAGCAACTGTATCATCACCAGACAGAGTCGTTAAGTCAATTAGACTAATAGCTTTAAGGAGCCATGCAGCCTGATTATCTTTTTTTATACTTCGCCTAGGTCCATAATTACTGCATCGTCTCTCAACAGCGCTTCGATTGATTGATATGTTCGAAAGCATGTCAAGACTAAAATCCACTCCTGGATTTCTCAAATTGTTATCACTATTTTCTAGCTCATCAGAGTCAACTAGATTAAGAATTTTCTTATCTAGCTGGTTATTTTGAGTCTTAGTTGAATGCTTATTAGTGTTCATAATATTAGTAATCAATCGATGTTACTGGCTTTTTAGATAAGAAATTAAGATTTTCTCTACCGTATCTGCAGCTTTACTAGCAAAAGCAATGGTTTGATCATGACTAATTTCATTATCACTCATTCCTGCAGCATAATTAGTAATGACTGAAAGTGCACATAGCTTCATGCCTTGGTGGCGGGCTAAAATCACCTCAGGAACAGTAGACATTCCAACGGCATCAGCTCCGAGCGTCTTTACAGCTCTAATTTCAGCGGGTGTCTCGAATTGTGGTCCACTGAACCATGCGTAGACCCCTTCATGAAGATCAATATTGTTTTTACGAGCAGAGGCGCGCATATCGTCACTTAGTTCAGAGTCATAGGCATTGACCATGTCAACGAAGCGCTCATTACCATCCGCTCCAAATAGAGGCGACACCCCTGTCATGTTTATATGATCAGTAATTAGCATGACGCTTCCAGGAGAGGCCTTCTTGACTGTGCTGCCGGCAGCATTTGTTAAAACTAAGCTTTGACAGCCAATAGAGCTTATCGTTTGAATAGCAACAGACATAACATCAGCTTTGCCTTGTTCGTAATAATGAGCTCTTCCTTGCATAACAACAACATTGGTTCCTTCTATATCACCGAACAAAAGTTTTCCTGCATGGCCACCAACTCCAGCAATTGGGAAGCCGGGTAAATCGTTAAAATCAAGAGTGACTCGAATGTTTATGTTGTCACAAAACTGACCTAAACCTGAGCCCAAAATGAGACCAATTTGAGGTTTAAAGTCTTTTATGTGTTGATTGATAATATCAACACATTTTTGAACTTGACTCATTAGAGGTGCTCCGGTCCAAATGACTGAGGAAGTAATTCAGATAAATTGATGCGATCTTTGATGCCCTTAGGGGAGCACATAATGACCTCAGTTGCAGGGTCAGAAAACTCTCTTATCCTTTGTCTACAACCGCCGCAAGGAATACCACCTTCATCATTTTTAGTCATAACATAAATCTTATCGATTTTCTTTTCTCCACCCATTATCATTGATGCAATTGCAGAGGCTTCAGCACAATTTCCAAGTGGATAACTTGCATTTTCCACATTACAGCCACTATACATATTTCCCTTATCGGTAATAATTAAAACACCTACCGGATAGTTTGAGTATGGCACATAAGCTTGACTCATGGCGTCTTTTGTTAATTTAATATGGCTTTCTTCACTCATCTTTATAACTCCTTAATGTAAGGTTGAGCTGAGGCTTTAGGTGGGACGGCTTTGCCAATAAAACCAGCCAATAGAATGATTGTTAGGATGTATGGTGTAGCCTCAATCAGTTGAACAGGGATTTCTCCAATACCAGGAATAATGATGCCCTGAAGTCTAATCGAGATAGCGTCTAAAAAAGCAAACAAGAAGCATGCTGCAAGGACCTTGTATGGATGCCATTTACCAAAGATTAGAGCTGCAAGAGCAATAAATCCGCTTCCAGCAGTCATATCTTTGACAAACTGGGCGTTGTAAGCTGTAGAAAGATATACACCACCAATCCCACACAAAATTCCACCTATCAAAAGCGCCTTATAGCGAAGAGTCTCAACAGAGAGTCCAGCCGTATCAACCGCCTTTGGATTTTCACCAACAGCTCGAAGTCGAAGACCAAAGCGAGTTCGATAGACGACCCACCAAACCATCGGAACAATCGCAAAGGCAAGGTAGACTAGAATATTGTGTCCACTAATTAACTCTCGATAAATAACACCTAGAATCGGAATATGATCCATTAGCTCAAGGCCTGGAAAATCGATTGAAAGGAATCTCTGGTCATTTTTCAAAGTAGGCGTAATTCCAGCCTTTTTAAACCAAGCTAGGCTAAGAATCATAGTAAGACCAGCAGCTAAGATATTAATTGCAACTCCACTTACAATCTGATTTCCTTTGTAAGTAATTGATGCAAAACCATGCACCATTGCTAATACTGAAGAGGCAAAGATACCAGCTAATAATCCAATCCATGGTGAGCCAAATACAACAGCAGCACTCGCTGCAATGAACGCGGACATCAGTAGTTTTCCTTCAAGACCAATATCAACAACACCTGAGCGTTCAGCAAAGAGACCTGCCATTGATGCAAAAATTAGAGGAACGCAGACGCGAACAGAAGCATCTAATGTCAATACAGTATTTAAAAAGATATCGCTCATTCTGTTCCCTCAATCGGCGCTAAAAAGCGAATTAAAATTGGCCTATATAAATACTCAAGGCCACCACAAAATAGAATAACAAGTCCCTGCATAACCACAACAATATCCCTTGAAACATTTTGAAGTTCAAAGTCAAGTTCAGCGCCACCTTGATACAGGATTCCAAATAGGAATGCTGCAATCAGAATTCCAAGTGGATGGTTTCGACCCATTAGCGCTACAGCAATACCACCAAAACCATATCCAAAATTAAAGTTAAGGAATAGGCGGTGCTGAACGCCCATAAGTTCATTGATTCCTACCAGACCTGCCAAAGCACCAGAGATGCACATGGTTATAACAATAATCTTTTTTGGATTAATGCCGCCATAGATAGCTGCATCATTGCTTTTTCCAACCGCACGAATCGCATAACCCCATCGAGTATGCCAAAGAAAAAACCAAACCAATCCAGAGAAAAATAAAGCCACCAGAATTGATAAATTAAGAGGTGATTTTGCAATCTTATAGCCAAAACTAGCAAAAACATCATGAACAAAAGGAAGCCAAGAGGCTTTGATGAAATCTCCACTCTCTGGAGACATCTCTCCTACCTCTCTTAAAACATTGACCAATACATAAACCATTAATGCAGAGGCCAAAAAGTTAAACATGATTGTGGTAATAACAATATGGCTTCCTCTATAGGCCTGTAAATAGGCAGGAATAATAGCCCATAGTGCACCAAATAAAAGCCCTCCCGAGATTGCTAGCGGAATCACTACCCAGGCGCTAAGAGCAGGGTTTAAGTATAACGCAACTATAGCAGTACCCAGTCCGCCAACATATGCCTGACCTTCACCACCAATGTTGAATAATCCAGCATGGAAAGCAACCGCAACGGCCAAACCTGTAAAGACAAAGTTGGTCGCATAATAAAGCGTATAACCTAAACCTTCATCATAGCCAAGTGCACCATAAATTAAGATTTTTGTTGCTTTAATGGGGTCAACACCAATGAGAACAAATACAATAGCTGTTGCAATAAATGCTGTTAAAACATTAAGGAAGGGCAATAATAAGCCGTTGATCCATGATAAGCGTCTCTCACGAGTCATGTCTCAACCCTTTTTAATTCATCCTCAGATTGAAGTGCATTAGCCATCATCATTCCTAGAGTTGCCTCATCAGCATCATCGCCATTAACGGTTCCTGTGATTTCGCCATCGCACATCACTACAATTCGATCACTAAGAGACATAATCTCTTCCAACTCTACAGAGATTAGAATAATAGCTTTTCCAGCATCTCTCATGTCAATAATTCGTTTTCTTATAAACTCGATTGCGCCAATATCAACCCCTCTTGTGGGTTGGCCAATAATGAGAACCTCTGGATCTCTCTCAAATTCTCTAGCTAAAATTAGTTTTTGTTGATTTCCGCCTGAAAAATTTGAAGACATAAGGTTAGGGTTGATAGGGCGAACATCAAATGCTTCCATGATTGATTCACAATTAGCTTTTACCAAGGCACGTTTTAACCAAACTCCTTGATTTAAACTTTTGTCATTGTGATAGCCTAAAAGTGCAGTCTCACTGGCATTAAATTCAGCAATCATTCCCATTCTTTGACGATCCTCAGGAACATGAGCAACACCCAGATTTCTTAATTGTTCAGGATTTAAAGAGTTTTTAGAGGTTATTGTTTCACCCATAATTTCAATTGAACCGCTAGAAATTGGAAGTATTCCAGCTAAAGCTTTTAAAAGCGTTCCTTGACCATTACCTGTCACACCAGCAATGCCCAGTATTTCTCCTGAGTGTGCCTCAAAGCTAACATCAGAAACCCTCTTTAAGCCTTGCTCATTGTCTATTTCAAGATTTTTTGCGACTAAAACTGGATTACCAGTGTTAGCTTTGGATTTTTGGATATTGAGTAAAACTTTTCGACCAATCATGAGCTCCGCTAGCTCTTCAGGGTTCGTTTTACTGGTCTCCCTATGGGCAACCATTTTGCCAGCTCGCATCACCGAAACGTGATCGGTAATACTCATAATTTCACGAAGCTTATGGGTAATCAGAATAATAGTCACACCTTGCTTTTTAAGCGCTTCAAATATACGAAATAATTCGTCAGACTCTTGAGGCGTTAAAACACCTGTCGGTTCATCAAGGATGAGAACTTTTGCCCCTTTATAAAGACCTTTTAGAATCTCCACTCTCTGTTGCATTCCAACTGAGAGCTCCTCAACAGCAACATCAAGCTCAACCTCAAGGCCATACTCTTTGGCAAGTCTTGTTAGTTCGACTCTAGCACTGGATAGGCTTTCAGCAATTAAGGCGCCACCTTCACTACCAAGAACGACATTTTCTAAAACTGTAAAGTTGTCCACCAACATGAAGTGTTGATGAACCATTCCGATACCTGCCTCAATGGATTGCTTTGAGCTATTCGCTTTAAAATCTTTATTGAAAACTTTAATTTGTCCAGAGTCTGCCTGATAAAAGCCATACAAGATGCTCATCAGCGTTGACTTACCAGCGCCATTCTCTCCAACTATCCCATGAATAGTTCCAGATTGAACGCTCAAGTTGACCTTGTCATTGGCGTGGACAGCACCAAAATGTTTATCCACATTGATCAGCTCAATAGCAATGTTCGAATCAGCCATAGGTAGTTATTTTAACCAAGAAATAGATTAATTATAGTGATAAGTATTTGAAACTTTTATATATAGTTTTTAAATAAAATTATATATAAAAGTTAAAAAAAAACATCCGGCCCTAGAGCCGGATGTTTTTAGTATAAAAAGAACTGCTTATTATAGAGGGCAGCTATTATCACTCATGTAGTCATGAACAACAATAGAACCATCGATAATTCCAGCTCTAGCAGCATCAACAGCGGCAAGCATATCAGCAGATACTAAATCTGCGTTGTACTCGTCCATCGCAGCTCCGACTCCGTCTTCTGCTACACCATTAATCTTAAAGCCACCAGACCATGAACCATCTACAGCAGCTGCAAAACTTTCATAAGCAGCCAAACCTACTTTCTTGTACATTGAAGTAAGCATTGTTCCTGGTTGCATGTAGTTTTGGTTAGAGTCTACACCAATTGCTAATACACCCATATCAGCAGCAGTTTGGTATACACCAATTCCAGTTCCACCAGCAGCAGCATAAACTACGTCAGCACCATTTTCAACTTGGCTACGAGTAATTTCACCACCTTTAGTTGGGTTACCCCAAGCAGCAGGAGTTGAGCCAGTCATCTGAGCTAAAACAGTCATAGAGCTATCATGATGCGCTACACCTTGCTTATAGCCACACTCGAAACGGCTAATTAATGGAATATCCATTCCACCAACAAAACCTACAGTGCCTGAGCTTGATGCCATAGCAGCCATAATACCAACAAGGAATGATCCTTCTTGCTCTTTAAATAGAACGTTTTGAACATTTGGAGCATCAACTACACCATCGATAATAGTGAACTGAGTGTCTGGATATTCAGCTGCAGCGGCAGCAACCGCATTTGCCATAGTGAATCCTACTGCAATTACAGGCGAATAGCCACGTTGAGCAAACTTCTTAAGGCTTTGCTCCATCATTGCTTCATTAGTTGGCTCTAATTCTGTAACAGCGATACCAGTATCATTCATAAATTTCATAACACCGTTTACATAAACAGCCTCGTTAAACGACTTATCATTTTTACCCGCAGTATCATATACAACCGCCGGCTTGACATCAGCTTGTGCAATTGGTGCTACTAAAAGAAACGTAGAAGCAATAAATGCTAAGCCAGTCTTTTTGATCAATCCACTAAAATGTGAACGTTTCATATTTTTCATTGTGTACTCTCCTTAGTTATTAATCTTATTTATAAATAGAAAGAAAACCGTCATTATAGAAAAGACAGTCAAAATATCTTTAATATTAACTCAAGTTTTGTTCTTAAAAGTATATAGAAAATAAATTCCCGAGTTGTCAATATTCTATTCTCGAAAAAGGTCTTTGTCAAAAAAATATCGATATATTTTTGATTAACCTCGATTTGAATTATCTAAGTAAGGTGAGATAATTATTTTTTCCATTTATTTGAAGATTAAAAAATCATTGTATACAATAAATGTTTTTCTAATTTACGCATATAATTGAACAAATTGAAAAGGGTTCATATTCCAGATTCTATGAATAAAAAAATCAAACAAAGTCTTAAAAACTACCCTCGTGAAATGTCCGGTTATGGAAAAGACTCAATACATCCAAAATGGCCAAATAAATCAAGAATTGCTGTTCAATTTGTATTGAATTACGAAGAGGGTGGTGAAAACTCGATTCTTCATGGCGATGAAGCATCAGAGACATTCCTCTCGGAAATAATTGGAGCAAAGGCTTATGTTGGCGAAAGGCACATGAGCATGGAATCTATCTATGAATATGGATCTAGAGCTGGAGTTTGGAGAATATTACGACTCTTTAAAGAGTTTGATATTCCGATTACCATCTTTGCAGTTGGACTTGCGATAGCAAGAAATAGAGAGTTAGCTGACTATCTTGTTGAACATGACTATGATATTTGTGCGCACGGCTTTAGGTGGATAGATTATCAATTTGTTGAAGAAAAGGTTGAGCGCGAGCATATTAAAGATTGCATAACAATTCTGAC
>Ga0208277_1000656_pt1 | contig 20305 bp, 16 predicted proteins | sample ETNtaG_5_FD_185782 | JGI IMG/M metagenome (GOLD analysis project Ga0208277, IMG submission 185782) | Marine microbial and viral communities from oxygen minimum zone, Eastern Pacific Ocean - ETNP201406SV205 (SPAdes) (version 2) | ecosystem: Environmental > Aquatic > Marine > Oceanic ...
TCACCTCAGCTGATGCGATGGGCTCTTCTGTGAGACGCATATCAGGGATGGGTGGCAACAGAATTCTAGTTCGAAATAGGTGGTCGTACAACCCAAGCATGGAGGCTTCAGATTCATTTATGAATTCAGCTGCCAATAGTCATAATGAATCATTCAAAGCTCGCTTTCCTATGCTTGAAAAAGTGTCTATGGAATACTCCTGGGGAGGAAGACTTTGCTTAAGCCTTAATAACGTCTTTGCTCAAGGTGAGGTTGACGAAGGCATCTACTCTGCTTGCTGTCAAAATGGCCTTGGAACTGCCAAAGGAACTGCAATTGGAGTCATTACTGCTGAAAAAATTACTGGAACCATCAACAGCCTTGTGCCCGACTTTGTTGATGAGGAAGCGCCTAAAAAGCTAATGCCAAAACCGTTCATGTGGCTTGGTGTAAATAGCTATATGCGTTGGAAAGAGCTTATGGCTGGAAAAGAAAAATAACTTTATTTTTTATAGCTAAGTATTGGTTCGCCCAAAACATCAAGACGCGGAGTAACTCCCAATCCAAAAGTTTTTGGAGCAGATACGAACCCATTAACAACATCAAAGTCTCCGTCTGCAGTTTTAACATCGACCATATCTCTACAGTCAAGAATACATCGAAGATATTTTTTTGGAAGTGTCTGACCTAAATGAACAATAGCAGCAAATGCAATATCAGAGCCTGTTGTATCTTGAACACTCACTGTATAACCAGCTGCAACACAAATATCCCTTTGTCTTCTACACTTCGTCAAACCACCATTTTTTGAGATTTTTAACCCAATACCCTCAGCACCATCTTCAGAAGCAATCTGAAGAATATCTTCTTCATAAAGAGCGAGCTCATCCCAAATAATTGGCACAGAAGTCCGCCTTCTTAGAGAAAGGTTTTCACGCCAAGTTGCACAGGGAGCCTCCAATACAAAATCCAATCCACTTGGAAGAATGTTCAACAATCTTAATGCAGATTCGACAGTCAGCCCACCATTTGCATCAACAATAAAATACTCTCCTTTTTTTCTATCTGCTAAACACGCTTCAATTCTGCTTGCATTAATATGAGGATCATCTCCAAGTTTGACCGAGTGTCCTCGATAGCCCATATCTCGATGTCTCTTTACTCGCTCTCTCATATCATCTGGAGTGCCAGCATAAATTGAAGAAATTAAAGGTAATGGTTCATTGGTGCTTCCGCCTAACAGGTCACAAACAGGCATTTCTACTGACTTTCCAAAAATATCCCAGCAAGCAACATCAAGTGGTGTTTTTGCATGATTGTGTCCAATTAGGGCATTGTCCATTGCTTCGTTGATACGGTCTAAGTGTCTCGGATCCTTGCCCAATAAACTAGGAGCAATCTCTTCAATCCCCGCACGAACTCCCTTCGCATGAGCTGCAATGTAATTCGAACCAAAAGGAGTGCTTTCACCCCAGCCTTCAATGCCTGAGTCAGTTAAAACTCGAACAATAGTAGAATCAAAAACAGAGTATTCTCGTCCACCCGATAAATGATAAACACCCCCAGAATAAGGAAGGTCTACTTGAAAAACATCTATTTGATTAATCTTCATTAGGGCAAAAGAACCAGCTTGCCCACATACTTTTTGGATACAAAGTCTTTTTGAGCATTGATAATATTTTTTAAAGGGTAAGTCTTGGAAACTAGGGGCTTAATTTCATTTCTTTCGATATACCCAATTACATTCTGAAAGATTTGACGATCTTGAAATGTGCAACCAATTAATACCAAATCCTTTAAGTAAAGTGTTCTAACATCAAGCTCAACTATTGGTCCTGCGATTGCACCAGCAGTAGCATATCTACCACCTTTTTTTAAAACATCAAGCAGATCTCCCCAATCTTCTCCAGCAACTAAATCAATAACCACATCAATACTTTCATTCTCTATAGAGTCTGTTAATTTATCTTCTCTATGAATGACCTCATTTGCACCTATTTCTCTAACTATATCTGCCTTTGCTTTGCTAGCTATAGCAACTACTCTTGCGCCTCGTCTCTTTGCCAACTGAATAGCGGCTGATCCAACACCGCCAGAAGCTCCAGTTATCAGAACAACTTCGTTCTCTTTAACATCTGAACGTTCAAGTAAATTTTCTGCTGTCGAGTATGCACAGGGTATGGATGCCAGTTCTGCATTCGTCCAATTACTCTCAATCTTAAAACTTTCGTCACTAAAAGCGACCATATATTCTGCAAAAGCACCATCACATTCAGAACCCATCGTCCAGCACTCATAAGGTCTATAATCCACTGCATATTGTTGCATTGTTCTAACCAGGACTCGCTCACCGACTCGCCCGCTATCAACATCCCCTCCAACAGCAACTATTTCTCCGTAACAGTCCGCACCCTGAATAATTGGGAACTCTAAAGGCTCACCTGACCAACTTCCGTCATCACCTTTTCCTTGAGAATCTTGTGCGTTGGTTTCACCTTTAACTGACTTGGAATACCATGCAGTTCGAGTGTTAATATCAGTATTATTAATACCTGCGCCTAATACTTTAATCAGTACCTGATCGGAACTTGGATTTGGAACTTCAACATCATCACTGAATTTAAGCACCTCGTAACCACCATGGCCAGTTGTTAAAACTGCACTCATTTTATTTGGAATAGTACTCATGTTAATTACAGCAACAAATCTGATTCAAATGGATAGCTCGTCAAAAGCTCATAACCATTATTAGTTATTAATACTTGTTCCTCTAGTTTAACACCTGGGCCCCCACTATAGCGGCCAACATAAGTCTCAACACACATCACCATCCCAGGCTTCAGAACTCCATCAAAACTGTTCTCATTTAACTCCCAGCTAAATGGTATCGCAGGAAATTCATCGCACAAACCTACGCCATGGAAAAGGACTGAGTAATGGCGAAATTCATCCTTAGAGTACTCCTTAGAGTTAAGTGTTAACTCTTTAAAGGTTGTGCCTGGTTTTAACAACTCCATATTTTTTTGAATTTGTTCATAACCCATAGTGTAGATTTCTTTTTGTTCATCAGTCGGCTTCTCATCACCGCACAACCAAGTCCGAGACATGTCTGTGCAGTATCCATAGGAGCCTACCAAGTCGGTATCAAAGCCCATTAACTCGCCACTTAATATGGGCCGAGATGAGCACTCTTGATACCAAGGGTTTGCTCTGGGCCCTGAGGCAAGTAGTCTCGTTTCAATCCATTCAGCTCCTCTTGAAACTGCCTCCATTTGAAACCGACTCCAAAGCTCTTGCTCTGTTATTCCAGGCTTAAAATGATTTCGCATCAACTCCATTGACTTTTCGCATGCAAAGATAGAGCGCTTCATAGCGACCAGCTCATCATCTGACTTAATGAGCCTTGCAAGCTCCATAACCTCTTCACCATTTGCAAGCTCAAGACCAAGTGACTGAAGCTCATGAACACCTTCAGGCGCACAATGATCGAGTGCCAATCTATTATTTCCGTTGCCATGCTCTTTGACTATGTCAACAATTTCAGACGCCCATATCTTGGCTCTCTCTTTACTCTTATCTCCAGCTGTAAAGTATAGATATGTAATCGCATGCCTGACTTCAGTGATTAATGGATTGTGGTTTGATAGAAATTCATGTGCATCAAACTCAAAAACAATGACAGGGCCTTCAGTCATTACAAGTGCATAACGAGCAGCATTGTGAGAAGTCCATAAAGACATGTTAGTGCTGTCTGTTGCATAGCGAATATTTAATGGGTCATAGAGAAGGATGCCTGCACAATCAAATTCAACGAGTTTTTCTCGAACTCTTTTGAGTCGATACTCCCTAATTTTTGTCATGTTTGGATTAGCCAAACCTGCCTCTAACCATTCTGACTCAGCAAGCTCTCCAGGGCCCAATGCATGCTTATTGAGACTATAGATATCCTCTCCATCTCTTAGATGAGAGCCTATTTTTGCATGATGCCTTTTAACTGCTGAAAAACTCATTTAATAATCCTAGCTAATCATCGCATTTTAGATCCAGATGGATCATAAAGAGGCTCCATTACAATAGATGCCTCACAGAACTGGCCCAATATCTCTACTTCAAGCTTTGCATTAGAGTCAATTAACTCAATTGGAAGGTAGGTCATCGCAAGAGATTTTTTAACCGAATGACCGTACCCACCAGAAGTTATATAGGAAACACATTCTCCATCATACATGACAGCTTCGTCACCACTAACATCAGTCTCGGTCTCTATTTGTATGACAGAAAGCTTTTTGTTTGGGCCATTTTTTTTCTCAATTATGGCTGCTTTTTTACCTATAAAGTCTTTGTCCCAATCTACAAAAAAATCAAGTCCGGACTCCATTATTGTAAAGTCAGGTCTAAAATCCATGGTCCACGCACCCCAACTTTTCTCTAGTCTCATTGACATCAATGCTCTACCACCAAACCACTTGAGCCCCAGATCTGATCCAGCCTCTTCTATTGCCTCAAATAGTTTTAATTGGTATTGAGGCGCGACATAAATCTCGTAACCAAGCTCACCTGTAAATGAAATTCTTACGCAGAGCGCTGGCACCCCTCCTATGAATGTATCTCTAATATCTCTAAATTTAAATATCTCTGAACTGACATCTTCTCGGGTAAGTCTTGATAACAATTCCCCGGATTTTGGACCCGATATTGCAATGCCATGAAAATCGTCTGTCATATTTTTATAGACAACATCTTGAACACCTTCAAGATGCTTCTCGAACCACCGAAGATGCATATTTTGTGCAACACTGGATCCAAATAAATAATAGGTTTCTTCATCAATACAGGCAACTGTTAGATCTCCATTCAGCTTACCGCTCTCTAAAAGCATAGGTGTTAAATTAACTCTTCCTTGGTTTGGAAGGCGGCCCGCAAGAACCTTATTCAAAAATGCTTTGGCGCCTTTACCTGTAAACCTATGATTAGCAAAATTTGCCACTTCACTGGCTCCAACAGATGCTCTCACAGCTTCGACTTCCTTTGCTACATACTCATGAGATCTCGACCTCTGAAATGTTGGGTCTTCATATGCATCCTCTGGAGAGTTAGCAAACCAAAGTACATTTTCAAGACCAAAAGTATCTTGCCATACAGCTCCTTTTTGGGTTAAGCGATCATAGATTGATGTTGTTTTCTGAAGTCTACCTTTAGGTAAAGTCTCGTTAGGGAAGGTCATGACAAATCGGCGTTCATAATTTTCTGAAGACTTAATTACACCCCATTCAGGTGTTGCAAAATCTCCAAAACGTGCGATATCCATAGCCCACACATCGACAGATGGTTCTCCTTCAATCATCCATTCAGCCAATGTTTTACCAACGCCTCCCGCTTGACAAAAGCCTGCCATAACGCCCACTGCTGTCCAGTAGTTTTTAATGCCTGGAACGGGTCCAATCATCGGATTTCCATCAGGCGAAAAAACAAATGGACCATTAATGATGTTCTTGATTCCGGCTGTCCCTAATGCTGGGATTCTCTCAAAAGCAAGTTCCAATCGATCCGCAATACGATCCAGGTCTGGCTCCAGTAAGTCGTGACCAAATGTTTGCGGTGTTCCATCCAAAGACCACGGGGTTGAACGAGGTTCATAGGTACCCAGTAACATGCCAGTACTTTCTTGACGAGTATAAATATTAGCCTCAAAGTCAATACAACTAGGTAGTCTTTGTCCATCCTTTAAGTTAGCAATTTGTTCAATTTCTTCAGTAATTAAATAGTGATGCTCCATCGGAACCACAGGCAAATGAATTCCAGACATGCGTCCAAGCTCACGAGCCCAAAGACCTCCCGCATTAACTATATGCTCAGCATGAACACTTCCTTTTTCAGTTACAACATCCCACGAACCATCTGCCCTTTGGTTGGTCTCTATAACCGGGGTATGCGTATAAAACTCAGCCCCATGAACGCGGGCTGATTTCGCATAAGCGTAGACAACTCCTGAAGGATCAATATCGCCATCGGACGGATCCCAAAGGGCGGCAACATAATGATCGGGATCGATTAATGGATGCTTTTCTACAACTTCATCTAGAGATACAAACTCTTGATTTAGGCCTAATGATCTTGCATTCGAGCGCTCTCTCTTGAGGTAGTCGTGCCAATTCTGGTTAGAGGCTAAGTAGTAACCTCCTGTCGTATGCATACTGATTGAATGGCCTGAGGTTTCTTCAATTTCTTTATATAGATTGATTGTGTAATCTTGGAGTTTTGAAACATTGGGGTCAGAACTAACTGTATGGAATGATCCAGCCGCGTGCCAACTAGAGCCAGAAGTTAATTCATTTCGCTCTAATAAAATAACATCCTTCCAGCCCATTTTTGCAAGGTGAAAAAGAATCGAGCAGCCAACTACACCGCCCCCTATAACAACAACCCTTGCCTGATCTTTCATAGTAAATCCATAATATAAAAATTAAATGTTAATTCAAAAATTAGCGAAACTCAAGTGAAAAATTTAGCTCTTTATAAAGGTGGTGCTCCACCTTCTGATACTCTTTTCTCTACAAATCCTGTGAGCTCTTCTTCCACTTCAGGTTCAAGTTTAGGCTCTTCATAATCTGTCAAGAGCTGCTTCCATATTTTATTCGCTCTCTGAGAGGCTGTCACAGAGCCAGCATCCCTCCATGACTCAAAATTTCTCCAATCGGATAATAGCGGGTTATAGTGCTCTGTTTCATATCGATCTAATGTTTGCTGAGCAGCAAAAAAATGAGCGGCTGGACCCACCTCTGCAATCGCGTCAACTCCAAGCGTATCTTTATTAACTGGTGAAGGAATTAAAAAAGCCTCCATCATTTGACTCATTTCTGCATCCAAAATAACCTTCTCATAAGATGCGCAAAGCCCTCCTTCAATCCAGCCATGTCCATGCAAAATAAAATTTACTTGTCCTAAAAGACAGGCCCACAAAGACATTTGAGATTCGTAAACTGATTGCTCATCAGGGGCATTAGATGCGTTTGCATTTGAGGCTCGAAGAGGAATTTTATATTTTCTAGCGAGTTGGCCACTTGCAATTGTTGCCTGAGTGTACTCCGGAGTCCCGAAGGCAGGAGAACCTGATTTCATATCAACGTTCGATGTAAAGCTTCCATAAATTGCAGGTGCTCCTTGATTAACACACTGATGAAAAGCAAGGCCAGCAAGTGACTCAGCATTTTGCTGAACGAGCGCTCCTGCAACGGTAATAGGCGCCATAGCTCCAGCCAAAGTAAAAGGGGTGTAGATAACCGGCTGATTATGCTCAGCCATTTCGATAGCCCCTTCTAGTAAAGCTTTGTCATAAACCAGAGGTGAGTTCGCATTGACAACAGTAGTAATTGAAGGCTCTTTTAAAAGTGTTTCTTTATCAATGCCCCTTGAAATTCGAACTATTTCAATAGCATCTAACATTCTCTCGCTGCCAATAGCATAACCAAATAGTGGTTTTGTACATAATCGAGCTGCCGCTGAAACAGCGTGCAAATGACGCTCACGAACATCCAAGTCACAGGGCTCAACTGGGTAACCCCCTATGGCATGAACAGTATTCAAGATTTCTCCAAGCTTTATCAAGTTTGAATAGTCTTCAAAGTTGCCTAAAATTCGCCCTCTATCAAGATCTGACACATTTGGAGCACTCGACACCATCGTATTGATAACTGATTGGCCGCCAACATGAACATGTCTTTCTTTATGTCTTCCATGGAGAGTGAACTCACTCGGAGTAGTGGATATTTTTTCCATTACAAAGTCAGGATCAAATCTAACACGCCTTCCATCACTACCAATCATAGCACCTTCTCTTTTGAGAATTTCAACAGCACGAGGAGATTGAATATCCATTCCAGTGTCACATAATACTTTTAATGATGCTTCGTGTATTGCTTCAATCTCATCCTCTGAAAAAATTGACATCGGCGTGAAAGGGTTCTTTTTTTGGCCGTAAGGAGCCTGCTGAAAGTTAGTAACCTCTCTAGCGTTTTTACTTCGGCCTCTTCTCATAGATTAACCTCAAGTCCTCAGGAATAAAAAAATCATCTTTATTTATCGCAAGAATGAATATTGGAAATTATTGCATAATTTAAACCACATCAATTTGAATTTAGTTAATGTACGCATTTCTTTTGATGTTAGAGCTTGAATCATTTCCTACTTCTAGTATCAAAGACTCTAGTTTATTTTTTTCTAAACACAGTGATAATTACTTTATCACTTCCATGATCTTTATCTGGATTATTGCCATAAGCATCTACTTCATGAAAATTAGGCTTGGTTATACTCTTTTTGATCTCTAAAAGTTTTTTATCAAATCCAGCTATTTTGTATAACTTATAATGAATTGTTAAAACAAAAAGACCGCCAGCTCTGGTTACTCTTAGTAGCTCATCAAATGCGTCTGGCCCGACATGTCCGTGGGTAAAAGTTCCTGCACTTACAATTGCACCATAATGATTATCTTTTATCAATAGTCTTTTGGTAAGATCTGCCTCAATTATTTTTGCATAACAATTTTTTAATCTAGCAATGTTTAACATTTCAGGAGAAATATCAATAGCATCTATTTCTCTTGAGCTTAACTTTAAATACTCTCCAATGAGGCCTGTTCCTGCACCAACATCAAGAATTGGAGTGTCTTCATTATTGGAATATTTGTCAAAATAATTAGCTATTTCTAGAGGAGAGCGATAGTCATTTTGTTTTGCAAAATCGCTATCGTAAGAAGAAGCCCAGTCTCGATATAGATTTATAGAATCCTCAGGAGTCTTTATTGAATATGCATCTTTTAAACTTTTTTTTTCTGACATGTGATACTTATATTTTGAGTGTCAATCTAAATCTAGTAAGACAAAAAACAAATTAGTTTCTTGGGTTTATTTTAATCCTATCTAAAATATCAATGCCTTGTTGATTCCAAAAATGTAATAGATCAATAAAAATCCAGTTTTCTGCTAACTTATCGCCTTCACGGCGATACATATCTATTACTCTCATATCGCCAGGTTTTCCAGTTGCGGGCATACCCATAAATCCACCTGTAGGTGTAAGTGTTAGGTTAGGCCATCCAAAAAATCCACCAAAATTGCCTTCAGCACACTTACAAAGATGTCCGTTAGATTTGCGATCTTTAAAGGTAGCTCTAAATGGTCCTGAGTGTTGCTCAGCATATCTTTCAATAGTATAAGTGGCTCCAATGCCTGCAGGCCCCCACCAAATCATATCCTCTTTCCAGCTTCTTCTAAGCTCATCTACTAGAGGTAGCTTGTTAGTGTGCTTCCAGTCTCTCATATCTTCAACCATGAAATTTATTGCGGCAAGAGTTTTTTTACCCTCAGAACTATCTTGCTCATCAAACAATAAGCCTTGGTGTGTCATTGGTCCTGGCTGAACAAGGTGGGCTGCTGTTTGAGGAGGGAAAGGTTTTAATCCAACCTGCATCATTACGTGTGGAATATCAAAAAACATAGCTGTCTCAGTAATCTTTCCATTTTCAACTTTATTAAATTCGCAGTAGCGAAGGAAGGCCATTTTTCTTGAGGGCTTAATTCCGAGCCACTCATTATCAAAAAGGCCCATTAAATGGCCCATTGAAACAACCCAAACAGACTCGAAACCATCAATCTCATTTTTACCTGCAATGAAAATATCCATGCGTCTCTGCATGTTTTTAAATGCATGGCGAAAGGGTTGCCAGAATTTTTTAGAAATTTCTTTTGTCTCTGATAATTCATTAAAGGGATGGAACCCCCTCCAAATATAGTTTTTACTAATATAGTTTTTTAATACATTTGAAATTTCATCACCCTCAGCCTTATCCAAGGCTTTGTAATAATCTAAAACTAAGTTTTTTTCTTTTTGAAAATTCTTATTCATATTCTCATCCCATTTAATATCATTCTAGCACCTTTCTCAGCAATCATCATCGTGGGTGCAGAAGTATTTCCACTCACGATATTTGGCATAATTGATGCGTCAATAACTCTTAAATTATTCATCCCCTTTACTTTTAAATCACCTGGTGAAACAACTGACATATTGTCAGTTCCCATTTTGCAAGTCCCAACTGGATGGTAGACGGTAAGCGATGTCCGACGGATATAATCCAATAAATCTTCGTCCGATTGAATTGATTTCCCTGGAGCTATCTCCTCTCCTCGAACTTCATCAAACTCTTTGGATGATAAAACTTCTCTCGCTTTTTTTATTGCCTCAACAATGTTTGCCTCATCTCTAGAGTCAGATAAAAAGTTGTGATCAATCAGGACCTGATAGTTTTCACCATCACTCTTTAACTTAACTGAGCCTTTGCTATGAGGTCTCAATAGACAGGTAAACAATGTGTACCCGTGACCGAACTCAAATTTTCTGCCTCGATGGCTACGATAAATAGGCGTAAAGTGAAACTGAACATCTGGATATTCAGGTGTTCCTAGTTTTGTAGCTGCAAAACCGCCAGCCTCAACAAAATTACTGGTCCACCAGCCCATCCTTCTGAAAAAGAAGTTAAATGGTGACGATAACACTTGCGGCAAAAGAGAGCTCCAAGAAACACCAATAGATTCAGCTTTTTTTGAACGAACCGTAACCATTGTATCCAGATGGTCCTGAAGGTTTTCTCCAACTCCAGGTATATTGTGTGTGCATGTAATTCCGACTTTCTCAAGCTCTTCCTTACTTCCAATACCTGAAGATAAGAGTATTCTTGGTGACTCAATCGCACCAGCACTTAAGACAACCTCTTTATTACAAAACACCTGCTTGATGGCGCCATTAACCTCAAGAATTACTGATTCAGCGCTATCGCCTTCAACTTTAATTGATTGAACTCTGGCGTTAGTCAATATGGTTAGGTTTGGTCTTGACACAATCGGCTCAATAAATGCCTTGTATGAGTTGACTCGAGTACCCTTGTCTTGATTAACCTTGTAAATTCCAAGCCCCAATTGAGAGGCATCATTGAAGTCAGAGTTTTGAGAAAGGCCTATATGGCTACCAGCCTTAATAAAACGCTTAGCTGTCTTATTGACATCTTGAGGCCTAACAACCGGCCAATCTCCGCTAGTGGAGTGGTACTTTGGATCTCCACCTGTTTGATCTTTTTCCATTGCTTTAAATATAGGTAAAACATCCTTATATGACCAGCCTGTACAGCCTATTTTTTCCCAGTTATCATAGTCATTCTTATTGCCGCGGATATAAATCATCCCGTTAATAGAACTCGAGCCGCCAAGACACTTGCCTCGATTAACAGTTATGACACGATCCTTTAAGTTTTTTTGTGGGATGCCCTTATAAGCATAATCAAGCTTCTTATGGTCATAAGCAACGGAGAGTCCTGCAGGAATTTTTACCCAGGGGCTTTTATCGCTTCCACCCCCCTCTAAAAGGCAAACAGTATTTTCAGGATTCTCACTCAGACGATTGGCTAATACGCATCCTGCAGAACCTGCACCGATAACGATATAATCAAACTTTTCCATGGTTTATCCCTTGACAGCACCAGCTGTAAGTCCGCTTACTAGCTGCCTTTGAAAGAATAATACTAGAAGAAATAAAGGGATTATAGCTGAAACAACTGCCGCTACAGCAAACATCACATTGCCCTCTGTTTGAGTTGTACCCATAAAACTAGCAATTTTTGGAACCATTGTTTGATTGTCTTGATTTAAAAGAACAGCTGTGACAGCAAAATCATTATAAGCCAAAAGAAATGAGAAAAGACCCGCCGTAATCACTCCAGGCCACATGACCGGAATAATCACATGTTTGAATGCTTGAAACTGAGTACATCCATCAACTTTTGCACTCTCATCAAGCTCTTTTGGTATTGTTTGAAAAAATGAGTGAAGCATCCACAAGGTAAATGGCTGATTTATTGCCACTAAGACAATGATGGTGGTGGGCAATAAACCCCAAACATTCCACTCATAAAATGGAAGAAGATATCCTGAAACCAAAGTTATTGGTGGTAAAGCGCGAAAAACAAGAGCTATTATTAGAAGCCAAAATGAATAACGAAAGCCTGATCTCGAAAGGGCATACCCTCCCAAAGTAGCAATAGTTAGTGAGGTAAGCACAGTAAAAAAACAGACTATTGCTGTATTGTTAAAAGCGCGCCAAAACTCTTCCTGAATCCATGCACCTTCATAACCTGCCCCTGTAAAAGATTCTCCATATACTGCCTGCGTCCTGACCCCTGATATGGCATGTGTCCAGTCTCCCTTTGAGAAAAAATCTAACTCTACCTTAAAGGATCCCCACATTGTCCAAAAGAATGGAAAAGCTGCCAAAATAAACCAAAGCAACACAAAGCCATAAATCAATAACTGAAGTCCCAATGGTCTCTTAATTTGATTCGAAGTCATATCATTTCTCTGGATTAAATTCACGCCAAGTTCTTATCAATACAGGCGTAAGCAAGACAACAACCCCAATGATTGTAAGAACTGATGTAGTTGCTGCTGAGGAAAGAAGTCTAATCTCTTGGCCAATATCATTCCAGATAATCCATGAGAGTGAGGTCGCATGGGCCTCTGCACTAAATCCAACTATTGGCTCAAACACCCTAAAGTTATCCATTAACTGTATTAAAGCAACAAAAGCAACTAGTGGCGCCAAATGAGGAACTACAACATGAATAACTTGTTGAAAGCGCGTAGCGCCATCAATCATTGCCGACTCTAGAGTTTCTTTTGGAACCGTTTGAAGTCCCGCGTAAAAAACAATAAAGGCAAAAGGGGCAGAATGCCAAACACCATAAACAATAAGTGTTATCCAGGTTAATCCAGTTGATGCCTTTAGTGATAGATTTGGATCTGAAAATATCTCTTGGAGTCCTGAGCCAATAATTCCTCGCGCATCAATCATCCAAAATAGAATTAAAGAACCAACAAGGGGTGTTACAATCATTGGCAATAATGAAAAGAACACCATAAGCCCTTTAAGGTGTCGATGCAGCGAGTTTACTGCCAGTGCGATTACCAATCCAAACAATATAACCAATGGAGTTACCACAATGACATAAGTCAAAGTGAATCCCATTGCTCTATAAAGTGGAAGATTTTTGAGACTGGAAATAAAACCAATGAAGCTTGACCTACTCTGCCAGAACTGGGCAACCTCTTTAAAGGCTAGATGTTGTCGATCAGTATAGATTTCAAATCCAACCCACCGTCCTAAGGGCTTATCTTGCTTCAGTTGTTCGGTTGCCTTATGGTCAATAGTCGATTCTGTCGCACAGCCGAATGGATCACAGATTTCAGCAACAAGCAATACTTCTTCATGTGGTGCGTGAAATGACTGACTCACAATCGAAGTTAGGGGCAAAGCAATAAACAAAATCATTGCCAAAGCTGTTGGGAAAAAGAACCAGAAAAAAGTCTTATGATTCATAAGAAGTTAATTATGTTTTTTAACAGTATATTACACAAAAAGAAGGGGCACGTTTAATACATGCCCCTTCTTAGAAGATTAAAACATTAAAGGTTAAAGATAACCTTTCTCTTTAGCAGCTGTTGTATAAGCTGCCTCTAAGTCAGCTAGTGCTTGACTAGCAGTTTCTTTTCCTTGCATAAAATCAACAAGCTCTGCACCTGCTGCTGAATGCATTAAACCAGCATACGGCAACATTGGATATGGTGTAGTTCCCATTGCTGCTGCAGCAAATACGCCTTTAGCGGCATCAGTTGGCTGATAACCATCAATTAGCCATACAGCTAGAGGTGAAGTTTCGTCATTTAACATTTCAGGACGAATTGCATGCATCATGGCAATAAAAGTAGCTTCAGCATCGGCATCTGAGATGTTCTTAGAAACAGTCCATCCATCCCACCATAGAGTTGAAGCTGGAGTTGAACCTCCACCGACTGTCATTGGACCTGCAATATCAGTATTGTTTGCAACTGCTGGATCTACTTCATCACTCTTAAGTGGTCCAACACGTGATCCCCACATATTCATAATAGCGACGTTACCCGCCTTCCATTCTGCACTTGTAGCATTTGAATCATGAGTTAAGAAGTCAGGGTTCATAAAGTTTGATAATGCTCTCATCATGTGAAGTGCATCAACACCATGCTGATTATTGACCGCAATTTTTGCTGAGCCTGGCTCAAAGAACTGGCCGCCATGACCAATATACATATTAACAAATTCTTCAGCTAAGTTCCAACCAGCTTTGTAAGCGCCGCCAACAGGATTATCCATTAAACCACTAGCACGTATATTTGCAGCAGCAACTAACATCTCTTCATATGTTGTTGGAGGTGCAATACCTAGTTGATCTAGAATATCTGTTCTGAAAACTAAGTGCTGAGCGTTCGCCATAAAGGCAACACCCATGATATTTCCATTAACTGTGATTAACTGGCTCTTCTTAAGTCCTTGACCATGCTTTGCAACAAGGTCATCAAGAGGTCTGATCACATCGTTATTCATTAGTGCAACGATAGACGAATTAGCAACAATAGCTGTAGTAAATTCAGCTGGGTTACCCTGCATACCTGGTACGTTAATTTTTTGGTGATCAGCGGTTAAGTTTTTTTCAACTGTAACGCCTCCACCAGCACACTCCATAGCACCAGCACCAACTGTTTGGATCGCTGGAAACTCATTACCAACAATACTTACACGACCTTCGGATATTCCACAGCCCGCCCAGACACTGGAAGCAAGTGTTGTTAAAGCTACGACTGTAGCAATTTTTCTTAAAAACATATTAACTCTCCTTTTTTATCTAATTACTCATTAATAATAAATCGAATGAAACAAAAAACTTGATTTTGCATACGATTGCAATTTATTATATCACAGTATATATTAATAAATATAAAATTTTGCAATCGTATTCAGAAAATAATATCAAGACCTCCTATGGGGGTTGCCATAAAATCTAGCTATACTAAATAAATGTATTTTTAAACCCACACTACTTCTGCCAAGTCGGTAATGGGTCATATCCCAACTGCAATAAAAGATGTGGAACATCAACGAATACCCAATTTTCCACTAAAAGCTCATTTTCACGACGCCACCAATCACAAACACGCATGAAAACTCGATCATTGGTTGGACCTTGACCTAGGAATGGTTTGACGTTAATACCGGTCAAGGATGGCCATCCTCCTGAACAGGTGTAATTACCCTCACCAAATCTTGTGAAATGCTCTGTTAAGCCATTATTTTTTGAACCACCTGACCATCCTTCAAACTGAGATTCAAACGGAACTTGAAATGAAGCGAATTCGTCCACACCAATAAAGGAGCCAAAAGCACCTGGCCCATACCACATCATATTCTTATGCCAGTATGGTCTCCATGCCTCATCCTTTGTGGCTAATTTGCCAAGCATATCAGTAACAATTTGATAACTTAATTGCCCCTCCTCAGGGTCGGCATTCTTGATGAGGACACCATCCCTAGTTGCGGGCCCCTGTATAAGACCGGTGTAACCACGCGAATGCCCAGGACCTATATCCAAAGGCCATTGATTACAAGCAATCATCAGTTCTGGAATGTCGAGATAGATATAGCTTTCAACAACCTGATTATTATGGATGCGATGGAATTCGCCATAGCGTAAGTAGCACAAAGTTTTTGTTGCGCTAAGACCAATCCAATCTCTTGCAAATTGCCCGACATAATAGCCCATTGAGCTGATCCAATTTTGTTCCTCAAACTCTCCAACCATGAAAATATCATCACGCCGATAAAGCCCTTCAAATGAATGTTGGAGCGGCAATAGAAATTCTTTTAGATAGGCATCTGCACCTATCAGCTGATTGAAGGGATGGACAATATTAATTTCAGCATCCTGAGTGAAAAAACTCGCAACATTAGAAGAGAAGTCGCGAGGATAGCTTAAGGCTTCTGCATATTTCAAGTAGAGTGAACGATCATGTATCGACATGTTTTTTTACTTTTAAATTGAATAAATTTTAGAGGATCTCAATAAATAAATCACTTATAACTAGGTACGGGACTTTTCAAAATCCTCCCATGCGCTTTTAAAATCATCAAAACTAAATCCTGCTTTTTCTGCTGGATCCAATATGAGCCTTTCTGAAGCAAACAACTTGTCAACTGCATCTTTCAAAATAGGTATTACTTCATTAGGAATTACAACTGCTCCATGACGATCTGCATGCACTAGATCTCCTGGTGAGACTTTGATACCAAAGAGACTAACAGGCGTATCTATCTCACGAACATGAACAAAGCCATGGCTGGGGCCAATTGAACCAGCAACAACTGGAAAGTCTTCTGCAAGATCTCCAAGGTCTCTAACCACACCATTAGTCAACGCTCCCGAGATTCCAAATCCTTTATGAACCTTGGTATTTATCTCCCCCCAGTAGGCGCCAATGCAATCAGGGTAGTCAACATCTTCAATTACAGTAATCGTTGGCCCATCAACATCTGCCATATAACGATAGTAATTCATTCTGCGGTCTTTAATAACTTCTTGGCTTTCTTTTGATGGCTCTAGGGCAGCAATTTTTGCAGTTTTTGCAAAGCCTACCATGGCGCCTCCCTCTGGCGCTGAAGAGATCATTGTGCCTTTTGTAAATTCTGAAAAGCCACGCTTACCTTGCGCTACCTCAATAGCATTACAGACAGTTGGAGTATCCACCGAGCGAAGAATTTTAAGTAATTCTGAATCTAATTCATCAGCCATTTTTTTAGTACCTCCGTTGTTTCGTTTGGTTGCTCCAGTGTAGGCATGTGCCCAGCATTATTAATAATTATTAACTCTGAATTACAAATCATATTATGCATCAACTCGTGCCTCTCTACAGTACATAATTTATCTTCTGAGCCACACACTATAAGTACTGGGATAGTAATTGACTTGATAGTGCTTTGTTGATCTGCTCTTTCTTGCAGAGCTATTGATTGATTAATAAAAACATCTGGACCTAGTGACATAGCCATATCCATACAAATACTAAGAATAATGTCTTGGTTTTCACTCTCTGCAAGGTAATTGGGTTTCATTTCATCACGCATCACTTTAAGAAGTTTACCCTCGGCGACATCTCTAATTTGAGGCTCGCGCTGCACCTTTATCTCCTCTAATTCAGCTTTAGGATTAGTATCCATAAGAACTAGTTTTTCAATTCTATCCGGCTCTTGAGAGTACATTTCCATAGCAACAATTCCGCCCATTGAGTGGCCTAATAGTGAAAATTTTTGAGGCGCTTTTTTCAACACATCTGATGCCAACTCCTTGATTGATGAAAAGCTAGAAATGTCTGCAATAGAAAGCTTTATCTCTTCACTCAAGCTTTTAATTTGTGGAGAAAAAATACGCTCATCACACATCATTCCTGGAACCATGACTAAGCTTTTCATAACTAATTACTCGCAAGCTTAGCGCCCTCAGACAGTGACTCTAACTTAGCAAATGCAATATCAGGATCGACAGCACCAAATCCAGCAAAGGTTCCAAAACCACAGTCAGAGCCTGCTATTACTCTGTCCTTTCCAACTATATTGACAAATTTATTGATTCGCTCAGCTACTAGCTCGGGATGCTCAATAAAGTTGGTCGTTGTATCAACAACTCCAGGCACCAGTATCTTGTCATCAGGTATTTCATTTTTTCGATCACGAAAGACAGTCCACTCATGAGCATGTCGGGGATTTGACGTCTCGAATAATGTATATTGCGCCTTTGCTTTCATCAAAGTTCCAAAGACTTTATTCATATCAATATCACAGCAATGAGGGCCTTCATAGTTTCCCCAACAAATATGAATTCTGACTTTTTCCGCTGGGACATTCTTGAGTGCATGATTTAAAGCTTCCATATGAGACTCTGCTATCTTTATAAATTCGGAATCAGATAGATCACTAAAAAGCATATGTCGAGAGAGCGCTAAATCAGGACAATCAAGCTGCAAATCCAATCCCGAGGCTACGATAGTTTCGTACTCATCTCTCATAGCATCAGCAAGTGCAGCTAGGTAAGTATCTCTTGAAGAGTAAAAGTCATTCTGCAAGAATAAAGAGATTACACCTGGTGAAGCAGCATTCATAAAGCCTCTTTCAATTCCATTCGCTGTCATTGCTTTTTTTAAATTAAAGATATCTTTTTGAAGTTCGCCTTGACCTTTTGACTTGACTTCACTCGTACACATTGGCCTTGCATATTGAGGAGTGCCGCCCTCATCCGACAGCCTTTGAAGAAATCCAGGAAAAAGTTTTAAGTCCTCCGGAGCGTTTCGAGGACTATCGCCAGAAAAGCCAGTGTATCTATCTTTGACATAAGTTGCATAAGAGATTTTGGAGGTTTCGCCATCACTCACAATATCGATACCTGCTTTTTTTTGTTTTTCTACTGTACTCAAAACATTATTTTGCATGCACTCATCAAAACTATTTTCATCGTATTTTTCATTATTTTCTCTTGCAAAAATAAAGTCAACTACTTCTTGACTTCTCGGTAATGAGCCTACGTGGCTAGTTAAAATTCTATTCAATTTAATCTCCTTAAAATTAACACTATTCTCTCCATGTTGGGCCTGCTGTGTCATGAGTCTTAGTAACACGAAAAAGACTAGCTTCTTTTGATCCTATAGGAGCCATCTTGTAAGGTAAATTAGGTTTAATCAAACAGGTATCTCCTACAGATATTTTTGTCAAACCTCCTTCATACTCTAGACTCCAGTTTCCTTTCATTATCATATTTACTTCGCATTGATTTGGAACATGAGTATCATCAGAAAACGTTTTGTTTGTTATAAAGTCAACTTCAAATCCTGGCCTATCTTTTAAAAGCCCATTTTCACCAATAACATTAACGGGTGTTGTTTGAGAAGTTCTGGAAAGGTCTGATGCGCTAACAAAAAAGTTTTTGATAAAATCTTCAGTTGAAACTACAGGAAAATTTTTTAGCTCATCCTTAGTTAAAAGTGGCATTGGATTTATATGCTCCGGAAGAGATTCACCTTTCTTGGTGTCATATAACAATCCGTTATCCCCTAATACCAAGCCAAAATCTTTAGCATCATTGATTACCTCTGGAGCCCATGTCACACCACCGCCGGCATCATCACCACCAAGTATCGCCATTAACATCCCATAGCTATCACCAACATTTTTAAATGCTCTAAAAATACCCGTAGGAATATTCACCATATCGCCCTCATTTGCAAACAGCTCTCCATCATCTCCATGACGACCCCAGAAAAACCTCCATTTTCCTTTAAGAACATAAAAAACCTCTGCCGTAGTATGTGAATGCAATGAATTCGTACATCCTGGTGGCTGACCAGCAGCTCCAATATTAAAACCAGGTGTTTCCTTAATATGAACATGCTGATCAGAACTCTCAGAAACACCAGGACCAATAATTGTAAAGTTTTCTTTTTGATTTGAGCCTGGAGTATGCGTATCAATAAATGCTGTCTTGCAAGGCTTTAAATCAGAATATCTAACAATAAATTTTTCCATTTCTTCTGGAGTCATTATTCAACCTGTCTTAATAATTATTTGTTTCCATAGAGCTGTTTCATCAAACAGGGTGTACTCTCTTCTGAGCCCCCAGGGCCCAAACTCTGCATGTGAAACTCCCATCACATATAAATCGGCACCGGTGGGCTCTCCAAAGACACCCCATCCATCATGCTTACCTTTAAGGCTCCATCGGATTGCTGCTCTAGGCGATAAGTGAGTATCTTCGCGACCAATTTGATGCTCAACTGTAAATTTTGCACTTGGAAGAGAAGAACGAAGACCAGTCCAAAAACCTTCAGCGTCTTCATAAGAGTGCCCACTCACCCCTCCGGGATATTCTAAATGACACCCTCGGTCATACTCTGATCTAAATACTGAAGAATCAGAATTCATAATACGATTTAGAATATCTAAGTATTTTTCACCCCACTCATTGTTGTTTCCTTTACCGATGTATGGACCTTTCTGATTCGAAGAATCTGTAAATGGATGCTGACACTTCTCTAACCCACCTTCAAGATTTACTTGATCCCTCGCAAAACCCATTGGTGTCATTCCTAGCTGACGAACAATAGCGCCCTGATCACGAATTAACCATTCATCGTTCACTTGATTATTTATTGCATGGCAATCTGCAATTGTTCGGAATTTAACTTTTATTCCGGTTGCTTTACCAAACATTCCATCGCCCAAATGTGATGCAGTAGAAATAATTCGATGAGAAGACAACATGCCTTCTTCGGGAGTGCCTGACCATATTACATCTTCCCCTAAAAGTTTTCGATCAGGAAATTCCGATAAGGTTGCTTTTGTTGCCTCTATGACAGTTTTATTTCCA
>Ga0208277_1000657_pt1 | contig 20298 bp, 9 predicted proteins | sample ETNtaG_5_FD_185782 | JGI IMG/M metagenome (GOLD analysis project Ga0208277, IMG submission 185782) | Marine microbial and viral communities from oxygen minimum zone, Eastern Pacific Ocean - ETNP201406SV205 (SPAdes) (version 2) | ecosystem: Environmental > Aquatic > Marine > Oceanic ...
GGTTATCGCTTTTTTCATCTTTCAGTTTATTCTTTCTCTGAAGGAATAAATCAACATCCAATCTGACTAAAGGAACCCATAATCCAGTTAAAATGAAAGCTGCACCTACTCCAAATCCTGCTTCAATACCAAAAGATCTCAATGCAGCTATTCCAGAAGTTAGGTTAGCCATAAATGCCACTATGGTAGTCATCGAAGTTAATAGAATCGCCTTACCAACCCTTTTAATTGATATCTCAGCTGATTTTTCTAAACCTCTACCATTCCTTCTTTCTTCCTTGTATCGATGAAGTGCATGTAAACTATCATCTATCCCGAGAGCCAATATTAATATTGGAAGAAGATTTGAAAATTGAGATCTAAATATTATTTCAAATCCTGTTTTTTCGCCTAATATCATACTCCAACCGATTAATCCTTGCATCCATAGAAGAGCAAGAATAAGTCCAATCCCAACTATAATTACATCACTTATTCTTCTGAGATTAAACCATAGTAAGAAAACAACTATTAAAACCATCATTATTATTAAATAAGCACTGGATAATAATTCTCTATTAACTTCAACATTTGGGCCTTCACCAAGTAAAATACTAACTACCATTTTGTCTGTTTCACGTAAATCCTCTTCTAATGAGAGATATAACCATTCTATCGAACATAAGTCAGATCCATTTTCAGATTTACCTTTACACTCAGCGTTTGTATATTTGATGGGGTCTGTAGTTAATTCCACACCCTCTATTTTGTAACCAAATTCCGAACTAGCATTTAACCAAGAAAACGTCCAACCTTCTTTTTGCATTTGGTCTCTATTCATATTTAGTATCATCCATGCAGATGAAGCACTCCATCTTCCCTTGCCCCAAGAGGCAGCAATTATCGTCCCATCTTCTTGTAATTCACCATTTATCGGGCCTATTACCCTACTACTATTGTCTGGTAAGAAAGCACGGTCAATGGATAAGAATCTAAGAAAAGCCCCTTTACTGTTATTTGCCATTCTATGAGCAGCCAAATCTATATGTTCTTGAGTAACATTTTCATCATCAAAAGAAAGACATTCTAGTTCTCCACAGTCATTCCAATTTGTAGGTGCCGGAAGGAGTACAAATTCATCAGGATCAAATCTTGGTTTAGTTAGCAGAGATTCATCTGCCATGAACACTCTAAACTCACTTGCTAAATCAAAAACACCTTCAATCGGCTTACCAGATATTTCTGAGGCCAATGGAAGATAAAACTTTGATGCCTCATGTTCCATAAGTAAACTTCTCTTTTGATCTATTTCTCTTAATATTGTTAAATTTAAGATTCCTCCCAACGGGTAATTTAATCCTTTGCCTTCTCCACTAAAAGATGAAACTTGGTTAACTTCACTGTCAGTATCGTCCCAATACTGAGAGTCTCTAACAAATATCCCAAAACCCCAGATATTTCCTGCTCCTGAAAATTCTTCTCTCATAACTTCTGAAGCCTCTAATTCTGGAGAATCTAAATTATATGATTCAATATCAATTGGAGTCAATGTAGCAAAAAAGCCAGGCAACATGAAACCAGAGATTAATATTACCAAAATATGTATTGCTTTTCTCTTTGGGAAAATAAAATCAATAACTTTTGTAAAATTCTCCATAATTATAGCCACAGATTTTTTACTTATTAGTAGTTGTTTTGAGTTTAAAGTCCAGTTTTCCTCAATGCTTCTAACGCCTTTTGTTGTTCAGGAGTTATATTTTCAATTTCAGATAGAATAAATTCAATATCTAACAATCCACCAGCATGTCCATGCCCATTTAATCTACGCCTATCTCCTATTTTTGTGCCTGGAGAAATCTCTATCTGCACTCTTTTACCCAAAGGAGTACGAATTTTCACATTTCCTCCCAATAAAAGTGTAGTTATTGTAACCGGAACTTCTTGAATTAAACGACCTCCTTCCCATCTCCTTCCTTCTTCTGCATCCAATCTTAAGGAAATCAATAAGTCACCAGGAGTGCCCTGTGGGTGTTCATGTCCCATTTTTTTAAGCCTCAATAATTGACCATGTTTAGCATTAGACGGAACTTTGATTGTAATCGTACTTCTTTTTGTCTTTACACCTTTTCCTCCACATGTTGAACAACCCTTAGAGGTTCCAAAACTACTCCCATTACATTTTTCACATATCTTAAATCTACGATGACTAAATCTAACATTGGCGCCATCAATAGCCTGTTTTAAGGTAATATCCAGTCCAGATTCTATATCTGATCCTTTGATATTTTCTTCCTGACTGTATAGGTCCTGGCCTTGATTTGACATATTTTCTCGCCTCTGGCTTCTAAACTGAGAAAATATATCTCCAAAGTCAAATCCACCAGTAAATGTACTACCGCTTCCTCCTTGGAACATTTCTTTCATTCTTATTTTTTGGTCATATTCCGCTCTTGCTTCTGTAGTTCCTATTTGTTCATAAGCTGTCTGGATTGATTTAAATCGTTCTTCAGCAGCTTGATCATTAGGATTCCTATCTGGATGATATTGGCGAGCCAAACGTCTATAATTTCTTTTTATTTGAGCATCAGTAGCATCGGAAGAGACTCCTAGAATGCCATACGCCCCCTCACTCATTAGATAGTTCAGGTATTGATGATTCTTCAATCTCTCGGATTATATTATTCATCGATGGTATAATGATGCACTGTTTGTTGGCTAAGTCATGGGCGTAGGTTGGGCGGTTTTCAGGAACTACACTGAACATGCTAAAGAAATAAAAGGAGAGGTAACATCATATCCCCGTTTTTTCTTAATGCCAGAAACATCTCATTTAGAATCTGACAATGAAGGTAATAATATAATTTATTTACCTTATCCAGAAGAACATGTAGACCATGAAGTTGAATTGGTAATAAGATTAGGAGATGATTTACAACCTTCACAGATGTGTATAGGCAATGATCTAACAAATAGGACAAGACAATCATTAGCGAAAGAAAAAGGATGGCCATGGTTAGAAGGCAAAGGTTTTCGAAATTCTGCAATACTTGGAACTTGGACTTCTTGGGATGATAGGCCAGTTGAAATAAATTTGAGTGTTAATGGTGAATTAAAACAATCGGCAACAACCAAATTAATGATACATTCAGTCAATGATATACTAGCAGTTCTCAAAGAATGGTACGGACTTTCTCCTGGTGATTTAATATGGACAGGAACTCCAAAAGGTGTTAGTGCATTAAAAAAAGGAGACATAGTCGAAGCATGGATGAATAATTCAGAGGGCAAGATAATTAGTAAATTTAATGCAGTATGCGAATAAAAATAGATAAAAGAAACGTGATTATAATGGACATTGGATTAAGACGCATAATTAATACAACTCTTTTGGATCACGACGGAATAATCAAAAAAGGTAATTTTTTGATTAATAAACAAGGCGATTATAGAATCAGTAATGGAGATGAAGATGTCATAGAAACAATAGACGGCTCCAACCGATTATTTACTAGAAGTTTACAAAACTGGCATACGCATATGGCGATGATACTGAATAGATCTATGGGAGAAGGTTTACCACTTGAGGAATGGCTACAAAAATCTATTTGGCCTGTAGAAAAAAAGCTTACAAAACAATTTGTAGAAATTGGTTCAAAAGCTGCTGCAGCTGAATTGATAAGTACGGGAACAACCTTTGCATGTGATATGTATTTTCACCCTGAGGTAGTTGGAAAAGTAATTTCAGATACAGGACTTAGGGGCATTATATGTGGGCCAATAACTGATTTTTCCTTTACTTCAAATGAACCAGATTCTGATAGTGCATTGAACCAAGTAAAGAATTTAATCTCACAAGGATCTTCTGCTCCTGAAAGAGTAGAATATGGTATTGGAAATCACTCAGTTTATGCTTGCTCGGAAGAAACTTTGCGTAAAGCATCTGAAATCTCAAAAAAAACTGGTTGCAAACTTAGTATTCATACCTCTGAAACACGCCAAGAAGTTGCAGATTGCCACGCATCTACTGGAATGTATCCAATAGAATATCTTGATTCTATTGATTACTTTACGGAGGGTACTGTTTGCGCCCATTGTGGTTGGGTTACAAAAAAAGAAATGAGACTATTAGCAAGTCATGGTGCACATGCCGTACATTGCCCAACAAGTAATCAGAAATTGGCATGCGGAGGAACAATGTCATATCCAGCAATGAAAGAAGCAGGAGTAGATATTAGATTGGGCACCGATGGCGCAGCTAGTAACAATAGTTTAGATATGCGGGCAGAGGCAAAGACTGCTAGTTTAATCCAAAGACATGATCATTGGGATGCTAGGATACTAAACCCTACTGAAACATGGAATCTTGCTACTAAAGGATCTACTGACTGGGTTACATGGGATTTGGATGATATTCGGATGCGTCCTTATGGAAAAGACGGTCGTCGTTTACTTCCAAATTTAATATATTCAGGGGCAAAATGCCTTGATGTTTTTGTTAATGGAGAAGTGTTGCGACGTAATGGTGTTACCGAATCATTAAATGAACAAAAAGTCGCATTAGAATTAGAAAATGCCATTACTGATTATTATTCTGATATTTAAATCTCATAACTTTTCTTGTTCATATCGGATAGCATCGACTGCACATATTGCAGCCATATGTACTACATCACGTACACTATCTCCTCTTTGTAAAACATGAGAAGGTTTCGCCAAACCTTCTAGAATCGGGCCAGTCATCTCAGCACCTGCAATTCTTTGTAATAATTTATATGCAATATTTGCCGAAGTTAAATTAGGACAAATCAAAATATTAGCAGGACCACTGAATGCCATAAATGGATATTCTTCTTGGATAGAACTAACTAACGCAGTATCGGCCTGCATCGGACCATCAATAATAAGTTCCGGATCTTTTCCCCTTACGATTTCTATAGCCTCTTCTATTCTATCTGTCCTTAATTCCTCTGAAGTTCCAAAATTCGAAAATGATAACATAGCCACTTTTGGTTTGACTCCAAACCTCCGAGCAACCTTTGCCGTTTGCATCGCAATTTCGGCCAAAGTTCTTGCATCTGGATAAATATTTATCGTTGCATCACCTATGAACATCAATTCACCATTTACAATCATCATATACATTCCAACAATTCTATGTGCATTAGGATTAGATCCTATAATGTGTAGACATGGTTTTACAATATCGGGGTAATTATGAGAAACGCCACCTAAGTATCCATCAGCATCGCCCTTATGAACCATCATTGGTGCAAAATGTGTTGGCATTTTCAGAAGTCTAACAGCATCTTCTTTTGTCATACCTTTACGTCCGCGTAATCTATGATATTCTTCTGCATAAACTCCTCTTCTACGTTCATCATATCTTACATCTATACATTCACACTCAAAACTTAACCCCAATTCTTCTTTTACTGCTTGTATTCTTTTTATGTTGCCTAGAAGGATTGGTTGACATATTTTTTCATTAATACATTGAGAAGCAGCTTTTATTATGGTTGGATCCTCACCTTCAGAAAAAACTATCTTTTTGTTGGTATTTTTTGCTTTATTTATCACCCTTCTCATGATGGATCTAGTTAACCCCAAACGAGCCTCCAATTCTTCTCTGTATTTTTCAATATCAAATTCTTCTTTCGAAACTCTTGCCACACCTTCTATGACGGCTGCTTCTGCAACGGCACTTGCTTCCCAAATCAGAACTCTAGCATCAAAAGGCTTGGGTATTATATATTCTGGACCGAATTGAATACTTTCATCACTATATGCAGATAGTACATCATCAGGCACTGGCTCTTTTGCTAATTTTGCAATGGCTTTAGTCGCAGCCATCTTCATTCCTTCTGTAATTTCTTTAGTTCGAACATCTAATGCACCTCTAAAAATATACGGGAAACCTAGCACATTATTGATTTGATTCGGAAAATCAGATCTCCCAGTTGCTATTATTGCATCGTCACGAACTTTACTTATTTCAGTAGGGAGTATTTCAGGATCAGGATTAGCAAGAGCAAATATCAAAGGGTTTTTTGCCATTGTAGATACCATTTTTTTACTTACCAAGCCACCTTTGGATAATCCTAAAAAGACATCCGCATCAATCATTGCTTTTGCTAAATCACCATCTGGAATATCTCTAGCAAACTCCTCTTTATACCTATTTAATTCTCCTTTTTCCATTCTTTTTTTTGTCAGAATACCATTAGAGTCAATGAGTATTATTTTATCTTTAGAAACTCCTAATTTTACGTAATGTTTAGCACAAGAAATAGCAGATGCACCTGCTCCGGAGACTACGACATTGACACTCCCAATGTCTTTTCCTACTATTTCTAAGCCATTTAATAATGCAGCACCTGAAATTATTGCTGTACCATGTTGATCATCATGCATTACAGGAATATCTAATTCTTCCTTCAGTCTACGCTCTATTTCAAAACATTCTGGGGCCTTGATATCTTCAAGATTTATCCCACCAAAAGTAGGTGCGATAGCTTTGACTGTTTCAACAAAACCATCAATATCTGTTTTATCTACTTCTATGTCAAATACATCTATGTCGGCAAATGCTTTGAACAACAATCCTTTTCCTTCCATTACTGGTTTACTTGCTAAACTACCAATATTTCCTAGGCCCAATACAGCACTGCCATTGCTAATTACTGCAACTAAATTTCCCTTTGCAGTATACTTGTAAACATCGTCAGGATTATCTTTTATTTCATTACAAGGATAAGCCACGCCAGGAGAATATGCTAGTGACAACTCTCTTTGTGTCCCATGCGGTTTTGTTGGCACTACCGTTATCTTACCTGCAGGTTCAGAAGCATGGTATTCTAAAGCCTCTTTTTCGAGCCTCTTATCGTCCATCACTGATTCCTCCGACAATACCTGAGAAACAATCTCATATCAGACTATCCTGAAAAAATAAGTCTTTTGAAGTCCTTTCCACAAATTAAATATTATATTATAATGTAAATTAATTACTATTTTATGACTGAGCAAAGTATAAACTTCCCACCAATTCATTGATAAGTTGTACATTGAGGAGATTAGTTTATGTTCTTACTTAGAAGAGTTAGAACTTTTATTATTCCTTCATTTTTTATATCCAATAAATTTGATGTAATTTTTGCAAGTTTTTTCATTAAATTAGAGCATTGTATCATTGATTTGATATGGTTTTGCAAGAAATCATCAGAAGGAGTGACAGCATGAGTTCTAAATCGGTTACGATTATTGTTACTTTGTTAATGGTTTTACTCCCATGGTCCTCACTAGTATCAGATGAATTAGATGATTCATTCAATAAGAATAATTTAGTTACCTCCAAATCTTGGGGAGTAGGTGGAAGTAATGATACCGGTTGGTTGGAATTGGTTGCTGAAGGGGCAAACCCACTAAATAATACATTAGCGTATGGAGATTTATTCTTAGACTTCGCACCTGGGGCAATCATAGATAACTTAACATTTGAAGTATCTGTTAATGGTAGTGATGATTATTGGGTTAATCAGCCTCAGTTAACGCTTGTAAACACTCAAACTGAAATTCTTGATTGGTCAGGAAAAGGAGATTTAGGTCGCCAAAATAGTTTTTCTAATGCTCCTTCAACTGTAAATCAAGGTATTCTTGATGCACCATTAAATCCCAACTCATTAACAGATGCATATTGGGATTTACCTACTGGGATAACAATTGATGATCTAATAATAGAAGCACTCAGACCAGTTGATCCGAAAGTTTCCTTTTCACCAATTGAAATTACAATTCATGATACTGCCGTCAATCCTTTAGATGGTAGTCTTTTCATGTTAGTTAATGAAGATTTAATCAGACTTGATAATAATTCTATAAAGACTATAATAGATATCGAATTAGAAATTGAAGGCCGATCTTTAGTAGTTGATAATAAAAGTAAACAACTGATAATTGGCACCTCTAATGGTAATGTGTATGCAAGAGATTTACTTACATATTCTCCCATAAATTCATTCCCCGACGACACAAATATTTCAAATTCTAATCCGCTAATTACTTCATTCGTTGATACATACGATATCATATGGACTAGTTCGGAATGTAATATTAATTATCTTGAACCAGGCAAGGGTTCGTTTTGGGTATCCCAACCTCTTTGTAAAGACAATGAAACTTCTATAGTTCCTACTGATATGATAATTGAAAACGATACTATCCTTGTTAGTACAATCAATGATGGAATAATAGTGATTAATTATACATTTGGAAGTGCAGGATTAATTTTTACCGAATCTAACGAATTTCCTTCAATAAATTCGAACAATTTCCTTTCTAGTGATTCAATTACAGATATGGAATTAATTAATGATATTTTATACGTTGCTAATAATAATGCCGGAATAGATAGGTATAATGTTGCATCTGGTACTTGGATTCCTCCATGGACTTCCAATAACTGGCTTTCTTCTAATCAAATTCATGGAATGGCTTCTACACCAGGTTGGTTACATATATTTTCAGGCAATGATATTCAAGTATATGATACAAATTCTATGTTATATCTTTCTACCATTACTCTTTCAGATATGGGTTTACAAGATTATGGACATTCAATTAATGTATGGCCTAGTGATAATTTACAGCGCGGACCGTCTTCAAATACTGTTTTAGTTGGTGATTCATCTGGTAAATTAGTCTCAATTATTGCTGAAGAAATTGCTGGCGAGATAATAATAGCTACGAGTCCGGAATCAGTAGAAGATGCTACAGTAACCGTTTTCATTGATGATGGTGATCAAGGTGAAATATGGATAGCTGGAACAAATTTAATAGATCGTTTCGACAAAAAGGAAAAACTTTGGAAAGAAACCATCGATATACAAGAATTATTTGACAATAATGGTGGTTCTGATCAAGTGGGCACAATGAATATAAATGAAATAATAACAATATTACAAGACTCAGATGGTAGAATATGGATAGGAACTAATTCAGGATTATTCGAACTAGATTTAGATGGTAACTTACTTGCAATTGGCACCACTTCCTCCTCATCAGATTTCGTAATAAATGGAGATTATATTTCGAGCATAGCTCATGATTCAAATACAGATACGTTAGTAATAGGACATTCTCAAGACGGTGTCAGTTTAATCAATACAACCTCAAATTCTGTCATTGCTCTGTTTGATTCATCAGATGGTTTGGATTCAGACAGTATTAGAGAAGTTGTAACAAGGTATGGTATTGCATACTTTGCAACACCCGATGCGGGTGTAATGCGTATAGATTTATATGGCCCAACAATTATTGGTTCTTGGCAATCTTTAGGTGCAGATAATTTAGACGCCACTCCTCTTGCTGTAGATGGCGATATAATATACCTTGGTTTACCAGGTTTTGGACTATTAATAATTGATAGAATTACCGGAGAAATTTCAGATTTATGGACTGAAGAAGACCCTAATAGTATACCCGATAATGATGTTATATCTCTATCATTAGACTTTTATGGAGGTCTTTTGGTAGGTTCTGATACGAATACAAATAATAATTGTTGGAATAGAGGAGATTGTGGTGAGTTAGCACGTTGGGATGGCAGTCAGTGGGAATTACTACCTACATCAATACCAGGAGGGAATAATGATCCTTATGCTTTCTATGATATAACAAGCGACGCAGATGGAATTTATGCTGGTACAAATAGAGGTGCATGCATGTGGTTCTGGCCTACTCCAAGTGAACCCGATATAACTCTAAATGAATGTTGGAATGAACAAGGAGGTAACAATGGTGACGAACTTAGTGTACCTTCCAGATTCGTTTTTGGCGTATCAAAAATAGGCGTTGATACTCTTTATGCAGGTACTGATGAAGGTGTCGCAGTAATCAATACCGCTAATGGAACAGTAATGGATGTTTGGACAGCAGGAGACGAAACTCAAAGAGCTAGAATATTACAAATAGAAGATATAGTTTACTTAGGCTTTGAGAATACTGGTGTAGCTAGATATAACATGACTAGTCAATTATGGCTAACTCCTTGGGACGGGACTCAAGGATACATAGAAGATGATGACGTTACTGTAATAACCCCAGGACTTGATTATGGTACTATGTGGGTAGGAGGAGATTTTGGCATAACTCTAATAGATGTAATAAATGATACCATTTTAGTCGATTGGGAAAGAGGAGACAATACTAATGGGCCAACTTTACCACAAACTGCTCCTAGTGACATAATTATTGTTGAAGATGTAATGTACTACTCATTACAACGCGGACAGTCTTGGACTCAAAGAGATGAGATTTATCGTATAAACCTATTAAATAACTCAAGTATGGATACTCTCGATGCAGGTGACCAAGCAGGATTTTCTGGTGTAATTCATGGAATTGAAAATGTAGGTAATGAATTATGGATCAGTGTCCGTGAGACAGGATGGTGGGGCGGCACTGGAGATTCAGGTACCATAGTAAGATGGAATATTACAGATAATAATTGGTCAAATAATCTAGAGACATTAGGAGATGTTGAAAGAGTAAATGCACAATATCTGGGCGATTGTTTTCCTATCACAACATCTTGTGAATTATGGGTTGCTTATGGAGAGAATATTTTACGTCGTTTTTCAGCGATAAATATGACTTTATTAGGACAGTGGAATGATGTAGATGGAAGAATTAGGGGAATGGCCGAATTTAATGGCGAGTATGTTTTTGCAAGTATGAATGGAATACTAAGATGGGATCCAATAAATGAAACATGGCTCTCTCCATGGCTTCCTGATGATGGATTACCTTCTGATTCTGAATTGGATTTTTACTCTATGAAAACAATAGGTAACACCCTTTGGCTTTCTTCGGGTGGCTATAATGATGGGTTAGTTATGGTATTGTATGAAGGAAATTGGACAACATGGGATATGGATAGTGGAGATATTCCAAATGGGTACGGCGCTGATATTATATTCTGTGATGACATTGTACATTTAGCAATAGGTTTCCAGGGTGGCTGGTGGCAATCAGGAGGAGGAATTGCTAGGTTCGATACTGCTGATCATGATGGCGATGGAATAACCAATGAATGGATTTCTCCAATAACAACCGATAATTCTCAGATATCAAGTCGAGACCCACGTGCTTTGGCCTGTGACAACTCAAACAGAATACTATATGTTGGATTTAATACAGATTCAGTGGGAATAGATAGATTTTCGTACAATTCAAATAATTTTCTAAGTCCTTTAGATGATACAAATGGAGTTTCAGAGGGAAGTGTTTTCCCAGGAGGGATGCTATATGATAACGGCCTTTTATTAATTGCTCACTTTGGTGATAATTCAGGAATAACTAGAATTCTGACATCAGGAAATACTGCATCGAACGGTATAGTATTAGATGGAGGAATGGATGCATGTTCTATAGTTAAATCTCCTGGGTCAAGAATATATGCCATAGGTAGATCTGGTGAAAATACAGGTATAAACAGAGTTGATAGATTAGATAACACGGGACTTATTCAAGGTGGATTCGATGAATTGGTCGGCTTACCTGGCGGTTCAGTACAGGAAATAATTTCTAACACAACTCATGTTTGGGTAACTAGTAGTGATTATTTTGATGCTTACTGGGGTTCTACTATTTTGCAGGGCGAAATAATAGAAAATGGTTCTGTAAATTGGCAATATGGTGTCAGAATATTCGATGATATAATCAATGAATTGAGATTGGATGGAGAAAAGGTTTGGGTTTCTACTGTAGGAGGGGGACTCATGTATTTAGATACAATTGGAAAAAACTTGACTCAAATGCCTAATGGACTTCATAGAAATATGGATGGTTTATTCCTTGAAGAAGATGGAACACTCTTTGTTGGTTTAATGGGTTATGATAGCTCTTCTGCTGGTTTCCAATCTCTAGACACTGAGAAGGGGACTTGGGAACATGGAAGTCTAATAGCAGGATTACCAAGCAATATTGTTAGAGACTTTATTGAATATGATGATCATATACTAATTGCAACAAATGGAGGATTGGGCATGTGGAACACTACTATTTCTGGATGGGATAATCCAATAACAACTCTGGACGGACTACCTTCTTCAATTATCCAGCATTTGATGGTATCTCCAAGTCCCATTGGAGGTAATGGAACAGTAATTTTAGGAGGGCCAATCGGCTTATCAATTTTAGATCAAAATCTCTCTTATGTGACAACTCTGGATTCAGATGATGGTTTAATTGGTAACTCTATATCAGGTTTAGCTTATTCTCCAGCAACATCGAGAGAAATAATAAATCCTCAAGATAATAGTACTCAGATTATTTCTCATGATGCAGCTATTTTTATTTCACATAATGGAGAAGGAAGAACAAGACCTGGAGTTGTTGCTTGGGATTTGAATACTGATGGAGAAAATGGAACCTATAACATTGACATGATACCAAGTAACGATGTCCGTTCTGTTACATCTGATGATTGGGGCGTCCATATTGCAACAGATAGTGAACCATTGGTACATTGGAATGGTACAATAATGCGCATGGAATCTGGAATGGGAGTGGAAGATTTACTTTCATGGCCCGCTTCTCAGATTTTATCTGATGGTACAAACATAGTGATGATTTCTCCAGTGGGCATCGACATACTGCGGGCAAATGGAAATCATAATACTGTCTATAGTAAAATAATGACTGGCATCATTGATGCCGATTTAAAAAATAATCAATTAGCAATTGTATCTCAAGACGGATTACATTTGTTTTCTCCAATAGAAACTTTACAAGAATTACCGAGAGAATATCAAAAACGAGCTTCTCCTCTTACAGTAGTGTTTGGTGATAAATCACTCGACATAACAACAACTACTCATCCAGGGATGTCCACAATATTGGCCACTGAAAATAACCCAATAAACATCAGTTCTTCTTCAGATTCTGAAGTAGATCCGGGAGAATTACCGATGTACAATAGTCCATTGATATTCTCAGCACCTCAAAGTGGTGCTTGGATATGGGCACAATCTCAATCGTTAAATTATTCTGGTACGTGGAACTTAACAGACTATAATTCAGGTATTCAGACTAATTTCCAATCTGCTATTTTCAATACACCACCGGGCTCCTCCTCATCACAATTACAAATACGTTTACAATCTCCACAAGATGGTAAATTAATGATTAGATTAACTTACGATTGGAATAGATTAGAGGCCCCTACATCAATTACTAATTTAACAGATAGGCCAAATGATGGAGGAGGAATATTAGAAGCTTCATGGTTGCCTGCTCAAGATTCTGCTTGGTATGCCTATCGATTATATGTTTGGGACTCTACAAATGATCCTGATTGGGTTCCTTTGAAAGAAGATCTTGATAATTTCGCTACTTATCAGAGAATATCATTTTGGTCTGAAACTTCTGCAATAATTTCTGAAGCAAACCAAGATGGTATGGTTAAACCACTTTCTGATGATAGACAATATAGAGCTGCTATTTCTATAGAATATCAAGATGGTTCACTCGGAGAACCGATGACATGGGAAGGTAATGCGACTCCAACCGATGAAGTTCCACAACCTCCAGAATGGCTTTCAGTAGCTCCTCTGTCAGGAGGCATACCAGGGGTAGTAAACGCAGAATGGTCTGCTTGTAAAGAACTAGATCCTTATCTGACTAGAATTTGGTCAGTAAAGCAAGAAATAACTAATGCCTTAGCATTAAATAACGCTTCTGATTTATCATTCGCAAGTGGAAACAGTACAGTATTGGAATTAGAAGGTAATGTTCCATATTGGTTTGCAATTGTTTGCGTTGACCAGAATGGACAATCAGATTTAGTAAATGCAACCGTATTTGGTCCTGTAGTAACTGCAGGTGGTCTAAATGATGGTATTCCTCCTGCTCAGATTTCTGATGTTAATGCATATGATATAGCAAGTGATGAAGGAGGCAGAATAGGAGTCTCATGGTCTCCAAATACTGAAGAAGATTGTTCTTATTACATCATTTATATCTTGCCTGCTTCAGGTTTTCAACCACCTACTAGCGTGGATGGTTGGCCTACTGCTTCATATGTCTCAGATTGTTCTACTGGTAGTACAATTATTGATTCAATAGGAGGGACAACATTGGAGAATGGAATTGTATATTGGATTGGAGTTGTTGCTGTGGATGACTGGGGCAATATGGCCGTTGAACCAGTGAATGTAGTCACTACAACAGCCTACAGTGATGTTGATACTGATTCAATTTCCGCCTCTGCTCCTGAAAAAGTCTCTGGTTTACAAGCATGGGATCACCCATCAGATGACGGAACTGCAATAGATATATCCTGGAACAGAAGCATAGCTGATGATTTCAGTCATTATACTGTATGGGTATCGGAATATCCACTTGGTAATTTAATTGAAATCAATCAACATTGTGAGGAATATAATTGTGAATTAATGATAATAAATCAAAGGCAAATAGAAAACTCATTAAAACTGGAAGTAACGTTAGATAAAGCATTGTACGGGAATGAACCTTCAGAACTATCTTCTGATGAAATTAGACCATCTATCCCCCTATATGTGACAATAACAATACATGATTTAGCAGGCAATGCACATTTATCAAATCTTGAGGACCATGTAGTTATTGTTACTCCTATTGATAATAGAGGAGATATTTACCCCCCAGATAGAATGGATCCGCCTATTCTTACTGATCGAAGCCCTGATTCTGGTAATGGAATGTTTGTAGAATTTGCGCAGAGTGAATCTTCTGATGTTGCAGAATATTGGATTTATGCAGTTGCAGGTAATCCATTTACACAAGTAAATAATATTCAACCAGCATTAATCGTTGATAGAGATGTACAGATGCCAATATTATTACAACATTTATCTGATGGTCAACCACTCGGCACATCTCTACCAATTTGGGTTACTATTGTCGCCGTTGATTCTTCTTCAAATGCATGGTTTGATGATTTAGCGACTTCTATGATTAGTTTAGTTGATGAAAGTATATTGGATCCAGGTGCACATTTGCCAATACTTTCTGGTGTTCAATCATATTGGAATCTTGCAGGTACAAATATTGAAATTATTTGGGACTTATCTAATGATGAAAAAGTCGTTTCTTATAGTGCCTATTACAGTTTAGGGCCATTTTCAGATACAAGAAATGCTTCTCTTTTAGCAAATAATATTACTTCAAATACTATATCTTTCAATTCGTTTAATGGTATTGAAATAGAACAATCGGCTACATATTGGATAGCAGTAGTTGCTTCAGATGGAGAGTTACAAAGATTAGGTGTAAATCCATTAGAGGTTAAGCCGTGGACTGACTACACTCCTGGTGGTGGAGGATTACTTGATGACGGATCAGGTATATCATGGATGGAACAATTATTAGAAGGAAATATGAATTTTATTATAATACTATTATCTTCAATTCTGATATTTATTGGCGCTGTTTTAATAATAAAACCAAAGGATAAGATAGCTCCAGAGCCATGGGAAATGGGAACAACCGAAGTAAATCTGGAAGATGAATTAACTCAGAAAGATGAAGATCTAGATACAATCATTACATCTCCAATGGAAAAATCAGTACTTGAAGATGATAATGAACAAACTTCAAAATTTGATAATTATGAGATAGAAGATACCAATTCTAGTCCAAATATAATTTCTCCTGAAATAGAAGATGAACTCCTTGATTCTAAGGATGCTTTTGTAAAATCCATGAATGATTTAGATAAAATGGCTGATTTAATGGACTCTGAAGATTTAGATAAAATGGCTGATTTAATGGACTCTGAAGATTTAGATAAAATGGCTGACAATTTATCAAAAAAAGAAATCGACACGGCATTTTTAGATGATATGCTAGAAGACCAATAGACATTGAAAGGTATACCTGTTCGGGTTAAACATGTCTGCCTCTGCAAATCCATCTTCAGAAGTCTGGACTGCAATGGCTTGGGATGGCAAAAGGTCTTTTTTAGCTCCAGATTTACATTTTAATAGACTTTTGAAGCATTCACAAATTCTTGGTATAGAAGTTGCTGATGATTTGCCAAGCATGGTTCTTAGTGAATTAGAAAAACAAACAAACTTCAATCCTTCTAACGGAACAAACAAAGAAATCCCTTTTTTAATTAAAATTATTGTTGAGAAAAATGGCAACATATCTATACAAATACGTGAAAATAAGCATTGGAAAGATGATCCCTTGAAGGCAATATCAATGATGTTACCCAATTTCGAATTACCTATACTAGGAACTAAACATGGAGACTGGCAACCATATAATAATGCTCGAGAACAAGCGCTTAGCCATGATTCTGACATAGCATTACTTTTCAAAAATAATTTACTAATAGATGGTGATCATTGTATTCCATTGATGTTGGACATTGATGGAGTTGCTTATCACCCAAGTAATGTTGATGGTGCACTAGATTCTGTAACATTAGAACTATTAAGAAATGATATAGAGAAATTAGGAATACCAATCAGAAGTGCTAAAATAAACCTCAACATGTTGTCAAGGGCTACTGAACTTATTGTCATGGGGAGTGGCATGGGAGTCTGCCCAGTCGGTTCAATAGATGGCACTTTAATAGGAAAACCAAAGGGCAAATTGTATCAAATAGCAAGAGATGTATGGCTCAATAAATTAAATAATGATTGGTTAAATTGGGATTTCCTGAGGGAGCTTTGATGTCCGAAATTTTACATCGAATATTCAAAATTGATAAGGATAATAATCCTTTAATATCTATATTATTATCAAATAGAAAATCATCATTACCACTCATGGATGAATTATTATTACATTCATCAGGGCCAATAACAGATTTATCCGAATATTCATTTTTACCAGCTTTAGACAGTCTGAGAATATTGTTTTTTGAACCAGAAAATGCTAACCATAACCAATTACACAATTCTGCTCTAGATGGAAATGTGTTACTAGAAAAACCCAATCCATTACAAATGCTCATCCAAGAACTAAAAAATAATCAATGGTCTACGATAAAAGAATTCTATGCAAAAGATCTATCAGAAGCAATGAGGATAATGAAAGATTATGAAATAAAGTGTAATTCAGAAAATGAATTACCAATTGTCCCTGGTGGTTTTGCTGGTTTATTGGGCTATGATATTTCTAGATGGACAAATTCAGTATTTCTTAATCATGTACCAAAATCAGGTAGTTTATTGGGGGTAATGTGGAGAACTGAGGCATGGTGGGTACATGAAAGAAAAACAAATCAACTACATTCCATTTCTTTAGAATATCATCCTTGGTCAAACGCGACATTCGATGATAATATTAACCAACATCAATATCCTTTAACTCCAATAAAAAATATTGTACCAGATAGTGAAAGTGATGCCAAACATGCTAGGAAAATATCTCAAATAAAAGATGCGATCGTTAAAGGTAATTTGTATCAACTTAATTATGGTAGAACATGGAAGGGAGAAATGTCAGATCATCCATGGGATTCATTTTCACGTATGATTAACAATAACCCTTCGCCGTTTGGTGCTTGGTTTTATGTTCATGATCACGGATGGGCTGTTTCTTCTGCCAGCCCTGAGAGATTAATTAAGACAGACGGAAAAATAGTCAATACTCGTCCTATAAAAGGAACAAGAGCTAGAGGTTTAGATGAGGAAACCGATTTAGAGTTAAAATTTGAATTGGTTTCTAGCGAAAAAGAATTAGCCGAACATCTTATGTTGGTGGATCTTGAAAGAAATGACTTAACTCCTATATGTAAACCAGGAACTGTTCATTGGGCGAATTGGCGTATAGAAGCACTTTCTACTGTCCAACATCTTGTCAGCGGCGTAGAAGGAGAATTGGCACCCGAATTAACAGTTGGTGATGCCTTCGCCTCTTTATTTCCAGGGGGTTCAATTACCGGCTGTCCAAAATTAGTAACTATTGCGGCAATCAATGAATTAGAACAACACCCTAGAGGTGCATGGACAGGTTCTGTTGGGCATATCAATTTCCATAATAGAAAATCAGAATGGAATATATTAATTAGAACACTAGAATCTCATTCTGGGCCAAATTCTTGGCATGGGACAGTACAAGCAGGGGGTGGAATAGTCAATGATTCCATCCCATCAAAAGAAGTTGAAGAGTCTCGTTGGAAAGCTGCTGCAATAACAGAAGCAACATGGGGATTTAGAACTGGTTTCAGTGGCACAGATCTCCCTGAAAGAAATATGAAAATAAGCCCCATCCCTAAAAAATCTGGACTTTTGAGTAAATTAGGGCCAAGAAAAAATTTCACGTTTAAAAATAATGGAAAAATAATTCGAGGAGAAACGAGTAAAGAATCTTCTAGAATCATAATAATTGATAATTTGGATTCTTTTACTGAAAATATAGCTAATTCAATCTCTAATATGGGAAAAAATGTCAGAATTCTACAAGGCAGACCAATAGATAGGATTGATAATGTCAATGAAATTATTAAAAAATGGATTAAAATATACAACCCTTCTCATATTATTATCGGACCAGGTCCTTCAAAACCAAATAAATCAGAAATTTCTATGCATTTAGCCCGTATGGCACTTGAGGGTAAATTGAAAAATAATAATAATTTACATATTTCCTTGCTTGGTTTATGCTTAGGACATCAAGCAATAGGTTTAGCAGCTGGGTGGGAATTACTTGAATCACCGCTTGGAGCAGTACATGGCAAACCCTCTGAAATAATACATGATGGAAAGGGATTATATCAGAATTTACCCAACCCACTAACTTTAATGAGATATAATAGTTTGATATTATCTTCCAATAACGATTTATTGATCGAAACTTGTTGGGAAGAGTCGAATAATCTTATTATGGGCCTCAGACATCCAATTTTACCAGTTTTTGGCATCCAATTTCATCCTGAATCAGTAGGTAGTCCATTGGGAAACAAAATTTTACAAAATTTCATCAATAAGAAACCAATCAACATTTCCAAAATTTATATTGAAAATTAGATTAAAGAACCGTAGCGTTGAAGGATAAAGTATGCTTGGTTAGGTGTAGAAGTACATGCCGTCTTGTAGAATTTGTAAGCAACATTATCCTCAAAGCCAATTTATAGCTGGTAATGGGCCACGTTATTTGACCTGTGTTCGATGTGCAGTAGAGCAAGGAATGGTTGACTCTGAGGAGGTACCTCAATTATATTCTGATGAATTAGTTAATGCTAGAATGACATTATTTTCCCGTAGATATGCTCCATGGGTATTAGTAATATTAGGTTGGTCATTATATTTTTCTTTTGGTAATGGCTTAGGAATCTGGTCAATTATATTTTTAGTATCATTAGTTATTGTAACACTCCTTGCTCCTGTGATCCATTTTCTCGGAACTGCAAGATTTAAGGCTAATCTACTAAAATTAACTCCTTAGTATATTTAATATAGTCTATATTACTCTGTAACTCTAGAGGGAACGGAGGGTTCCCTATGAAAGCCGCGAGATTGCAATGTTTAAATGGAGGAGAAAAATAAAACAGAAAATACTGAATAATAAATAATATTTAGCGCAGTATAGCGTTATTTAGATATTTTTGTATTTCAAATCTCCCTCTTTTTAGATAAAAAAAATATACAATGATTTATATTATTAAATTACATATCGGTAGATTTAGAGATTAAAAGCGGTTTTAAAAAAATAAATAATTGGAAGTGAAAAAATGAAAAATAAAATGAATATTACAAAGAATACGAGTATGTTAATAGCATTTCTCTTGGTAACAATGGCAGGTTCAGTTGGCGTTAGTGCTGATGGATCAGACCCTTTAGATCCATCTGATGGTGGAGCAGATTGGGATGGCGATGGACTTACCAATGCTGAAGAGCAAGATGCTGGAACAGACATGAATAATCCAGATACAGATAATGATGGAATGCCAGATGGATGGGAAGTTGGTTACGGTTTAAATCCAAACTCAGGAACTGACTCTAGTGCCGATCCAGATGGCGATGGACTTACTAATGCAGAAGAATATGCTGCAGGTACAAATCCAAACTCAGCTGATACTGACGGTGATGGAACTAATGATGCAGACGACCCATTCCCAAATGATCCTAATGATGGTTCTGCTACAGATTCTGATGGTGACGGTATTCCAGATGCATATGATCCAGATTACGAAGATGGTGATGGAAATGGAAACGGCGGCACTGAAGGTGGCGGTGAAGGTGAAGATGGACAAGGTCAAGGACAAGGACAAGGCCAAGGACAAGGTCAAGGACAAGGACAAGGCCAAGGACAAGGCCAAGGACA
>Ga0208277_1000658_pt1 | contig 20280 bp, 12 predicted proteins | sample ETNtaG_5_FD_185782 | JGI IMG/M metagenome (GOLD analysis project Ga0208277, IMG submission 185782) | Marine microbial and viral communities from oxygen minimum zone, Eastern Pacific Ocean - ETNP201406SV205 (SPAdes) (version 2) | ecosystem: Environmental > Aquatic > Marine > Oceanic ...
CCTGCTGGATCTATTTGGTTGACTTCTTCATCCTTCATCAATCCTAAATCAATAGCAAATAATCTACGTAATCGGCCAGATTCTCTGGCGACTTCTGCAGGAGTGGGTGGTAATTCTCCAACCCATTGTGGAGCGTGCCCCTGATCAGAAACAGGGGCTACTAAGAGTTCATTTTGTTCAGGATCTGCATCTACAACAATCCAGGTTCTACCGGCCATAACGAACCTTCTTTGAGAACCATCCTGGTCTTCACCCCCATCATTTAGAGATAAAACGAATGCTTCATCCACATTTCCAAGAGGCTGACGAGTAACAGCATCTCTGACGCGATAAGATTGCTTATCTGGTATCATCGAGAGATGTTTACTAACCCATTCACGTGTTCTGCCAGAACGACTCAGCCATCCTTTGGCAAACCTTGGTGGAATTTCAAAGGATAATTTTGTCATTTCTTCGCTAGGTTCCTCATCATAGGCTAATTTGGGTTGTTCAGGAAGAGATTTTTTACTATTCTTTTCTAATTCTTTCCAAACATCATGTGGCCACCTGTACCAAGGTACATCCAATGGCTCATCTACACACCTAATCACCCACCTATCTGCAAGAACTCTACCAATCGAAATCGTATCTTCAACAGTCCAACCTTCAAACTGACAGGCACCTGAAATGGCCTTGGTTACCTCATCAAAAGAAAGGGCGCCGTGACTGTGAATCATCATTACAATTTGATTTGCAGCAACAGACAATGGTCTGTCCCTCCATTCTACCGGCTCGATTTCACCAGCTACTGCTTTTCTAGCAATAACCGCCGATTCGAATAAATCATCACTCTCCCAAGATAGTAAATGACCACGTCCTATACCGCCAAGTCTGTGGTCGGCTCTCCCAACTCTTTGCAACATACGGTCTACAGAACGTGGAGAGCGGATTTGAACAATGTGATTCACGCTACCCACATCAATTCCAAGTTCCAGGCTTGATGTACAAACAAGTCCTTGCAAATTTCCTTCTCGAAGATCATTTTCCATTTTTGTTCTCGTTTCTTTTGCTAAAGAACCATGATGAACTCCTATCGACAAATCTGGAGCGATAGCAGTTAATCGCTGAGATACTGTTTCTGCACTATTTCTCGAATTTACGAAAATAAGACAGGGACTTTTGTTTGCGATAATGTCCGCTAATCCTCTGAGCGTGGCATGAGCTCTCGGAGAAATTGCTAATTCAAGCGAACCGATTTCGTCCTCAGGCATTTGAATTACTGCATCAACTGATAACTCGGTTGAGCGCGGGGCTATCGCAACAATCGATTCTGCTTTCTTAGAAAGCCATTTTGCGACTTGTTTTGGATTTCCTACAGTTGCCGAGAGACCTATTTTTTGGACCTCTCTGCCGATAAAAGATTCCAATCTAGATATCCCAACCGACAATTGCCAACCTCTCTCGCCATCTGCCATATCGTGAAGTTCGTCGATTACAACTGCCTGAACCGATTTTAGTAACTCACGAAGTTTGGAACCTGTAAACATTATTTGGAATGTTTCTGGCGTGGTAATCATCACATTTGGCGGTTTTCTAACCTGCTTGGTTCTCTCTGATTGAGTGGTGTCGCCGTGTCTCAGACCAAGTCGTAAACCAACTGCTGTAGTAATCTCCTCTAGCCTTCTATCAACATCTCTATTCAATGCACGTAATGGTGTAATATACAGTATTGACATTCCTTGCCAACCTTCTCTAAGACATCTGTCTAGAAGTGGAAGCATAGCCGCCATGGTTTTTCCAGATCCAGTTGGTGCGACAATTAACCTATCTCCACCCGATGAGATTTCATCCTGAGTAACTTGCTGGACTGGAGTAGGTGTCCATCCTTTTTGATCGAGGGCCTTCTGCAAACTCTCTGCGAGTTTCGAGAAGACACCTTCTGCCATATTTGCGGGGCGAAGTCACTGGTTCAATAGGGCAACGATTTGAGGTTCAATAATCCTCATCATAATCGTCGTCGTCATCATCGTCTTCGTCATCGTCTTCTTCCCACTCGTCTTCTTCTTCCCATTCCTCTTCGTAAATTGAATCTTCACCGTGAGTAATGGCCGTCCTATTAGCAGTTATTCCGATAGCGACTAGGACAATTAGTGATAGAATCGAGAATAACCAGATCAGTGGTTGTTCACGGATTGAATCAAACCATCCCATGTATGAAACATAGACAATTTCGACCTTATGTTCTGCTGAGTTATCCTCATCATTAACCTCGACAATTACGTCATCTGGATCTACAACTACTCGAATTCTCTCAATTCCTTCCTTTGCATTCCACTTAGCGCTTACTGGAATGTTTTGGTTCGCTCCGATGTTATTCAGCGTCACGGTTTCGAAAGGTACGATTGCGTCACCAGCATAGAATGCAACTTTGAATTGGAAGTTTGTTTCTCCACCCACATTCATGACGTCTGCGGTGATTTCAACTTCCTGTCCAGGAGCTACATGGTCGTCGGACAGTGTAATTGAGCTAATCTTCAATTGAGGGCCAATTGCACCCAATCGGATCCATTGCCTCTCAAAATCTGTGTCATCTGCAGCAATCTCCGCAATAGGGCTAGCCTCGGAATTAGAAACTACAGGGAATTCATTTCCTGCAGAGTCATATCCTGTCAGGTAGAAACCTACCCAATCGCCTTCTCTAAGAGTAATTCTACCACCATCGGTCAAATCTACCGTCCCAGTCCAAATTACACTCTGGCCATCTTGTTGCATTCCAAGTATAGATTGGCCAGCACCTAATGTCAATGTCCGACTAGAATCACGCATTACCCAATGAACAATCTGTTCTGAACCAGTCATATCAGCATCTTCTGTTCCGTGGAATTGCACTGGTACCTTTGTCAAATCGGTATTTGCTGAGATATCTATTACATTCAGAGGTTCTGCTCTACTAACTACTCTAGGAGCAGTGTCGTCGACTACAACTCTTAGAGTGGTAGAAACGGTTTGACCCGTCATATCTTCTCCTGTTCCTGGAATTCCAGTAATGGAAATCAAACAAGTCCTAGTCGGAGATGAACGAAGGGTTTCTGCATGTGAAAGTGGAACCTCCACCGAGTAACCGCCATCTGAAGCGATTGAACCGTCTGACCAAACGCTTTGTCCATCGAATACTTCGATTGCGATAGATGCATCATTTGGAGCGGGAACATTACTTCCTTCGTAAATAACTCTACCAGTAAATTCCAGTCTGTCATCGTTTCTTACTCTGCTACCATCTGCAACAATTCCTGTTCTTGGCTCGCTAATATCCTCTACCAAGAAGGTAGATGCATCCAATACCAAATCATTCTCTACTGTGAATGTATGCTCTGAAATGATATGCCTAGTAGGGAAGTCTGATCCTCTTTCCTTGTATTCTAGAGCAAGGTCTGAAATATCTTCATCTGGCCAATTCCAATCCATTGTGAAGTGGAAATCAAGTAAAATTAGAGGCATACCAGAATCATTTGTTGTTTGTACCATGCTAGATGATGATGCTAGATCGATGTAATCTGAGTTACTAGCAAACATGTCAGTAATTCCATAGTATGACACTCTCTGCTGGTCGACTTCACTGTCTGGTCCTTCGAAATCGAATACCAAGTCAATATATTCGAAATCAATAGCAGTATTTGCATCGATTAGACCCAATGATATTGTTTGTTCCGTACCTGCAAAGATTGGGGCTCCATCGCTGTGTCCTACCCAATCAAGACCAGTGAAAATAGCACTCGAGTCCTTTCTGGTTCTGAAAGTTGCATCGTCTGAATCAAATCCAGGACCACTTTCCCAACTGTATTCTTCCTCATCAATAATTGTAGAGTAATGTAGAGGGTTTCCTGCATTGTCTCCTCCATCCCAATAGTAAGAAACACGGCCCATATTTGGATTCCTAGAGTGGTCGATTGTAGTTGTAAACAATTTGTAATCAGCATTTGTTTGATTGGATACTACTTTGTGTGCATATTCTGTTGGGTCTGCTTCACCATTTCTGTTGAGGTCGTGATCTGCTTCAACCCAATAATAGAGGGTTAATTCTGTAGGGCTACCAACCGCATCTGCAACAGAAATACTGACCTTCTGAGTTTCATCAGCCGCTTCATATGCATCATCTTCAGGAGAAGTCATCATAGCTTCAGGATGCGTTGCATCGACCTTGTATGTTCTAAACCAATCTGAATTTGAGGCCAATACCATGGAAGCGTCTCTTTCGTTGTAAGTTTGAACTTCATAGGTCAATCCACTTTCAACATCGATATCAGGCATTTGAATTGAGATGAAGAATGATCCATTAACGTTAGATGTGTCTCTCCAGTTTGAGTTAACAAAGCCATTCTGAGCGATTCTTATGTCGAATGCACTGTCCTTTGGAGCATCTGTAGAATCTGCGAACCACATTGCACCTTGGAAGTACAATGTTTCACCTGCAGCAACCCAGCTTCCATCTTCAACGTCATCAGATGTGACCTCGCCATCATTATCCCTGACTTTCATCCAACCTAGACCAAATGAGTTGTTTACTCTTAATCCAGTTTCGCTAGATAAAGGCGCAGGAGTAGTTGCTCCCCCAGGACCAGATGTATCTGTACAAATTGTTCTAAATCGAACATTATCTTGGTCAGGGAAGTTGGATGTAACATAGAACTTCCAATGAATTTCAAGAATCCCATTGTTTTCAACTGACCATGAGGATTGATCGATTTCAATCCAATCATCAGGATCGTTAGGAGAGGGGAAAATATCCCCGTCTTGCCATTCAAGTGTTGGAGCACTTGCTGCTGGAGTGGCTATGAATTGTAATTCAGCCGACTGAATGTAATTTGTAGCACCGTCTCCAACAATATGTCTAGTAACCACCTCATAAGGCTCGGTTCTCTCGTGAAGAATCTCTCCTTCTGGAATTGTGATATCCAAATTTACAGTATTGATTGAATAGGTTACACTGAATCTTTCAAGAGTGACAATACCCGCAGACTCAGAAGTAACGTGGACTGGTATTGTTGCGGTTCCTGCTCCAGTATCGGGTATCAATTTGTTGAATTCATTGACAAAACTAATGCCTCCTTGAGTAGTAGTCCCAAACAAAATACCCTGGCTTTCCCATTCGTCTGAACCATCGCCACCGATGTCAATACCCACTCTTTCTGGAGCATTGGTATACATCGCAATGTTGAGGTCTTCAATGGTAGGAGTGTCAGAACCCGAGGAATAGAGCCTCACATAGATGTAAAGATATGAACTCGTCCAAGTCAACTGCGTTGTATCTCCGCTATTTGACACGGTTTTTGTGGCCCCACTGTCCCTAATTTCGATACTTATACTTGTTCCAGATGGAGTTGAACCATTCCACCAAGTTGTAATTGCTACTGGCCCTGTAGTTGAACTGTAGATGCCCGATGAGCGAAGATACATGTAGCCACTTGTCAAATAATTAGCCGTGTATGAAAGACTTACAAAATCAAGTACTGGGGTTTCAGTTGATGTCCCATTTAGGTAGGCTTTCCAAACTATGCTTGAACCCGCTGTGGGGAAAGTCAATCTTTGATTAAATATGCCACTCTGCCATGTATTTCCACCGTCAATTGAAACTTCTAACTCAATCGAAGTGTTGCTTGGAATATAACCAACTAATGCAGAAATTGTAATTTCTGTCACACTTCTTGAAATTGTGTTTGTGTAACTTGTGACAACTGATGACGAACTAGAAACTGATCTAGAATCGTAAATTACACCAGATCCCATACGTTGAATTTTGTTGGTTTTACCAGAGCAATATGAGGAGTAATGGCACTGATACCCAATCGTGTTATCTCCAAGCTGATCCATTCCATAATGGCCGCCACCAGAAATTTTGAATTTCCCATTTCTCTCAACAAATATCCCGTCCATTGTGAAATGGTTGTGATATCCTTCGCTTCGATAGTATTCATTGCTTACAATCTTTGGTAAATCAACTACTAAACCGCCTGGTTGAGTGCTGGTTGAACCCAATTCTTCACGAGTTCCTAAGAGCCAACTTCCATTGATTCTGGTCGGATTTGTTGGATCTACTTCATACAAATATCTGTTATAATTAGGGAATGAAGATTGATAGTATAACACAAACATCTTGCCAGTATCCTCATCGATATCCACCCCTGAGGGGTACAAATTTGTTGCAGGACTGTTGTAACTTTGTACACATGTCCAAGCTCCTGTGCTTGAAATTGTCCACTTAACAACTAACCTGTTACTATAAGAAACAGTCCACGCATTACCATTACCGTCACTTGTTGCATCGTAAGCATAGTACATTGCTGTAGTACTGCATTGAGAACCAAAGGAAATGCTAGAGGCACCAAGATAGGCGCCAGTTGTAGAATTATAACGCTTGATTACTGGCGTGCTAGATGGGTAAGTCGAGGTGTATGTTGCCGAGTGATATTCATCACCATGCGCTACGATAAATCCTCGATAACTGGAAGATGAACCGGTTAGGCTTAGAGCCGTTAGTGGCTTGGTTGAACCAATGAATCCCTGGTCTCCATTTGCTGCGAATCCACCAGTATTGTTGATTGTACCAGTAGAGGTTGCTTCTGTAGACCTATCCATACCGTTTACATCATCGGTTGGTGTTCCAGTGAGTTGCACCTGGTCATTTCTAACCTCAAGGCTAGTTCTGTAACCGTATCCAAACCCAGGAGGCGCCCCGCTCCATGAACCTGTACCGGTACTACCAAAATCAGAATCTGTGGTCAAATTAGCCCAATTGGTTGAAGATGACTCCCCTGAAATATCGAATGATGCGGCTGTGACTTCCGCTCCGTATGGGAATGAAAGATTGCCTGCAAATCCATCACCAGTACCTGTGAAAGTGTGGGTGTAGGAAGTGGAGCCATCTTGGAACTGAGTTTCTGTTACTCCAGCAAGTGCCACTGGAGATAATAATGAGACGAGGAAAATTGTGCATAAGAATAGTGATTTTTTCATCTGAATCTCGCCTCTTCACCCTATGGGCCTTCGGCCCACGCGGGTTCATCACATTTGAACAATGCTCCGTCAAGTCACTTTCAAAAATAGGAAAATCGAATAAGAAGGCTGCCTTTCGCCAATCAGGCGAGACACATGGGATGGTGGGAAAATCAGTACGGAAACCAACTACGAATTTCAGGAACTGCAACATTTGCATTCGGCCTACTGACCGCCATGTCAGGGGCTCAGCTTTTGTTTTTACAAGATAATGCTGATTTCTCTGATTATACAGGAGCTTCAATTGTATTGATTGTTATTGGAGCGATTGGTCTTGCGGTTTCAGCACCTGCATTCCTCAACCTTAGTTCCAATGCTAATACACTTGACTCAATTATGGCAAACAAATCTCTCTCTGAAATCAGAAAGGCGAAAGCAGACGGTGATGAAGCCGCTCGCCTACTTGGAGGAGGCCATCTAGATGCATGGAATTCCTTCCTACAAGAGAAGGGATTGAAGAAGCGCTGATTACTGGGTAGTTGTAATGGGCGAATCTGATCCGGTGCGCACTCTTACCCGCGAACTTGTTTTGGCGGCGGGAATGATTGCTTTACTTGTGCTAGCAATGTGGGCGCACACAGGCTCTATGCCACCGCTTGTTGTAGTAGAATCAAACTCTATGCAGCATGATTCCGATGGAGAAGTTGGGACTATTGATGCAGGAGACCTAGTATTAGTCCATTCACCGGATAACAAAAGAATAATCACATTTGTTGAAGCAACCGATCCATCATCTGATTATTATGAATACGAATCGCTAGGAATGGAAGGCGACGTAATAATTTTCGAGAGAAATGGGGAAACTGATAGCACCCCCATTATTCATCGCGCTTTGTTCGAGGTTGTAGTTGGAGATACTGTACCAACTAACAACGATAGCCAATGTGAAGTAGGCGTATTTTGGAAAGATGCTTGTGTTACTTCGTGGTCTGTACCAGGTTCAGATCAAATTAGAGTCACTAAAATCAATCTTGTTCTAGATGGAAACAACGCTGGAGAATACAAGTGTAGCGAAACGGTAGGACATGAGGACTCAAAGTGGTATAGCGTTGAGAACTACACTCCAATGAGCCCGGGATACATTACTCTGGGAGACAACAATAATTGCGATGATGACCAAGCTGTTGGGAAATACTCAACAAATGGCCTGATGTCAATCCATAGTGGAATGATTAGACCTGTACAAGAAGATTGGATCATAGGAATCTCAGGAGCAGAGATTCCATGGCTGGGAACTGTAAAATTGATGGTCAGCGGAGGAGATTCGCCGGGAGTAAGTCAGGTCCCTGGACAATCTTTCATGTATCTAATTCTCTTTGTTGGGGCAGTCTTGGCATTACCGATGCTGATTGATCCTATGGTCAACAGGCTCCTCAAAAATTCTCCAGAGGTTATTGAAGCCGAAAGAGAGGAAGTAATCGCAAAAATCTATTCTTCTGAAGAAGAGTAAGCAGCATCTGAACCTGCCAATTTGTGATCAGCGCTATCCAGCCTGTGTTCAACATACCTTATTTCATCTACAATCTCTGTTAAATCAGCTTGATCTAGAAGTCGTTCGACTCTGTCCCTATTTCGCATGAGCGTAGAGATTCGTTGTTGCCTTGTTTTTGGAATTCCTGATTCTCCTCGTATATCACTCAGCCATCCCTCAAGCAAACTTGAAGCCCAATCCGGAGATCTAACCTTTGGTGCTAAAATTATCTCACTTGAACGATGCTTGAAGCGTACAAAACCATCTGCCATTCTTCTGGTTTGGATAGAGTTTAGTTGCCATTGACTTTCTCGAATAATTAGAGAATCTTGTTCGATGATTTCGTCATCTTCAGTTGACAAGATCATGATTGCAACTCTATCGCTAAGTTTCAAAAAAAGCTGGACTGAATCCTCTTCTTGTGCCCACACTGAAATTTCAAGAGGCTTCTCACCTAACGCCTCGATAATCCATGAGTTGACTTCATGACTGACTGCGTCCATGGCACTGCCAGTGCTAAGTCATTGAAGAACTAAGCGACATGGCATTGAAGTGTGAGCACTGGTTCGGGGCAAACATGGCAAGCGGTTTCCTGTCGATATCAATCGGCTGGGAAGTTGTTTTGCTCGCAGTAATCGGATGGTACATTCTTCTAAGGCACTGGGAAAACAGTGGTAAACTAGACGAGTGGAACGCATCACGAATCTTCTTTGGCATGGTTTTGATGGTAAGGACTGCAAAAGGGAAAAAATCACTCGAAACAATCTCCAAACCAAGGAAATTTTGGCGCGCCTATGGAGAAGTATCCTTGTGGGTATGCTGGGGAGCAATGTTGATTGTGGCACTTGGAATAATCCTAGCAATAATTTCGGCTGTGATAATGGGTAATCAGCAAGAGGCAAGACCTGTTTCAGAGCTAGTTGCAATTCCCGGATTGAGTCCTATTATTCCGCTCGGATGGGGAGTTATTGCCTTCGTAATATGCCTAGTAATACACGAATTCGGACATGGAATACAAGCAAGGGCCCATGGAATGAGAGTTCGCAATTTCGGCCTTCTAATGGCCGGACCGCTCCCTCTTGGAGCATTTGCAGAACCAGAATACAATGAAATTGTCAATTCACCGCGTCGCGAAAGACAAAGGATGTTTGCAGCAGGACCTGCAACCAATATATTCGCTGCATTCATTCTAATCGTTCTACTTGGACAAGTTGCTGGACAATTTACTGCCGCAGATCCTGGTGTACACTCAAGCCAAATCATTGTTGACTCTGGTGCAGATGAAGCGGGATTAGAAGCATGGGATGTAATTACATCAATCAATGGGACTGAAATTTCTGATGGTGAAGATTTCACAGATGTGATGGAAGAATTGTCTGCTGGCCAGATTGTGCCGATGGAAGTTGTTCGCTACAGTAACGGTACAACTGAGACTTTAATGGTAAATCTCACAGACAAATATGAGCATTATCTTGACTTAGGGTATGATGAAGAAGTTATCGAATCGATGGACATAGAACGAGGTGATGCCTTCCTAGGTGTGCAAAACCTTGCAGGAGGTACTGCTGGAGTTGACAGGCTTGCCGGCTGGGCACATCCTGATTATGAGACCAGTGCTCTAGGATACGTTATCAGTGTCCCAATAAATACGCTTCAGATTCTAATTACTCCGTTTGAATACCAAGGCGTAGCAATTCATCCCGCTCAAGAAGAAATGCTTGATTCGGGAGATGGTTGGCTAGCAAGTACGATTGGATTGAGCGGATTAGTATTTTTGATCAATCTATTGTTCTGGCTAATTTGGGTTAACATACTGCTAGGATTAACCAATCTATTCCCTATGATTCCTTTCGATGGTGGACATCTGTTCAAGGATATCGTGCATGGAATGATGTCTGGTGTTCGTAAATTAGGTAAAAAAACCGGCCTGTACAAATTGCATCCACTATGGGTTGAGCATTTCACAAGAAAGGCTTCAACAATCTCATCCTTGATGCTATTTATGGTGCTAATATTCCTTATTGGCGCACCATATCTGTGATAAGTAATTGTGGCGATTCAGATTCGCCTTCTGTTATCTTTTCAGTAACCTTACTCCTATCTTCAACGTAGCTTAATGAGGATGTTTCCTGTTTTCTGCATACCAATGCTAGGAATTTATGCAAAGGCATTCCCTGCTCCCAATCAAGAAATGGTTTACCGTTCCTTGTAACTGGCAAAGGAGGAATTCTTCTTGTTAGCATTCCCAATCTCCCGCTTAGTTTCCCAACTTCTACTCTGAAAATTCGCCAAGAGTCCCCGCGTACACCTTTCAATCTGTAAGCGTAAAGAGGCATCAGTTCACAACGTTGACCTTCGTATATCATCGCTTGATATTGATCCCATGTCCTACCAGACAGATACAATTTGGCTTTCTTTGAAGTCTTTACTTCAATCGGGAAACATAAATCACCACGCAGTGCAAGTAAATCTCCACTTCCTTCCATCCCAGATCCTGCTGCTCTGACCACCAAAAAAGGCCTGTCTAAAACCTGTCTTGCTTTGGCCTTCGCAACAGGGTCACAAGATCTAGTAACTGCGTCTACTCCTTTTGGTATACCTGCAAGAACTGCTCGGAGTTCTCTCTCATATTGTCCTGCCACGATAGACAATCTATGTCAAATGCTTTTGATGATATCGCTGTTTACGCGTCATATTGAAGCGTGATTGGTGCTAGCGTAGTATGTGCGCAGGATTGCGGTTAGGACCAATGATTTCCGGCTTTCTTTTCATCTGATGAGAGAATTAAAGCGGAGAGGTTGTAATTTCGTCATGCTTGCAGGTGATGAAAGGTGGGATGGTATCTTACTGACATCTCCTGAAGAAGTTCATGATGGAGAAATTCCTGCTACTGAAGAGACACTAGAAATTTCTGTAGAAAGAGCAATTCAAGCTTCAAAAGGACTAGATCATGCAGTCGAGTTAGTATTCGGCGTAGACCCTGGACCTAGACCGGGTATTGCTTGGTTGGCTGATGGCGTAGTTGTGGGGAGCGCCCAGTTGGAGTATATCGAGGGAGTTTGTGATCACATTATTGGATTATCATCCGCTGTTAAACACCAAAGAATGTGTGTGAAGGTGGGAGATGGCGCGCCTTTGATTCGAGACAGGATCATCAATCAGTTGATACTTAGAGGACTCGTCACTATACAAGTTAGCGAATACAAAACAAGTTTCGGTTCAAGGGTCAAAACACACCTACGTGCAGCGACTAGAATCGCACTGATGAGCGGTGATAGAGTCTACAAAATTCGTGAATTGAGGCCTACTGAAGGAGATCTCAAAGAGATTCAGAGGCAATCGAGAATTATTAGTTCTGGAGGCTTAACGATATCAACCGAACTTGCAAAATTGGTCGCCTGTGGTGAAATCACAATGGAAGATGCAATCAAGAAAGCCTGACGCGATATCTTTCTCTACCTTTGGAATAAAGAGTAATCACACCACTAGATGATACACAAATCGCTATTGAATCTGCGAGTTGACTAATCGCCCTAGCAGCAAGATGTCTTCCTCCCTCTCCTGGCTTTGGATTAATTCCTGCTGGAACTTGGATGTATCTTCCAGCATCGCTAGCGATTCCTTTTGAATTGAACAGAATTGCTCCATCAAGCCAAGCGAACTCCGCCAAAGTTTCGTGATTGTTTTTGAGAGACACGTCTCTCTTGTTATCCGAATGTCCCTTGAATGGATTTAGAACAAGAGCAGTACTGTATCTCCTAAGCTTAGGTACTGATCCTATCGCAAATAGACCTCCTACTGCATGACCTTCACGACCACGTCCACCGATATAGCGCGCTAGTTCCATCAGTTTAGCCAGCACCTCAATATCGATTTCATGTTCATTTGCCATAATCGCTAATTTATTGGAAGCCAGTGTACTTGCTTCGATAACAATAACTCCGTTCATGGGTTCTGCCAATATGGCCAAGATTCTATCATTAGAAGTGAAACGACCTTCGCCTAGACCTTGGAGTATTATGTCGTGTAAACTATTCAATACAGACAAGCCTTGAGAAGATAGTGAATCTTCCAGTATTTTTACTTCGAAACCTAATTCATTCAGACTTTCACTTACCTTTGCTGAAGAAGTAAGTGTGACCATCCGTAACTTTTTGGGAAGTATCTCCCTAATTTTCTTGACTGTTCTGGAATTGTTTGAAAGCAATACTGCAGCAGTAAATGATGAGCGTTCACTCTCTATCGCCGAAGCCACCATAGCTGGCAGATCGACCATTTGAACACCTCATACCATCGTGGTATCTATTCCAGGAAGTTGATCTTCTGATTCACGATATACGGTTCGCATGTTATTGATGAAATTCCTTTCCTTAACCACGATATTGTATTCCTTGATCCCAGGATCTTCTTCTCCGTCCATAATTCCAAGAAGTGTTTCTAAAGTTAAACGAGCACCTTCCCTGTGAGGGTATGAGAATACACCCATGGAGAGAGGAGGTGCCATAATGACCTTGATGTCTTTCATTCCCTTCAGTGTTTCAAACAGATTAAAGTAGGCTGCTGGAAGCAAATCTCTTCTTGCTTCATCCTGATTTGGTCTTCTGCAATCTGGGCTAACAACATGTATGATATGCTTGAATCTCTTTTCAAGTTCATATGGTTTCGAAACGACGTTAGTAGTTACAGGGCAAGGAGGAAGATTCAGTTTTCTTTGCTCAACACTGACGTCGCGGCAAAATTGTCTCAACTCATCCCCAGCGGCTTTGTGAATTTGTGCATCTAAACCTTCTCGTCCTGACAAGCGATTATTGGCTGGTGTAATCACAGCATCTGCCTCTTGCAAATGTAGGTCACCACCGATGACTCGAACAATTCCCCACTTGCAGGTTCGCGCCATGTACAACTCGACCATGTTTTGAGCAGGGGGGGCCGTCCTTCATATACACATTGACGATTTTGTGTGAAAAATCACAATTTTGGCTAATACAAGCATGCGAAGTGACTTTGAACAATATCCCGTCCAAGTAAGTATGAGCCCCCCTCGAAAAGCGCTTTTCTTAGTCGCGCTTTTCGTAATAAGTACCATACATTTGCCAAATCAAAAGGTCGAAAATGAAGATTTTACTTCTGATATTTTTGAAGGCTTCAGCGTCGCAAACGACATCTGGAATGAAACTCCTTTACGAACTGTTGCAGTACCTAGCGGTTTTAACCTATCTACTGCAGTTGATTACAGCGATGTTGCTGTATTGATCAACAATAATTCTGAAGCTAGTCGAACGATAGGTTGGGCGTTCGTAACTGCGAGAAATATTAGTGCAGATCGTGTATTCATTTTCGATAACTCGTCAAATCCTACTGGTGAAACCATAAATCGAAATCAGTTCAATACTTACTTCCTAGACCCTTTCAAGATGATGTTGTCAACCTACAATGGTACTGAGTTGAACTACCTCGTTACCACCAAAGGAATCCCCTTAAGGATAAACGGAGGTAACAACAAAGCATCTTTCGACCAAGAAATTTCTCTTGCAGGTGGGGCATATGATTCTGAGATCGGAGAAGATTTGTGGAGTAATCACAACTACGGCCCCCTAGCTGGAAAGCAGATGGAAGAATTCACGAGAGACGAATATGGTTTTTTCCTTGTAACGAGATTAACTGGATACACAGTAGATACTGCCCTAGAGTTAATTGAAAAGGCAAACAACTCTTACGGCTCTAGAGGAACACACATTCTTGATTTAGCAACAAACAGGAATGAAACGGGGTACAAATTCTGGAATGATGATTTGTACACCACAAATACTACTCTGAACGGAACGATGAATTTACCAGTCTATTTTGACGAAGAAACCGAATTCATAACCAATATGTCTAATGTTATCGGATATGCTTCGTGGGGAAGTAATGATGGGAATTGGAACAAGAATTATCTCGCAAATGGTGGTTTTGATACCCAGGATTCAAGTTGGTCTAGTGGATCTAGGCATTGGAATATATCAGCACCATCTGTAAGTTCAGGAGATTCGTTTAACTGGTCTTATCAAACCTCGACTAAACAAGGTGGAAATGGAGCATTTGAAGCCTCGATTTCTTCTCAGTGTAATCAAGAAACAGGATACATGCTGCAAGGGATTTATGCAGAATATTTCGATAATGAAGGGATTAGTTTCGATTCATCTAAAATGCCAGATTTGATTGATAGAGAGCCTGACCATGTGAGGGTTGAAAGCGATCTCGCATATTCATCATCAGGAAACCCATATCCTGGGTTAGATGACAGATTCAAAAATAACTGGGGTGCTAGATTCAGCGGAATAATTGACGTACCTGAATCCGGCAATTGGACATTCTATCTGAACACAGACGATGGATCAGAACTCTGGATTAATGGAGTCAGTCTAATCCAAAACTACGGAATGCACGGAATGAGAGAATATTCTGGAAATGTAAATTTGAGTGCAGGAGAACATGATTTCAGAATTGAATTCTTCCAAGGCGGTGGCCCTCACGGGCTAAGATTATCTTGGGAAGGACCTAATGTCACAAAGACGACAATCCCCGCTTCAGCATTCTACGTACATGGAGATTACATTCCTCAAGTAGACAACCTAATTCATCAATGGAATTTCGAGGAAGGTAGCGGTAATTCGACCTTAGATGAGATTGGTAGTGATACGAATTTCAGTCTAAATGGAATGAATGCAAGCAATTGGAAAACCTGTGTAGATGGCAATTGTTTGTGGTTTGACGGTGATGATGACTATGCTAAAATCGATATTGATGATTGGAGTGGTGATTTCACAATCAGTCAATGGGTATGGGCTAACTCAACTAATCAATCGAACTATTCCTCTACATTTGCAATCGGTGATAATGCTGGATCTAACCTATCTTTCCAGCATGCAATTTATGGCGCTAAATGGAGACTGCATAATAACCAAACAAAGGTATTTGGTGACGTAATACCACAGCAATGGAGCCACTTGGTTACATCTTATGAATCAGGAAATGTGAATCAATATTTGGACGGAGTATTGGTTAATTCGAACTACTATCCGAATGGTTCATTCAACAATTTTGACTTGTACAAACTTGGAGTCAATCGAGCTGACAGTTCATACTTTGAAGGTATGATTGACAATGTGATGATTTGGGACACAGCACTCAATAATAGTTCGATCACCGTACTGAATAGAAATATTGTGAACAACTGTAGTGCATATTCTGGAAATGGCCAGGACGTTGCTTACTTAGAAACGACACACAGCATCCCAGAAAATTTTACCAATCACGCTTGGGTAGTCTATTCGTATGGAAAAAGGGATGGTGACGTATTTGGTGAGTATCAACTCGAAGTTACTTCATATGATTCCAGTGGCACAGAATTGAGTTACAATGAATCTTCGAAAAAGGATTTTACCACATCGTGGGATTCCAGAGACATGAGATTTAGACCTCATGAAAATGCAACTTCAATGAAAATCCGTATCTCCCTTGACATAGTTCCAACCTCAACAGATGGCTCCCTATTCGTTGATTCTGCAGTCCTTAGAATAATCAGGCCGCACATGGATTGGGTGAATGGTTCAATAGTCGAAACCGCAGTTAGCACAGGAGCTCGGTCATTCAAATGGGGTACTTCTTATGGCCAATCTCTAGTCGCAGATATTCTAGAAGATGGTGCAAGTGGAATCAAAGGCTATGTGTATGAACCATATCTTACAGCTGTATCTTCACCAAGTGTATTACTTCCTTCATATTCTAGCGGTTACAACCTTGCAGAATCTTATGCTGCTGCAAATACTATGATTAGTTGGATGGGAGTTGTAGTCGGCGATCCAAAAATGAGTCCATATGCTGACATAGTTCATGATATCGAAATCATAGACGTTAGAATACTAGGAAATGTATCTCAATACCATGATTTTGAAATAGAAATCGCCATACAAAATATCGGCCCCGGCCAAGCGATTGGAAATCTCAAAGTTTTAGATAAATTAGGAAGTGTTGTATTGACGAATAACAGCATGACTCTACCAAGTGGTTCTGAAAATGGCAGTCGACAAATTATCAAATTACAATTGAATACATCTAGAGAGGGTTGGAATAATCTTGCAATCAGATGGGAAGCATCATCTCTACTAAATCCTGAAAGAAATATTGACAACAATTTGTTTGACCTAACCCTGTGGGCTAACAGTGCTCCCGAGATTGAAGATTTATTTTGTGACTCTTCACAATATAGCAGAGGTGATCGTTTTGTTTGCAGTATCGAAGCCCTCGATGACAGCGGAATTCAGAACGTATCATTAGCATGGCGAATAACATCTGGAAACAACAGTACAGAATGGACTTGGCAGGGAACAGGTAGTCAGGATGGATATCTATGGTGGACCACAATCGAATTACCAACCGATGTTCAGTTGGGAATGTTAGACCTCAAGACTGTGGCAACAGATGAATCCAACATTTCCTCCATTCTGGTTTCAAATGGGATCGCGATGGTTAGGGATGCTCCTGCATTTTGGTTTGGAGTTCATGTTTCAGGGGTTGATGACCCAAATTGGGGTGGTGCATCAGTTCTCACTTCAATACCTACGCAGGGTGTTTTACGAGGGTATGTGTTAACCCTGAAAGCATGTGTACTTGATCCAGACCATAGTAGGGGATTACATGCACCAATAATCACTTCAACAAGAGGTCAAATCGACGGACTAACTTATGTTTCAGGTAGTAGTTCAGAACACCATTGTTACATTGCGTCATTCACACTTCCAACCGAAACCAGTTTGGAATCTTTCAAAATTGAACTTAGAACTCATGACGGAGATTTCATCAAACAAAGAACAATTCCAGTGGCTGATGAACCCCCTGAAGCTGAATTAAGAATTGTAGATAGCAGTGGTAACCCAGTAGAAAATGTCCTTGGGGGAGGAGAAGAATACATCGAAGTGACAGTAACTGATTACGACGATTCAATCGACAATGTTTACGGGGATTTGACCGTCATGTGGCCTGGGCAACTTCCATATTCAATGCCAATTGAATTTGAAAATGGAATTGTAACTCTACCATTGACTACATCAGAAAGTATAGATAGCGGAAATTTGATTCTATCAGTGAACATAACTGGAGCCAATGGTGTTGGTAACTCAGCGAGTATACAAACACCAATCGTTTTGAGCCCCCCTGAAATCCTTTCAATTGACCTATGTCAAGAGGGTGTGGAAATCCAAGAACTGATGTTCGGTCAAACCGCTGATGCAGTGGTTAGGATTCGTTCATCTAGACAAATTAGTGATGTAACTGCTACACTAGAACAGTTAGGTTGGATTGTATCAGCACCGAGTCAAGGCTCAATGCAATGTGGCAATGACTTGGCCGAGCAAAATTCTGCACATCATTTCAGAATACAATTGGATTCTTCGTTCATACCGGGTAATGGGTCACTCGGAGTTAGAGTGGTAGATATCGACGAGCTTGTATCAATCTCCTACCTCAATTTTGAGTTCTTACATTCTCCTCCTGAAATTACGGTTTCACACCCGTCTAACCTATCTCACGCATCATTGCTGGAAATACTGGTCGAAATGGATGATGCTGATGGAATAGATGCAACATGCCTCGTAAACTATCAAGTAAATGGATCAATAATTTACACCACGCCTGAATCTGTTGTTTCAGACCTGGATGGCATTGGTTTCTGGTCGTCCTCTTGGCTACTTCCAACAAATGTTGAAGGGAATCTAACGATAGATGTGTCCTGTAAGGATTGGAGTGATAATACTGTAAACTATAATGCACAAATTATAGTTGATGAACCTCTAGAATGTATAACAGATTGCGCAGAACTAGAACAAGAAACTGAGGATAGTTCTCAATCTATGGTATTGCCAATTACAATCGGAGGACTGGTGTTTATTCTAATCGTCTCTTTACTTATCTCGCGCGTGCGCGCACGCGAGGGAACAAAAACCGAGACATGGACCAACGAGGATGAAGCACCAAAAAGAGACGAGCGTATTCCTGAAGGGTGGACTCTTGAAGAATTTCTGAACTGGTTAGATGGACCTATCCCCGAAGATTGGGAAGAAGACCAATGGGACTTGTACAGAACTAGTCTTGAAGATCTAAGGTGAACATAGACTTCATGATAGTTGAGTTGCTAGGACCTACATGGCAGTAGGTTATGTCTTAGTCAATGTTTCACCAGGTCAGGAATATAATGCATTTCAGGCTATGAAAGATATAGAAAATGTGGTTGATACAACTCTACTTTTTGGTGACTATGATATCATTGTGAAACTCGAAGCAGAAGTATTTGGACAAATAGCGAAGATCGTGGTAGATATAATTCGACAAGTCCCTGGAGTTACTGGAACCAAAACTCTTGCAGGTGCAGAAATTTAAAGCCAAATCTAAAGACTATACTGCTCTAAAGTCGGCTTTGAAAAGGACTACTGCGTACAATATGTAGCGCAGTATAGCGGTTTGACGGGGGAAATATTATAACCTTGATACTATCGTAGGCGGGACGAGGTATAACCTATGGGTGAAAAGAAGTATTTCGTTCTCATGAAGAACGGGAAAGACACAAGCCAAGTATTTGCAAGCCGACAACCACGTGGAGCAGCACTAAAAGCTGCTACCCGTGGACACACAGAGATCCGTCTCCGTGAGCGTGGAACCAAGAGAGTCCACGTCTTCACTGGGAAGATCGAAACTGTCGACAAGCCTGCAAACGGCCCAGCGTGGCTTCCTGACAAGATCAAGAAGGCTAACGTAAGCAAGCAAGGTATCGAGCACCTTTGAATTAAGGATGCAATGATGCATTGTTGAAACGCCCTTGCGGGACTTTGCCCCTCTCAGGAGTTCGCTCCTGTGAGGGGCTTTTTTTATTTCAAACAGCCAATTCTTCTTTGGCTGCTTACATTTCTTTTTACATGTGATTTACTCCGGAAGACTGTGGAATACAAAATCACTTTCCGTGATTTGGTGGCATTTGTCCTAGGCTTAGCCTTCATCAACGTCGGTATTGATCACTTCATCAACCCCGTATGGTATGAACCAATTGTTCCTTCTTTACTGCCCGATGCTACATTCTGGGTGTACGCAAGTGGTGTATTTGAAATCCTATTCGGGTTGCTGTTTATCATTCCTGCAACAAGAGCCTGGGCTTCTGTTGGAGGTGCATGGATGCTAGTCGTATTATACTGGGCGAATTTCAATATGTGGTACAACAATGTGCCCCTTGACGGGAAAACATATGATGACATCTGGCACGTTGTCAGATTAATCATTCAAATCGCTTTGATACTAATCATCACTTGGGTTGGCCAAGTAACACCATTCAAAGGTAGGGAGAAGTTACATGATTCCCTAGATATTTTCAAAGGAAGAATCACTTCCAGTGGATTTGAATCAGGGGATAGAATTGTTGTTGGTGCATGGAAGGAATCACCATTTGGCGAATTTACTGACATTATGTGGGCTAAACCAGATGGAACAAGAGTACTGATTGCACCAACTCAGGAAATTGTAGATTATGTTACAGCCATGTATTCCTTCGATGAGGTATTGCTTGAGGGCATAGTAACAACAGGGGAAGACCGGAGCCAGAAGTTCAAGTCAAACACGATGGAACTAGATTTTAGTTGGAATCGGGGACTACCAATCCCATTCAAGAGATCGCTATTGTTCATATCAACAGTTGAGCTTTTCTTTGCGAAACTTTTCTTTGGAACTAGGACATATGGTGTCACCAAAAATAATCG
>Ga0208277_1000659_pt1 | contig 20226 bp, 20 predicted proteins | sample ETNtaG_5_FD_185782 | JGI IMG/M metagenome (GOLD analysis project Ga0208277, IMG submission 185782) | Marine microbial and viral communities from oxygen minimum zone, Eastern Pacific Ocean - ETNP201406SV205 (SPAdes) (version 2) | ecosystem: Environmental > Aquatic > Marine > Oceanic ...
GTGCTCGTACCGGGATTTGAACCCGGGTCGAAGGAATGAGAGTCCTTCATGATGGGCCACTACACTATACGAGCGTGGTAGGCTCAGCGACTGGCCTTTCCTATTTAGCCATCACGCCATGCATTTGTGTCCTTCGTTTTCGTCAGGTTCTGTTTCACTTTAAGTAAAAATGAAAAGTGAAAAACAGAGGGCTGCTCATGGTTCGGCCTTTTTCTTCAACTTGACCCCTCCTTGCTCGCTTGATATACCTCCGCCATGGAATGAGGACCATGGAAGAAAACAACCTCCTCCAAAATTTGCGAATGAACGACCTGGTCGCCTCTTCGGCCACCACCCATGTTCCTGCATGGGCGAAAGACAGCCAAACCATCCTGGCCTACGGGACAGGACGTTTGCCCAAACACGCGGGCCAGATTCGATGGCAACCTCTCGCAGGTCCTGGTTCAGCGCCAACCTCACCTCACCTTTCACCAAGCATGCAATCCCTCCGCCGTCGCATTGTTCGAGGTGAGGCCTGATGAGTCGCACACAACGACTACGCGGTGAAATTCTCACGTTCCTCTCCGAAGTTGGTGAAGCCAACACCACGGCCATTCTTGATCACGTGAACCGCCGCTTTCGATGGGGCGCCACGATGAACCAGCTCGGCAACGTTCTGGCTCGAGACCGGCGCTTTGTCAAAGTTGGATTCGATGAAGGCACGGACCTCGGAGGTTTCCGCATGCGTGTTTGTGTTTGGTCGATGGCGGCTGCTTGAGGCCAAGCAATCAAGAATTGGCAGGTGCTGGGTGCTTCATGGCAGGAAGCCTTGGCGCCTACATTGAGTTGATGCGCCCCAAGAATCTCATCTTGGCCGGCGCCACTGTCCCTCTTGGGGCCTATTTTGCCTTGATGGACTCCAGTGCTGCTTTTCCATTCGATGCCGTCGTGTTGCATACGCTGGCCGTGGTGTTCTTTACCGGTGCTGGAAACGCCATGAACGACATCAAGGACGCTGAGATTGACCTGACGGCCCATCCCATGCGCCCCCTTCCATCAGGTCGGCTCAGCCTCGAGCAGGCCAGCCGATTCACATCGGCCCTTTGGTTGTTCAGCGTGTTGGCGCATATCGGGGGTCTACTTTGCGTACCGGCTGAGGTGAGTACCTACCTACCAACGGTCCTCATCTACATTTGTGCCATTGTTCTGATGGTCACCTACGACCACGGCCCTGCTACGAAAAACCGAGGTCTTTCGGGCAATGTCGTGATTTCCTTGCTGGTCGCTGCTGTCATCCTCTATGGCGCAGCGGGCGTTGGCGGATTTAATGTCCCTGTCATTTGGTGGATTTTTGGTGTCGTGTTCTTGACCAACCTCGCACGTGAGATGGTGAAAGACTGCATGGACATGGAATCGGACGCAGGAAGCCGAAACACGCTTCCGATGAAGTATGGCAAAGAGAAGGTTCGAATGGCGGCTTATGTGGTCATCATGGCCGCTCTTGTGTGCCTCTACATCCCGTTTTGGAAAGGGCCCTTTCAGTTTGGTCAACTGGCCATACAACTGCCGGCCATCTTGACCTTGATCACCCTCAATGGACCGCTGTATCAGGGCAAAGATGCGCTGGTCGCCGGGCGCATCCGCCTCGCCATGTTGATGGGATTGCTGAGCTTTATTTTGGCCAGCCTTCTTTGATCAGTCAAGGGCCATGAATTCGCCCATAGCGTCCCAGGCTCCTTCATTGATGAGGTAGGTCATGAGGGACATCTGCGCCCACATTCGGTTCTCGGCTTGGTCAAACACGATGCTTTGCTTGTGGTCCATGACCCAATCGGTCACCTCTTCGCCGCGATGAGCGGGAAGGCAATGCATGAACGACCACTTGTCGTCCATGTGGCTCACCATGGCTTCGTTGACTTGATAGCCGTCAAAAGCCGCCATCTTGTCGGTCATGTGTTCTTCTCCCATCGAGATGAACACGTCGGTGTAGACGACGTGGGCTCCCGAGACGGCCTCAACCGGGTCGGTGGTGTGCATGACACTGCTGCCGTTGGCTTCAGCGAGGGCTTTGGTTCGTTCGACCACACCTTCGTCCGGTTCGTATCCTTCGGGGCAGGCGTACCGCACATCGATGCCCAGCATGGCGCAGGCCAACATAAGGTCGTGTAGCACGTTGTTTCCATCGCCGACCCATGCAACCGTTAGGTCCTCGGTATCGTCGTGATGTTCGATGACCGTCATCAAATCAGCAGCTGCTTGACATGGATGGTGTTTGGCGGAGAGCGCGTTGATGACGGGCACATCAGCATGCTTGGCCAATTCTTCAACGTCTTCGTGAGCAAAACATCGGTAGGTCATTCCACCGAGGAACCTTGAGAGAACTTGCGATGTGTCACCAATGGTTTCCGATTTACCCAACTGGATGTCGTTCTTGAGAAGCGTGAGGGCGCTTCCGCCGAGGCGCTGAATCCCGACCTCAAAGGACACACGAGTTCTTGTTGAGGGTTTCTCATAGATTGAGCCAATGGCCAAGGTGTCCAACGGAAGAAAGTTGAGAGCGACTTCATCCCCTTGCTTCCAAAGACGTTTGAATTCAATCGCCCATTTCAAAATGCGCTCAAAATCATCGGAAACATCGTCAATGGCCAAGAGGTGATTTACCATGGCCTTTCTACTGCAAGGCGGCTTCTAAGCGTTGTGCGCTCAATTCTTTTCATGCTCAATGTCCGCAGCAAATCCATCACGGGCATCGCTCATGCCACCGAAGAGGGCTTGGGCGAAGGTCAAGATGTCAGCCAGTCCTTCTTCGAGTTCTGAGGAAAGTGGTGTCAAACCGGGGGCTTGGGAAAATTCCTGCATCATTCGAAGCTGATTGATGGCAAACTCCGTGCGTTGACCACCGGCTTCGTCGTAAAGAGCGAGTTCAAGAATTTCCAATCGCTCAGACCACTCAAGGATTTTGTCAAGTTCGTCCGGGTCAAGCAGGTCTGCCTTCGAAAGGAAATTCTTCGTGGGCAGGCCGAGGCGGAACTCCACGATGGACGACAAGAGCATTTGGGAAACAAACCCAGAGGGGGAGCGAGAGAGCATGGGGTCAAAGAGGTAAATGATGGCTGATTGCTCACGACCCAAGGTCTCAATCAGGTGGTTGCTCGCTTCTCTGAAAGCAAAGAGTTCGACTTGTCCAGGCGTGTCGACGATCATCATTTCTCCCGAGAGGGTGTGGAGTTGGTCGGCGACGTCACCGGCTTGTGCGGCCAACAAGTCTGCAGCGAGAATTTGAGCACCGTTCGGTCCGAGGTCGTATTCATCCATGACTTCGGTTAGCGAGATGAGGTCGCGAACATCGAATTCTGCATCATAATGAACCCGTTCTGCTCCTGGGTCGAGGTTGACGGCAATGACTTCTGTTTCGAGGAAACGGGACCATCGCTGAAAGGAGGTTACAAGTGATGATTTTCCTGCACCGGCCGTTCCGACCACAAAGAGCACAGGGGGAGAACTGTTGTCCATTCCGACCATGCCTCTCGGTTCTGCCGACCCTACAAGAAACCTCCTTTGATTTCCACTCGCTACGGTTGGAGTGGTGTTTGGAAGCAAACCCAACCGTGGAGAATGGTTATGTGCTCAACATGTGTCCAACAACCCGTCGCACCCGAGCGATGCTGAGGAATTTACGATGAGCGATGAACAACCACCAATGCCTCCCGGCCTACCGCCAATGCCGCCAATGCCACCCACTGATGCTCCTCCAGCACCTCCTGAGATGCCGCCCATGCCTCCAATGCCTGGCGCCGCTCCTCCTGCTCCTCCAGAGATGCCGCCCATGCCTCCAATGCCTGGTGCCGCTCCTCCTGCTCCTCCAGAGATGCCGCCCATGCCTCCAATGCCAGGTGCTGCGCCTCCTGCTCCTCCCGAGATGCCGCCCATGCCTCCAATGCCAGGTGCTGCGCCTCCTGCTCCTCCCGAGATGCCACCAATGCCTCCAATGCCGGAAGCACCCGCTGCTGACCCATTGATGGACCCACTTGCCGCGCCTCCAGCACCACCTGAGATGCCGCCAATGCCTCCTATGCCGGACGCACCTGCTGCTGACCCGTTGATGGATCCGCTTGCTGCGCCTCCAGCACCCCCTGAGATGCCGCCAATGCCTCCAATGCCGGAAGCACCCGCTGCTGACCCATTGATGGACCCGCTTGCTGCGCCTCCTGCTCCTCCCGAGATGCCACCCATGCCTCCTATGCCGGACGCACCCGCTGCTGACCCGTTGATGGATCCACTTGCTGCGCCTCCAGCTCCTCCAGAGATGCCACCGATGCCTCCAATGCCGGACGCTCCTGCTGCTGACCCGTTGATGGATCCGCTTGCAGCGCCTCCAGCACCACCTGAGATGCCGCCGATGCCTCCAATGCCGGACGCTCCTGCTGCTGACCCGTTGATGGACCCACTTGCAGCACCCCCTGCACCTCCCATGCCTGAAGCACCCGCTGCTGACCCGCTTGCCAGTTTGTCCCTCGATTCAACCGTTGACGCTCCTGTCCCTGATTTGGCTCCAGCCGACCTTACCGGCGAGCAAGCCGGTGCCACCATCCGGAGCCGTGCTGAGGTTGAGGCCGTTCCCGGAGATAAGTTGGAAGGAACACTTCATGAGGTTGAAACCACGACACTCAACGCTGATGGAAACATCATCAAGCAGAACGTCAAAGGTACCCTCACGGTCAACAACCCGTCTGCTGACGACCGAATTTACGACATCGACGTTCTCCTTGACAACATCGATGCCACCGACATTGGCGGAGAGCATGTCTCCGTTGACGAACTTGAACCATCCAAGAACCACACCATGTCCTACAAGGTGAACGGAAAGCAAATGATGACGCTTCGAGAACGCTTAGACACCAACCCATCTCGCTCTCAAGAGCGCTCGATGTCGGTCGCCATCGGAGAAGACCCAGGGGCCATTGCTCTGGAACTTGAAGTTGAGAACCTTGCATCGGTTGAACTCCACGATGTGGTCGTCACTCGACCACTTGCTGACTCCATGAACTTTGAAATGGCCGGTGGCGCTGAATTTGACGAAGGCGTCATCACGTGGACCGTGGGTCGCCTCGGAGCAGGCGAAAAGCAAACGTTGAGCCTCGAAGGTACCATTTCTGTGTCATCAACCAAGGCCATCAAGGCAGGAAAAGCTTCAGCGACCTACCGTGCTGATGCAACCCTTTCCAACATGTCCTTCCGTGAACTCGATGCGTTCTGCCGTGGATTTACCTACATGCGTGTTCGAGAAGATGAACGCCCCGACAACTGGATTTGTCAGGCCATTTTCGAAAATCGGTCTTCCTTTGCAGTTGACTTGACCAAATTGCAAGTGAGCATGAAGGGAAGCGAAGATTTGCTGTTTGATGTGCACGATGTCGACCAAGATGTTACTCCAAACGGGAAGTGGGAATCCGAAGAGCGCACTGTTATGGCGCAATCCGAGCCAGACTTCACCTACCAACTGGTGTACACGGTCCTGCCCAAAGCGGTCCAATCCGCTGAAGGTAGCATGACGCTTGAAGAAAAGAAACTCGAAGTGCTTGAAGCAGAGGTGGAGAAGTCCTACTCAACTGGAAGTCTACGCTCGTACCGAGCGCAAAAGGTCCAAGCCAACATGACGTTGGTCAACAAGGGTTCTTCGACCATCAACTTGATGCGTGTGACTGATGACATTCCTGGTCTCTTTGAGGCTCCTTCCCCAGAGCAACTGACGGTGAAGATTGACGGCAAGGCCATCGATGATGACCAGTTCAAGGTTGAATTCTCTGAAGGCATTACCATCGAGAAGGAACACCGTTCACCTGATGGCCAAGGCCACACCATGATGTTGACCGTTGGCACCCGTGGACCCATTGGTCTCAAGCCCGGTAAGAAGATGGAAATCTCCTACCCCCTCAACGCTCCTGACCCCTCGCCTGGCAATGGTCGCGTGGATGCACCTGCCCGAATCGAATTCAGCGCAGAGCGCTTTGGTCCAATTTGCACCCGTGAACCCGTTGATACACCGAGTTTGAAGGTTGTTCACAACCGCCGAAACTTCAGTGCTGGAAAGCAAGCCATCCCTCTAGGTGGCAAAGGCCGCTATGAAGTGTTGATCTTGTTCGAGAACAATGGAGACACGGCGCTCAGCGACCTTTACATCAACGATGTATTGCCTCCTCAGTTTGAAATCAAGGATTGGGAACTCAAGAGTGCCGATGGCAAGCGGGATGACGTCACCATGACCTCGGAAGACGGCGAAGGTGGCCTCCACATCGTTTGGCACGTTCCAAAGGTCGAGAAAGGCGAACGCCTCGAAGTGTCCTTTGACATCAAGGGCTCTGGTGAAGTGGATGCTGAAGCATTGAATCGATTCCACGGCGTTCACTTTGGTGATGAAATTGAATCCGATGATTTGCCAGCGATTGAATCCGAAGCTGAGCCAGAAGCCGAAGAAGCAGAAGCCGCCGATGGTGGAGATGATGCAGAAACCGCCGATGCTGCAGATGAAGTGGAATCCAGTGAATCAGAAGAGGACAGCGCACCCAAGATGAAGTTCCGTGAAGACATGCTCGGTCGCGTCATGAAAGCGGCAGGCATTGATGCGGCTCATCGAGATGAGTTCGTAGCGTTCGCCGCTGATTACGACCACGATGACAATGGCTACCTCAAGAAGGCTGAATTGGAAGACGCCGCAAAGGCTTGGCAAGAGGCCCATGCCGATGGCGAAGCTGCTGAGGACGAACCAGAAGCATCATCAGAAGAAGAGGCCGAAGCATCAACCGAAGAAGCAGAAACCGATGGTGCTGCTGAAAAATCGTGCATGATTTGTGATATGATGGTTCCCGCCGACGCCGCTACATGTGCCGCCTGTGGTTTCACGTTCGTAGACCTTTGAAACGCTCATTGGTTGAAGGCATCTAAGGGCGTGTGAACGCCTCGCTTGTAAGTGGTCTAGCCATCAAGCAGGTAAGACCCATTGAGGCCATTCTTCGTGCTCTGGTGACCGACTGACAATCACAATCACTGGCCTCTTGAGCCCCATGAGGACTTCAGCGAGAGGGCGGACGGTGGAAGGTGGAACGACCCCATCTCGTAGGTCAACGGCGAGCCAAGCTTTCGGGTATTGGTCGGCCCACGCATTCAGTTCTGCCTCGATACCGCTGGGTGGGACGCCTTGACGGACGCTGGCGATGAAACCCCAACCTTCGGGACATTTGCGTTCTGCGTCAGTCCAGAAGAACACCTTGGGAGTGGCTGGGAGTCGTTCCAGTTGTTCACTGGCCTCCATTTCCGTGGCACAGACCGGTTGGCCAGGCATTGGCATTGGGAGTGGATAACGCCACGTCGGAGATACATCCAAGGGTTCTCTCTGGCGCATGAGACCCCTAAGAGGGCCGAAGGTTTGAACTTCACGCTTCCTGCATCAGAACGCCAACATTCCTCAAAACCCATGCTAACCTTCATGCCCTACCGTCGCCGGGTTGGGAACATGGCCAACGGTTCGTCGCCTCCACCACCCCCTCCTCCAGGCGGTTCCATGTTTGTCATGCTGATGTTCATGATCTTGATGACCGTCTTGATCATGACGCCTTCCATCCGGACTTCGCTTGGCACCACCGCCGACCCCTTGCTCTCCCCTCTGCTTCCAGAGGAGTCTTTTTTCGTGATTACCGTCATGATCCTGGGTATCTTTTCCATGACGTTGAACACCGTCATTCGTAACTTCTTTGTCGACCCCATGGACCAAGCCCACATCGGTCACCGTCAAGGTCAAGTTCGCCAAATTATGAACGAAGCCCGCCTCTCTCGGGACCCGATTCTTCAAGAAAAAGCGATGACGCTCCAGCAGCAAATGATGCCAGAACAATTGGAAGTTCAAATGGGCGCCATGAAGCCCATGATGTTCACCATGATTTTCATCATCGGTATCTTTGCATGGCTCACCACGAAGGTTGAGACCTTCCGTGTGGATTATGTCTCGCTTCCATGGGCACCGGAGTGGCATCTTTTGGAAGGCAAGTTCCTCTTTTTCCCCGCCTGGATTTGTTGCTACATCTGCATGAGTGCCGCCTATGGCCGTGTTCTTGACCGCCACATCAAACTGGCACGCTACAAATCTCACCCACTCGTGGTCTCCGGTGAAGTGTTGAAGGAACCTCTTCTTCACCTCGTCGCCACGAAACCTGCAGCGACCTCCTCTCAGGCCAAGAAGCGTCAACAACGCTCAAAACGTAGTCAGCAACAACGAAAGCGCTCTTCTTCCACATCTGCAAAACCTGCAGCAGTCCAGGAATCTGCGGGTCTTCTTGCTGGCATCGCCTTGGAATGTCCTGAATGCGACAGCGACGTCATTACCCACGATGGTCCGAGAGTGAAACGATGCAACATTTGTTTTCATGAATGGGTCGTGTAAACATGGTCCGTTTGACCGTCTCAGGACATCCGGGAAGCGGAACAAGCACCCTTGTTCGGGGATTGATGGACCGTTTTGGTTGGACCTGTTTGAATGGAGGAGATGTCTTTCGAGAGGAAGCCAAACGGCGTGGAATGTCGCTTGGTGATTTTGGAGAACTTTGTAAAAATGAGCTTGATGTTGATCGCTCGTTGGATGAACTCCTTCGACAACGGATGCAAGGAGACGATTCGGCAGACATTGTCGAATCGAGATTGGCGGGTTGGTGGGCCTACAAACTCGAACTCCCCATTGTTCGTCTTTGGCTCGATGTGAGCGACGAGGAACGTGCACGGCGGGTGGCTGAACGGGAAGGCTTGACCCTTGAGGAAGCGCTTCATGCCAACCATCAGCGTTCGGCAATCGATGGTGAACGTTTCAAGTTGCTTTACGACCTTCTCCCTGAAGATCCTGAGCCTTACACTCATGTTTTGGACGCAACGGTCCTCAATGCATCTCAAATACTGGACGCTGTCGTCGCCATATTGGAGGAAGCACAATGAGCGTCCATGTTCTTGATTCGAAGCCAACAACGGACGATGCCTTTGGTACCGTCCCTGATGAACGAACGCTTGAGCAACGGCTCGCTTCTGGATTTATCCTCGTGGACAAACCTGCGGGCCCCACCTCCCATCAATTGGCTGCATGGGCTCGTGATTTGCTTGGACTCGACCGACTTGGACATGGAGGTACGCTTGACCCCTTTGCGACAGGTGTTCTCCCTTTGATGGCCGGACGTTGCATGAAGATCACCAACAAGATTCTCAAGCACAAGAAGACCTACATTGCCGTGTTTCGTTTTCGCACGATGCCTGACGAAACGGATTTGAAGACCACGATTGCTTCAATGACCGGACGTATTTACAACGTACCTCCAGAAGTCTCTGCGGTGAAGGTGCAGGTGAGAACCCGTACCATTCATGCTTTTGAGTTGCTTGATGTTGAAGGGAACGATGCTGTTGCTCGTATTTCCTGTGATGCAGGAACCTACATACGAACCATGGCCCGTGATATGGGATTGTTGCTCAACACGCCAGTCACCCTGAAGGAATTGCGAAGGGAAACGTCAGGAATGTTTGACCTCAATGATTGCGTCACCATGGACCAGTTGGCCGACGCCGTTTGGCTTTGGAAAGAATGTGGACAGGAAGAGGCTCTCAAGGCGATCGTTCATCCCATCGAGAAATTGCTGGTTGATGTGCCTCGTTGTCAGGTCAAAGACAGCGCCGTCGCTGCGTTGGCCTATGGTGCTCCGTTGTTGCTTCCGGGCCTCATCTCAATTCCAAAAGGACTGAAGAAGGGTACAGAATTGATGGTTTCATCCCTCAAGGAGGAAGCCGTTGGCTTTGTGAAATTGAAAGCCGATTCAAACGACATCATCGCCATGGAAACTGGAGAAATAGCACGGCCAAGCATGGTCCTGATGGACACCGATGTTTACCCTCGGCGTTGGACAACTTCGTCTTGAGCATCAAGCTTCGATGTATTCTTCGTAAATGTATTCTTCCGTTTCAATGCGGATTTTCAGTTGAGACATGGTTCCCACTCCTGCTTTGTCAACCGAAGTTGAACGGTCCCCACGACCTCAAAGCAAGCGGCCCTTCCACGATTTGGTTATGAAGTTTGAGGGTTGTTTTCGCGTTATCCGACATGGGACATGCGTCCGCCATGGTTGGAAGCGACCTCCTCTTCATTCGATTTTCTTGATCTTCGCCGGCATCATAAACACCAGAAGAGCAAGTGCGCCCAGAGCGATGGCGACAATACCAATCCAGGCCGATTGACTCGAGAGCAAACCAGCGCTCTCATCCTCAACGTCGACTTCGAGTTCGTTGATGGCAACCAACTGCTCCATCTCATTGTTGGTTTCGTCGCCTTCTTGAATCTCAAGTCCTCGGTCAACCACGGCGCTAAATCGCAACACTCGTGCATCGAGCGGAACCTGCCAATCGCACATGACGGACTGGAGCTCTCCAGGTTGGATGATGGGGATGGTTTGGACACCGATGAGTTGTTCATCGGTTTGGCAACGAACCGAAACCATGGTCGCTTCAGTCTGACCTTGATTTCGCACAAGGACACGCATCGAGATGATGTCGCCTTGTTGCATCTCATCGTTATCGAAGTCGATGGACTCAACGAGGAGGTCTGGTAGCGCCATCACTTCGAGGTCAACTTCTCGGTCCGTGCAGCTCGTTTGGTCGCACACGGTGACCAGGATGGTGTGGAAACCCACCACTGGAGGAGTGACCGTAAGGACGCTGCTCGTCAAATCAACGCTGGCCCATGAACGGTTGGTGGACGCCGTCAGTGCTGATGTGGTGTCAACATCACTCCAGGTCATGTTGATGGCCGTTTCTAGTTCATGTTCCACGGGGATGATGGAAGGGAATTCAGCGATGACAGGAGGGTCATCAACCGGTTCAACGAGCAACATGAAGGTCTGACTCCAGGTATTTCCTGCCGGATCCATGACCGTGATGCCGATGACGGATTGCCCGCTCGCTTCTGCAAGCAAACGTAGACGCACATCCCCTTCAGCGAGGTCGACCGCCACCAACGTTTCGTCGCTGTTGGTGAACGAGATCTGCAAATCATCGTTCACAGCACGGTCATCGTTGCAGCGACTAAGGAACGGAAGGATGCTTCCACCATTGTCTTCGGTTAGCACTTGGTCACCAATTGGCTGACAAATCGGGTCTTCATCCCACTGAATGGAGTATCCTCCTGAAACAGCGAGGTCTGTAAACTCAAGAGCAGTGTGGCTCTCACTTCCATCTGAGTCCCATGTGAACCACGCTCGGATGGAAACGGTAAACGACGTCGCTCCAGGTTGCATGTAGGCGCCTATGGGCCATTCGTGGGTAAATGTCCCAAGGGCCATGGGCTGGTTGGACACTAACTCATCGTTCACGAACACCAACCAGCGTGAATAGTCCGCATCGATGCCATCATTGGTTCCGAACACACGTCCTGAGACGGAAATCGATGGGTCGTTGACGTCCACCCAAACGGCGGCTAAACAGCCATCGGTGACTGAGATTTTGACCGTGTAATGCTGCCCTTGTGGAAGCAGTGTGTTGGCTTGAAGGACGACGAATTCACCGAACGATTCTCCATCTGGGGACACAGCCACTTCCACGGTTGTATTGCCTGCTCCATCTTCAGCCAGTGAGTGATGTATGCGGCCAAGGAGTTGTTCGGGCGGGTGTGTGAACGGCGCACTTGTCCAGTCGCCAGAAGTGCCCTCAATGGTCGGTTTTAGCCCACATTCGTCCAAGGCGAGATTACTGGTTGTGCCTTCATCCAGTTCAAGTCCGAGGACTGGAAGGTCATGGCCTGAAAATTCAGAACTCGCAAATCCAACCTCTCCACCGTACCAGGGAGTTTGAACGGTGATGTCGAGGCCAACCGCGTCAACAACCAGCCTCGAGTCGTCAACACCGCCTGTCGAAACATAATCCAGGGTGAACACCATCTCGTTGATGTCATTCCATGTCCATTCCATCAGGTCCGTGATGTTCAATTTGAACGCAGAATTGTTGATGTAATCGAGGTTTCCTTGGGTGTGGGCAAACGTCTTGAGCAAATCAAAACCATCACCGTGTTGCACTGAGATTCGGACGGTATCTTTTGACAAAGCATCCGGGATTTGGAAGGCGCCCAACATGTGGACTTCGTACATTTGGTATCCCGAAAGTCCGCTGATGTCAAAGTCGGTCAGTTCGATCTCAGGGCCGGTGGACCAGGTGCTGGCTCCGTCTGGAGCGCCGGTTGAATAATTCGAATTGGTGGGTGATGTAGACGACCAAACCGTCATGGTGTCCAAATGAATTGGGCGGGTGTGAACCATGGTCATGCGCTGATCGGCCACCATGGTCTCAGTGTGGGTGGCAGCGTCCTGCGTGAAGGAGGTTTCAGCCCCGACGGTCCATGCTTCCACATCGTTGAACTCGCCTTGAGGAAAAAGGTCGACAACGCTCGTGCTGTGGACACTTCGGCCCTGTGCACTGGAAAGACAAGGTGAAATGGATAGCATGAGGAGAATCCAAACAAGGGAAAGTGCCTTTGACGAAGGTCGCATGTAAGTTTGCATAGCATGGCACTTCTTGAAACAAAGGGTTACCTGCTGCAAACAGAATGGACTTCTTTTCCGTCGGCGGCGCATGTTTGAAATACCTAGCCCATGAGGCGCTTCTACCTCTCATGGCTGTGGTGGTGTAGGGGTTAGCACGGCAGATTGTGGTTCTGCCAGCCCGGGTTCAATTCCCGGCCACGGCCCCATTCACAAATCTTGGTCACTGATGTGGTGACCCATCCGTTCACCTTTGGTTGCCAAGTAGGATCGGTTGTGCGTACCAACACCGACGATGAGAGGAGTTCGGGCAGCGACGTTGATTCCATGTTTGGTCAGTTGATTCACCTTTTCGGGATTGTTGGTCAACAACTCGACGTCGGCTACTCCCAACGATTCGAGCATTTCCGCGGCAATGGCGTAATCACGCCCATCAGCTGGAAGGCCAAGCATGAGATTGGCATCCAACGTATCGGCTCCCGCATCTTGAAGATGGTACGCCTGAATCTTGGCATGAAGGCCAATACCACGCCCCTCTTGACGCAAATACAGCAAGGTCCCCCAACCTCGCTCAACAATGGCATCGAGGGCGGCATGAAGTTGTGGCCCACAGTCGCATCGTGTGCTTGAGAAGACATCACCGGTCAAGCATTCTGAATGGAGGCGAACCAGCACCGGGTCTGGACCCGACATGTCGCCGAGGGTCAAGGCCACGTGGTCAAAACCGGTGGTCTCTTCATGAAAGACTTCAATCTTGAAGTCTCCTCGATCGGTTGGCAGGAAGGCCACACTGGGGACTTCACTTCGTGTCATCTTCATCCTTTCACCTCGATGAGAAATCGTATTTCCCCTTCATGTTCTTGCACATCCATGAGTTGATGCGGGCCACGTCCGATGAGCAACGGCATATCATGGAGCGTTTCTGGGTCATCAGCCAACACCTCAAGGATATTCCCAGTATTGAGGTGTTCGAGAGCCTCCCGTGTCTTAGCGACTGGAACAGGGCAAAAGAAGCCGAGGACATCAAGGCGGTGGGTGATGTTGGTGTGGCCATGCTCACCCGCCATGTACAGGCCAGCCACTGAACCGTTTTGAACACATGCTCCGAGTGTGACAATGCACCAAACCTTCGCATTGGCTTGCGAGAACTTTTCAACAACAAGCATGGTCTGCAACCATGGCGGCGACCCAAACGGCTCGTCCCGAGGGGGACATGTCTTGGAAGGAGGTCGGAGAACTCGGCCTTCGGTATGGGCGAATTCCCTTGGCCCTGATCGTCGTTGAACTCTTCTACTGGTTCTTGACCATGCCCTCCGACACCCTCGCACCCATCCAAGTCACTGAGGCATGGATTTGGAACGAACTGACCAACCTCATCTACGGAGAGGGCTCTGCTGTCATCAGTCATCACAATGGATGGTTGACTCGGATTGACCTGCTTCACGTTGATTTTCCCGGACCTTACGACAGTGTGGGACTCTATGTTTCGGACGAATGTGCCGGCGTCCATGAAATGATTTTTCTTTCTACGCTGGTCATGATGACCGACGGTGTTCCCCAGCGAGAGAAGCTGAAAGCCGTGGGCGTCATGTGTGGAATCGTGTATGTGTTGAACATACTTCGTTTGGTTGTCTTCTATCCAATCGCCGTCAATTCTTGCCTCGAGACACCTAACGTTCAAGCCTGCTTAACACCCATGTGGCAATTCCACGAAACGGTTTACACGTGGGGCTTCCTTGTGGTTCTCGTCAGCATGTGGTTGGTGTGGTTTCTGCGCTTCGGTGGCCCAGCCCGAACCCTTGAAGCGACCAAAGTCGACCCTTCTCCTTGGCGATTTTCAAAGCGAAGAATGTGGGAGAACAAGCACAAAGCATTGCTTGGAGCTGCGCTGCTGCTTTTCGTTTTGGCCATGACCAACATCTCAACCAACCAAGAAGCCATAGATGCAAGAGACACCCTCGCTTTTTGCGAATTCTCAAGTCAACTTTCTTCAGAATGTGGTGAGGCACAACAACGTTGGGACGATGCCATTGGCTATGCTTGGTCGCTCTCGGCTCTGGGGCTGGTGGTTGGTGTTGGGACCATGGTCACCGTTGAACGGCCGCTGGAAGACGGTACTTGGCCGTCCAAACGAACGTTGAGTCCATCAGAAAATGACAACCTCAAGGCGGAGTCAAAGCCCAAGGGCCACCACAAGAAGAAGTCGGGGTCGTGGAAGCGCCGCAGCGAAGAAGAGTGATCACTCGACGATGACAGCCGTGAGGTTTTCGCCGTTGTAGGGTCGCTTTTCGACGGCCTTCATGGCTGTTCCAATTTTGCTGCTGTGCAGACTGACATAGGTCGAATCGTCGTCAAAGCGAATGGTTCCAATGGCGAGTTCATCGCATCGCAATTGCTCAACAAGCCAATTGGCGACGGAGTGCGTTGAGCCTGCTTGGTCGGGGTGAAGCGAGAGTTTTACGGTGACGTATCCGAAAACATCGGCGGTTTCACCAAAGTCTTCCTGGCGGCGAACAGGGTCTCGGTCAATGCCTTCTGGCAATTCTGGAGCCTCGCTTGGTTGAATGTCAAGTCCATAGGTGGCCATGATTCTGGAAAGCTGTGGTTCGTCGTCTCTTGAGACCAGACTCCACGCTTCTCCTGTCCGCCCAATTCGACCGGTTCGTCCAATGCGGTGAATGAAGGAATCCATGTCGTTTGGAATGTCGTAGTTGACGACCAATGTGATGCCGTCAACGTCGATTCCTCGGGCTGCGACGTCCGTGGCGATGATGGTTTTGACTTCTCCTTCCTTGAATGAATTAAGGATGCGTTCACGCTGATTTTGACTGAGGTCCCCATGAAGGCCTGCAACGTCAAAGCGGTGTTTCTTCAAGCGTTCAACCGCCAAATCCACCATTCGCTTTGTGTTGCAGAAGATAATGGTTTGATCGGCATCCTCCATTCGGGCCAAAAGGCGGCCAAGGACCCACAATTTGTTGGAACGTCCAATTCGAACCGAAAAGAGGTCGATTGGAGGAACGTCAAGCTCCTCAGCATTGGTGAGAACGAAATCTGGGTCGTTCATGAATTCATGAGCTGCATCAATAATTTCCTGCGGGAACGTGGCTGAGAAGAGAAGCGTCTGTTCTCGACCTGTCATACGTTCAACGACCCACATGATGTCGGGGAAGAATCCCATGTCCAACATGCGATCTGCTTCGTCCAAACACATCATCTTTGGAGCGGCGAGGTCAATGTGGCCACGTTCGCTCATGTCCATCACACGACCGGGTGTTCCGACAATCACGTCGACGCCCTTGTCCAGTGTTTTGGCTTGCTTTTCGAGGTCGGTTCCACCATAGACGGTCAGAATGGTGAGACCTGCATCCCCCTGGAGCAGTTGAAATTCTTCAGCGACTTGGTTGGCAAGTTCACGTGTGGGAGTGAGAACCAGTGCTTGGAGCGTTCCTGTTGCTTGGCACCGCTCAAGAATGGGCAAGCCAAAGGCCGCCGTTTTTCCCGAACCAGTTCGGGCTTGGCCAATGACATCGGTTCCTTGGCGTGCCAGAGGAACGGTGTCTCGTTGAACTTGGGTGGCAAATTCCCAGCCCATGGCCGAAAGGCCGTTTTGAATCGATTCAGGGAGGTCCCAAGTGTCAAAGCGTGTTGTTGTGAACATCGGTCTCACCGTTCGTCTCAGGGGTGTTCATTGGCCGCCGAGACGAGGCGACCTCCACAGGGTGCTCAGAAGTTGTCGCGGTCAGCGATTTCTTTCTGGAGTTCGCCCATCCAATACCGTCGAGCATTCTCACGGTTCAATGGTCGGCGCATTTGTCGAACATGCTCAAGGATGTATTGACGGAATTTCAAGGACTTTGTTCGGTTGACACCCTTTGGGGTGATACCGTCCCATAGTCGATCAAATTGGAGTGCTTTGTCGTCGAATGGTCGCTCGTCGTCCATCTTCTCCACCTCTTCAGCGACTTGCCGACCGCCCACCTGTTCTTAACGCTGTTGCACTGTTCAGCCGGCCTCACATGTAGGGCATATCATCGTCGGGCATGAAATCGTCATCGTCATCATCGTGGTAACCCATCACCTCGTCTTGGGTCGGCCGGCGGGTCAGTGAAGGCTTAGATACGGGTGCTGGAGGCTTCTCCGGTGGGGCTGATTCGGTTGGTTCGATTCTCTGATGCTCTATTGGACTCATGCCAACCCGCTTGCCTTGCGCCAAAAGCACCTCCTTGTCGATGTCAGGCACAGCCAGGGCAGGAGAAAGAGCGGCGTTCTTCTCTGCTTCTGTGCCTTCGAGCATCGCATCATAGCGATACTGTATGAGTTTCTGGACGAGTTTCTGGTCGGTCTCTGTTTTGAGCAGGTCATCGACCAGTGCGCGCAGTTCATCTTCATCCATCAACTTGGGCAACAAGTCAATGCAGGCTCGCCGCACTCGAACATCCGATGAACGAGCACCAGCGAGAATCAAATCTCGTGCTCGGCCGTGGCCTCGGTTGAGTTTTTCGATGGCCTTGATGGCGGAGAGGCGAACATCGGGGTCGGCGTCTGCGATGGCTCGTTCAGCAAACATCGTTCCCATACGGACGTCTTGCTTGGCCAAACGAGGCAGGGATTTCGCGACGATTCGTCGCACTTCTGCATCTTCGTCGTTAAGGGCCCATGAGACCAAGTCCCACACAACGGAGGTTTTTCTGGAGACAATGGCTTTGATCATTTTTGCAGCACGTCGACGTAGCTGGGCATCGGGTTCCAAGAGGAGGGTGTCAACATGGTCTGCAACGACATCAGGCCATGTTTTGGTCAGCGCTTCCAATCCTTTCCATGCTGCTTGACTGCGTTCCTTATTGGCCGAACGCAATTCATTTTCCAGCGAGGAACGCACACCAGAAGGGAACGTGGGGGCCGCTCTACACAAGGCGGCACTTGCAGCTTTTTGCACGTCGACATGTTCATCGTCAAGCAAAACAGACAACCAATCAAACAATTCATTTGACCGGCGAACAGCAAATTCGGGCAGGACATCCAGCGCGGCGATTCGAATGTCGGGGTCATCGTCTTCAAACGCCAACAGGAGGAGGGTGTGTGCCGGTCCAATCATGTGCTTGGGCACGTGGCCCAAGGCTCGTATTCCGTGTTTTCGAGTCATCGTCAGCGTCTCGTTCTTCCAACGAACGGTTCGCTCTGAGAGGGAGCCTTCGGCGAGCGACATGATGTCATCTGGAATGAGGGCCGACCAAGGGCCTCTAAGGGGCTCATAGGATACATCGTGCGTGACGGATTGAGCCACCTGAATCGGTTTGCCCGTCCGTGGGTCGCGTGCGATGTACTTCTTGGCCATAGCGTTCCCTTTTGGGCGCATCCTTCCCTCCATCATGAACTTATGCAGGTCGAGGCTACAAAAAGAATCCACGAAATGGGAGTCGAAAACCCGGTTGGAGGTGTTCAAGTTAGACCGTCAGCAACACCGTCCTTGAGGCCATCTTCCCCTTCTCAAAGGATGCAAACGATTTAGGGCGCCGACACCTCGTCCACCACCATGAGCGACGATGCATGGACGGCCAATGAGGCCTTGAGCAACTTACGAAATGCCCTAGTTGAAAAGGGAATGTCAATCGATGATATGTTTGGCAAATTTGATGCAGACAGCGATGGGACGATCAACGGCCCTGAACTCCACCACGGCATTCGAGACATCCTCGGTGATGTGTTGTCCCCCGGCCAAATCTCAGAGATTATCAAGGCGCTTGACGCCAACGAAGACCATCGCATTGACGTTGCTGAACTTCGAGAAGCGCTTCAGGAAGAAGAGTGAGGACTAGGTCGATTACCATGTCTTTTCGAGTGTGCCCCTCTTGCTATTCCCTTCGGGTTTACCCCTACATGGGATTCATGGTTGGGCAACAATACGAATGCCAAGACTGTGGGGAACGAATTGTTCTTCCAATTGAATTTGAAAAAGAAGAAGATTACCGGGCGTTCCGAAAAGAAATGCTGGGCGACGACGGTACGGAAGAAGAGTGAGCGCCCACTGGTTCTCGGCCGGGCACCAAAGGTCAAAAGCCACCGTGAAGACGGCGTTACATGGCCACCATGGACATCGCCAACCCCAGTGAAGAGCACTTGATGCTACGAGAAATGGTTCGGGAATGGACGCAAGAGTACGTTGAACCCCAAGCGCTTGAGTACGATCGTGAGGAGAAATTCAACCACGAATTGCTGCGAAGCATGGGGGAATTGGGACTTCTCGGAATCAGTGCACCCGAAGAATACGGTGGTGCGGGTCTCGACGCCGTTGCATGCACCATTGTCCACGAAGAATTGTCGGCCTCAGACCCGGGTTTTGCCCTTGCTTATCTCGCTCATTCCATGCTTTTCGTGAACAACCTCGCTTACAATGGAACCGAGGAACAGAAAACAAGAATTTTGCCAAAAGTCTGCTCGGGTGAGTGGATTGGAGCCATGGCCATGTCCGAACCTGATGCAGGGACGGACGTTCTCGGACTTTCGACTTCAGCCGTTCAGCGAGAGGATGGTGTTTGGGTCCTCAACGGTCGAAAGATGTGGATCACCAACGGTTGCATTGACGAAGAAGGTACGCCGGCGGACGTTGTCTGGGTGTATGCAAAAACAGGTCAAGATGAACGGGGACGTATCCAAATGTCGACCTTCCTTGTGGAAGCAGGCATGCAGGGATACAGCGTCGGACAGAAAATCTACGACAAGACCGGTATGCGTGCGTCCAACACAGCGGAATTGGTGTTCGATGATTGCCTCGTTCCAGCAGAAAACTTGGTCGGCGGTGTCGGCGAATCCCTCATTCACATGATGGGCAACCTCGAACTTGAACGCCTCACCCTTGCCGGGATGGCTTTGGGTATCGGCCGCCGAGCCCTTGACGAAATGAACCGCTACGCTACCGACCGAACGGCCTTTGGCTCACCCATCCGAGACTTTGGTCAAATTCAGCGCTACATCGGTGAAAGCTGGGCCAAGTACCGAGCCATGCGAGCCTACATCTACGATACGGCCAACAACTTAACCATTGGAACGGCCGGTCAACGCCTTGATTCGGATGGCGTGAAACTGTTCGCCACCACGGCAGCCAAAGAAATCGCTGATGCTGCCATGCAAGTGATGGGCGGTTACGGCTACGTTGGGGAGTACCATGTTGAACGTCTATGGCGAGACGCCAAACTCTTGGAAATTGGCGGCGGAACCCTGGAGTCGCATCAAAAGAACATCACGCGAGATTTGTTCAAAGACGTTGAAGCCGTCAATCGATGATTTCAATCTCTTCATTGGGTGAAAGAACATCTCGAGTGGTTCGCCAGGCGCTGGCCACCAAACTTGACGAAACCAATACGGCCACGGCAATGGCTGTGCCCCATGTCCAAACGCTCGACATGGTTGAAATGGTGTCATTTGAGAGAAGGAGGGCCATAACGGTGGTAATTCCAACAGCGAGTCCAGTTTGGATGAGCATGGGCTTGGAAACACGGAGGAAAGGTGCATTTTTGCCAATTTGGTGTAAGACAAACATGACCCACGAACCGGCTCCAACGCCCCAAAGAGGGATTTCGGCAGGATAACTCGAGAACAGCATGATTTCATTTGAGGCGAGGTACCTGTCGAGCCCGGTCAACAAGACCACCCAAACCAACGATGCTCCCAGAAGACTCAATGCCGCCGTCATTCCTCT